>Ga0137432_1000024_pt1 | contig 143434 bp, 127 predicted proteins | sample EasRivERMZT820_2_FD_102337 | JGI IMG/M metagenome (GOLD analysis project Ga0137432, IMG submission 102337) | Soil microbial communities from meander-bound floodplain in the East River, Colorado, USA - East River MetaG ERMZT820_2 | ecosystem: Environmental > Terrestrial > Soil > Floodplain ... | reverse complement strand
TGCGCTGGACCATATGCGCCCCCCGGCCGGCTAGCTCGAGCGCTTGACGTCGCCGCGCGCGAAGATGCTGGCCACGAAGTTCAGCACGTCGGTTGCGCAGATGTCGCAGTAGCCGAGGTTGCGGATCAGCCGCTGTTTGACGATGTCGATTTTCGCCTGCGTCTCCTTGTCGACCACACTCGAGACCAAGTTGGTGAGCTTGATCGAGTCCTTTTGGTCCTCGAACAACTTGAGCTCGAGCGCCTTTTGCAAGCGCGCGTTGGTCTTGTAGTCGAAGGTCTTGCCGTCGATTGCCATAGCACCGATGTAGTTCATGATCTCGCGGCGGAAGTCGTCCTTGCGATTCTCGGGGATGCCGATCTTCTCTTCGATCGACCGCATCAGGCGCTCATCGGGCTCTTCGTCCTCGCCCGTGTACTTGTTCTTGACGCGTTCCTTCTGCGTATAGGCCTTGATGTTGTCGACGTAGTTGGCGCACAACTTCATGATGCCGTCTTCATCGGCCGAGATGGCGCGCTGGACCTCGTTCTTGACGATGTCCTCGTACTCGTCCTTCACCTGTGCCAGCAGATCGCGGTAGCGCTTGCGCAGCTCGTCGGAATTGATGAGCGAGTGGTGCTGGAGCCCCGACTCGAGCTCGTTCAACACCATGAACGGGTTGATGCAGCGATCGGCTTCGTCGCTCACGAGCGCGTTGGAGATCTTGTCCTGGATGTAACGGGGCGAGATGCCGTCCAAGCCCTCGCGCACCGTTTCCCGGCGCAGCTCCTTCACGTTCTCTTCGGTATACCCGGGGAGCGACTGCCCATTGTAGAGGCGCAGTTTTTGTACGAGGTTGATCGACGCCTTCTTGGGCTCTTCCATGCGCGTCAATACCGCCCACATGGCCGCCATTTCCAAGGTATGGGGTGCTATGTGGGTGTGCCGGATGCGCGAGGAATTGAAATCGCGCTCGTAGATGCGGACCTCGTCCTTGAGCCGGGTGATGTAGGGCACGTCGATCTTGACCGTGCGGTCGCGCAGCGCTTCCATGAACTCGTTGTTCTGGAGCTTTCGGTACTCCGGCTCGTTGGTGTGACCGATGATGACCTCGTCGATGTCGGTCTGCGAGAATTTCTTGGGCTTGATCTTGTGCTCTTGCGACGCGCCCAGGAGGTCGTACAGGAACGCGACGTCGAGCTTCAAGACCTCGATGAATTCGATGATGCCGCGGTTGGCGACGTTGAATTCGCCGTCGAAGTTGAAGGCGCGCGGGTCGCTGTCGGACCCGTATTCGGCGATCTTGCGGTAGTTGATGTCGCCCGTGAGCTCGGTCGAATCCTGGTTTTTCTCATCCTTGGGCTGGAAGGTGCCGATGCCGACGCGATCTTTTTCGGACAGCACCATGCGGCGCACTTCAATGTGGCGAATGACCTTGGTCCAATCGCCGTCGTGGCGCCGCATGAGCTCGTTGAACTGGAAGCGGCACGACGGGCACAGTTCGCCTTCGATGCGCACCGGAAACGCCGGGTCGCTCGAGCGCTCGTTCAGGTTCGCGATCACTTCCTCGCGCAGCTGCTCGGGAATCAGATGGAGCGGCTCTTCGTGCATCGGACAATCGACGAAACGGTCACCCTCCGCGCTTTCGTCGCGCCATCCGTAGGTATAGAGCGCGCCGTCCGGGGTCTTCGAGTAGGTTTCGATCCCCTTTTTCAATAGTCGCACCATGGTGCTCTTGGCGCTGCCAACGGGGCCGTGCAAGAGCAGGATGCGTTTCTCGGTGCCGTAGCGCTGTGCGGCCGCCTTGAAGATGTTCACCATCTTCATGATGGGCTGCTCGAGGCCGTAGATTGCATCCGCGCCGCCGTTCTCGGCGTCGTCGAAGAATTTGTAGCGGGAGACCTTGCGCTTGTGCTCGGTGAATTCTTCCACGCCGTGCGACACGATCATGTCGTACATGCGCTGGAAGGCGGTGCGCGTGACGCGGGGGGTCTTGGCCACCACCTCCAAGTAGTCTTCGAAGGTGCCCTTCCAGTTCAAGCGCTGAAACTGATTGACGTCTTGACGCGTGCGAATCAACGAGATGATTTCGGTCGCCGAACCCATGGATCCTCCTGCTTGGTGGTAGCGGGCACGTTAACTACCAGCTTATCGTCGGGGGGGCTAGCCTGCAGCCCAGTGCTGTGCTGACAGGGGGCAAAAAACGTACCAACGAATTCCTCATGCTGCCCGGTCGTATCCCCCTCCATCCGCCGATGGGGCGGTGCCCCGATGTCCCCGTCGAGAGCGTGCGGCGGCCCGGGTCCAAGATGCGACGCATCCCGTGTGCGGCTATACTCTTGGCGCGAGCGCCGGACCCATCGGTTCAACCCGACCCCGGCACCGCAGCACCCACCATCCAAGGAGGCCCGAGTGAAGGACTGCGTCTTCTGCCGCATCCTCGGCGGCGAGATACCTGCCACGCGTCTCTACGAGGACGAAGCAACCGTGGCGTTTCGCGACGTGAATCCAGCCGCGCCGTCGCACGCGCTGGTGGTCCCGCGCAAGCACATCGCAACGCTCGACGACGCGAACGAAGCCGACACGGCGTTATTGGGACAATTGGTGTGGACGGCTCGCGCGGTCGCGGGCCAGATGGGATTGTCGCAATCGGGTTATCGGCTGGTGATGAACACGCACGCGGGTGCGGGACAATCGGTGTTCCACATCCACCTGCACGTGCTCGGCGGACGAACGTTTGCGTGGCCGCCGGGTTAGGTCAGCCGTCAGCCGTCGGCTTCCTCGAGAGAGGACGCTTCCAGAGCCTCGCGAAAATCGAGCACGCGCTCGAAGTCGGCGCGCGTGTCGCTCTCGCGTCGCGACAGAATCCCGGCCTCGATCAGCTGGAAGACGATGTCCCCAACGTCGTCGCTCGATCGAAGTCCCCACTTGGAAAGCACGGTGTAGGCGAAGAGGCCGAAGCGCTGCTTCGCGTTCGCGCACAGCGCGTGCACCAGCTCGGCGCCGGACACGTGGCGTCGCTCGCCCGCCGATCGCATCGTGAAGTCGAGCGAGTCCATCACGAAGCCGTACGCGTCGCGTGCGTAGCGCCCGTCGCCGGCGCGGATGCGCTCGACCGTGGCCCAGAATTCCGAGCTCACGACGCCACCAATCGCCGATATGCATCGACATAGCGCGCGACCACGCGGTCGCGGTTGAACTCGCTCTCGGCGCGCGCGCGCGCGGCACGACCGATGGTGCGACGCAGCTTCTCGTCGCGGAGCAATGCCAGGACGATGGTCGTCATGCACTGCACATCGTTCGGGTCGCAGAGGTATCCGGTTTCCTCGTGAACGATGACTTCGGGTAGCCCGCCGATGCGCGATCCCACCACCGGCACGCCGCACGCCATGGCCTCGAGTGCCGCCAGGCCGAAGCTCTCGTGCTGGCTCGGCAGCAAGAACACGTCGGCTGCCGGAAGGATGTCGGCCACCGACTCCTGGTCGCCCAAAAAGTCGACGCGGTCGGAAATCCCCATCTCCTCCGCCTGCCGCTCGGTGGACTCCCGTTCGGGCCCGTCGCCCACCAGCGCGAGGCGCGCCGGGAGGTGCTTCTGGACCTCATTGAATACTGCAAGCACCACCGGCAGGTTCTTGACTTTACGGAAGTTGGAGATGTGCATGAGGACCCGTTCGCCGTGCGGCGAAAGTCGCGAGCTCGCGGCACAGTCGTGGTCGCGCACCCGAAACAACTCGGTGTCGACGAAGTTGTGGATCACTTCGATGGGGCGCTCGATGCGAAACTCCCGCACCGTCTCCCGCCGCAGGAACTCGGACACCGCTGTGACCGCGTCGCTCTTCTCGATGCTGAAGCGCGTGATTTCGTAATACGAGGGCATGATGCCGACCAGGGTGATGTCGGTCCCATGGAGCGTCGTCATGGTCGGCAGCCGCTGCGGTTTGAGCATCTCTTTGGCCAGGAAAGCCGACGCGGCGTGCGGAATCGCGTAGTGGACGTGCACCAGATCCAACTCGTACTGTTCGGCCACTTCGCGGATCTTGACCGCCAGGCTCAGCGAGTACGGCGCGTACTGCTGAAAGAGCGGGTACTCGCCGGTGACGACTTTGTGCAGGTAGACGCGCTGGTCGTAACCCGACAAGCGCGCCGGGTGGCCGGCGGTGATGAAATGCACCTCGTTGCCGAGCAGTGCCAGCGACTTGCCGAGCTCGGTCGCTACCACACCGCTTCCTCCCAGGGTCGGATAGCACACGATACCAATCTTCAAGTTGGCCAAGCGATCAGGCCTCCGAAACCAGCGACTCGAAATGGGCCAGCGCGATGGGTGCGAGGAGCTCGAACGCCTCACCAAAGGTGGCGCCGATGCGCCGGCCGGCCAGACGGTCGCGCGCCTCGATGACGGATAGAAAGCGCGGGTCGGTGAGCGGTGTCGCGATCGTTCCTGCCCCACCGCCGACCTGGCTCTGGTGCGCGCGCACCGCGGCCAGCTTGGTCTCGTGCACGTCGGTGATATCCACCACGAGGTCCGCACGCACCTCGCGGCGCCCGGAGTAAAGGAGTGCGCGCAAAACCCGCCAGCGCTCCTGACGGCGCGCCCCTTGATCGGTGGTGTAACCGTTCACGTTGGAGAGAAAGATCGCGTGGCGCGACAGCAGTCCGCCCGCCATGTGATCGGGATGGGGATCGTCGTGATTGGGAACCAAGACCACGTGCGGGCGGACCTCTCTTATAACGCGCACGATGGCGCGCAACTGATCCGGCTCCTCCGAGCGCAGCCCCGTATCCGGCAGCGCCGCGTTCAGGCGCCGCTGGGTGCCCAGGATGCGGGCCGCTTCTTCTGCCTCGCGCGCGCGTTCTTCGGGCGTCCCGTTGCTCGACGACTCCCCGCGCGTCAAATCGAGAATGGTGACTTCCTCGCCGCGCCGCGCGAGCAACGCGACCGTCCCGCCGCAATTGATCTCGACGTCGTCGGGGTGAATGCCGATGGCCAAAACGCGCATGACTACCGCGAATATACACGATGCAGCACGCGGCCGTCTAACGAGTCGCGCACGTGCGCTGCGGCGACGTCGAACACCAGATCCCACGCGTCGCGGCCGTGAAAGGTGAACGGCACGGGCGCGGACAAGTACCGCTCCTGGGGATCGCCGTCGCGCGTGAACAGCTCCGTCGCCCGCGAAAGCCACGGCCACTGCGCGGCACCCAGCAGCGCGTCCTGCTCGGCGGCCGCCTGCGCGAGACTCTCCACCCTCGCGGCCACATCCGCGATGCGCCGTTCGAGCTTCTCCTTGCTCCGTGGGTCGAGGCGTTCCGATGCGGCAGCGGCGAAGCGCGCCGACTGGGCGCGAAACGCCGCTTCGAACGCGCGCGCAGCGGCGGCCACGCGCGGGTTCTCCAGAGACTGCTTTACCTTCTCGACCCAACGCCCGGGATCGGTGGCCAGGAGCACCGGGTCGACGCCGCTCTGCAGGGACGCGTCGCGCACCGCGGGGGGAACGAAGGTCGCCGCGAGCCTCGGAAAAGCCACCGGCTTGTCGACGCCGAGCACGTCGTACACGCGCGAAAGCTGCGCGCGGTACGCGATCTCCGCCGGACCCAGCACCACGGCGACCGGCAAAAGCACGGCGTCTTGGATGATGTTGCGCGCAACCGCGCCGGGCGACGCAATCGTTATGTCGCGCGCGAACTCGGCGCGCGCGGTCGCACGCGCATCGGGTGGAATGCGACGACGGGTGCCGTCCTGCAGGAGAAAGAGGCCGGAGTCCGCGCCCGGGTCGAGCTGCGCGTGATAGCCCTCGGCTACCAGCGCGGCGCCGCCTTCGTCCACCAGCGCGCGCACCGAATCCTCGCCGTCGAAGAAGGCCAGAATAGTATCCCGCGCGGCCTCGCGCAGCATCGCTTCGCGGCCGTCGACCACCGCGATACTCCCGGCCGTCAATTCGACCAACGCGCGCGCGGCGCTGCGCCCCAGATCGTCCCCCATGCCCATGATGGCGCCCATCCGCGTCGTGACTTCGCTCGCGGGCAAGAACGATGCAACCGCACCCCACGCCTGCGCCACAGCACCCGCATCGATGTCGCCCACCCGGCGGCCGGGCGCGTGCGCGGAAGCATCCAAGCGCACCGTCACCACCGCGAGCGCCTCGCTCACGACCGAAAGCTCGCGTATCTCCGGAAAATCGTCGTCGTCGGAGCCGAGCCAGAAGATGGGGACGCACGGCGTCTTCCAGCGCGCTTCGATCTCGCGCGCGAGTGTCACCGCCGTCGCCGCCTTGTATAGCGACAGCAACGGACTGCAGGCGACACCCGGTTGCTGTCCGGTCACGACCGCGCGCGTGCGTCCCTCGCTCAATCCGCGCAACCGATCGAGGGTCGACTGGGCGACCCCGAGCCTCGCGTTCTCGTCGACCAGTCGCTCGACGAGCCGTGCGTCCACACCGCGCGACGGCCCGAGCGCGCGGGGCCACGCGTCGTCGCCGGCCCCGAAGCCGCCCAGGCGCCGGTGCACCGGAGTATTCTTTCCCGCCACAAAAGCACGGAACAAGGCCGTGCTCCCCGCCAGCTCGCCGACCGGAACTGCGGCGCGAATGCTCACGGTTCACCCGCCTTCTCGCACACCAGAATGACGCGCGGCGACACCGAGCTCTTGTACGCCGACAAGTCGTAGTCGCCGTACGCTTCCCGCACCGCGAGCCCGGCGGTTTCCGTCATCGCGATCAAGTCGGCGTGCCGGTACAGACGCAGACGCTCGCTGTACTCGACCGGCTCCTTGCTCTCGACGCGGACGCGCACGCGCTTGATCAGCACGCGACCTTCGTCGACGATCTCGCGGTGCTCCTCGATGACGGCACCGCGCTCGCGCCGCACCGATGGTTTCCTATCCTTGAGGGCCGGATCGAGCGCCGAAGCGTTCAGAAAGTCCATCAGGAAGATGCCACCCTGCACGATCACGCGCGCGATCTCGTGCATCACGCGGACATTATCGAGGTCGGTCTCGAAGTAGCCGAAGCTCGTGAACATGTTGACGACGGCACCGGCCGACTGGTCGCGAAAGGGCAAGTCGCGCATGTCGCCGAGCACCAATCGGCCGCGGAGCGCGCGCGATGCCACCGCGTCCGACAATAGGTACGGCGACAGGTCGATGCCATAGACATCCAATCCCGTGCGCGCGAAGGCCGCCATGTAGCGCCCGTTCCCGCACGCGACATCGATCACCGGCGCGCGACCGTCCAAGAGCGGACCCAGCCGGCGCGCGACCCGCGCCGCCTCCTCGTCGTCGCGGTGGGGATAGACCAGCGGATAAACCTCGCCGAAGGCGACCTTGTACCATTCCATGGCGCTACTGCTCCGTCTCCGCGAGCAAGATGGTATCGCGCAGAAAGTGCGCGTCGTCGCGCAAGGGATAGCTCTCGGTGAAATGGAGCCCGCGACTTTCCTTGCGGCTCTGCGCCGACTCCACCACCAGGCGTCCGACTTGCACGATGTTGCGAAGCTCGAGCAGATCCTGTGTCACGCGGCTCCCGCGATAGATCGATTCCACCGTGGCCGCGAGCGCGGCCAGACGCTGGGACGCAATGGCAAGGCGCTCGTCGCTGCGCACGATGCCGACGTAGTCCCACATGACGCGGCGCGCTTGGTCCCAGTCGTGCTCGAGCACCACGGGATCGGGCGCGGCACCCGTTCCCGGCGTCACCCACGGCCTGACCGCCGGCAGCAACACCGCTTCGATTCCCTCCCGGACCGCGGTGTCCGCGCGCTGCGCGAACACCAGCGCTTCCAAGAGCGAGTTGCTGGCAAGTCGATTGGCGCCGTGCAAGCCTGTGTGACTCACTTCGCCGATCGCGAACAGGTTTTCGATCGAGGTTTGGCCGCGCGCGTCGACATCGATCCCGCCGCAGAAGTAGTGCGTGGCCGGCACCACCGGAATCGGCACCTCGCGCGGGTCGATCCCGAATCCCAGACAGCGCTCCAAAACACTTGGGAAGCGGCGCTCGATGGTGGCAGCCGGCAGGTGGGTGATGTCGAGGTACACGCACGGCGCCGCCGTCTTCTTCATCTCGCTGTCGATGGCGCGCGCGACCACGTCGCGCGGGGCCAGCTCACCGCGTTGGTCGTACCCACCCATGAAACGTACCCCGCGCGCGTCCACCAAACGGCCGCCTTCGCCGCGCAGCGCTTCGGTCAAGAGAAACGACTTCGCGCGCGGGTGGTAAAGGCAGGTGGGGTGGAACTGCACGAACTCCAGATTCGCGATGCGAGCACCCACGCGATACGCCATCGCGAGGCCGTCGCCGGTCGCAATGTCGGGGTTGGTGGTGTAGCGGTAGACTTTCCCGGCCCCGCCGCTGGCGAGGATGGTGCGTTTGGCGACGAACGCGTGCACCTCTCCGCTCGAGGCGTCCATCGCGTACGCGCCCCAGATGCCGCGCGCGCCGTCGCGCTCCAAGTGACGGGGTGCTATCAAGTCGATCGCCATGTGGTAAGGGTGCACGTCGATGCGGTCGTGATCGAGGACGGCGTCGAGCAGGTGGGTCTCGATCTCTCGCCCGGTACGGTCGGCGTTGTGCACTATGCGGTTCCGCGAATGTCCGCCCTCGAGGCCCAGTGCCAAGCGGCCGCCTTCGGTCGTGAAAGCCACCCCGAGCGATTCCAGGTCGCGGATGCGATCGGGCCCCTCCCGAACCACCATCTCGACCACGTCGCCCCGGCAAAGTCCCGCTCCCGCGGCCAGGGTGTCGGCGACGTGCAATTCGAAGCTGTCGTCGGGACCCAGGACGCTCGCCACGCCACCTTGCGCGTAGTTGGTGTTAGAGTCTTCGAGTGCCTTCTTGGTGACGACCGTGACCCGCCCCTGCTCGGCGAGATTTAGCGCGAGCGACAGGCCCGCGATGCCGGAGCCGATGATGAGGAAGTCGGTTTGGACCACGCCGAATCCGGTGCAACTACGGATCGAATCAGATAGATATGAGCCCGGGAATTCGGCCCATGCTAGGCAACGGCGACTCGGATTGCAACTGCGAACGCGTTACCGCGACGCAGTTTGCATCCGGCCCGGTGTTGCCCCTCGGGTTGGTGTTCTCGCCGCGCCGCGCGCGGCCGTAACTTACGACGTTTCTGTTCGTTGCACTCCCGGCGAGTTCTCACTTCTGGCACAAGGGTTGCGTATGATGCCCTCGAACTACCCGAGCATGCTCGGATCATCCAGGATCAGGTTATATTCAGGAGGTAGGTGCCCATGCACAAGCGTCATTTGGTTGGGGTTATTCTCGCGATCGCATCGCTCGCGTTGGTTGCGTGCGACGATGCCGCTGAAGAAGGCCGCGCCACCATCGCCGTCACGCTGAACGATGGAGCTCCCATCGAGAGCGACGTCGACGTTGCGGGCGTGGTCTTCGAGGATCTCATCGTCGCGGCCTTTGTCAGCCGCCCCTTCAACGAGTTCATCACCGCGCCGCGCGGCGACGTCATCATCGAAAGCTACCGCATCACGTGGGAGCGCACCGACGGCGGGACCGGAACGCTGGCGACGCGCGAGGAAACGGTCAATATCTTCGTCCCGGTCGGTGACCAAGTCACCGCATCGATTCGTCTGGTCACCTGGGCCGACAAGACGGGGCCGGTTCTACTTCCCCTCGTCGGCGGCGGCGGCACCATCGCCATGCGCGCGAACATCGAGTTCACGGCGCGCGAGCCGGGGACCGAGTCCGAGGTCAAAACCGCGGCTTCCGCGACCGTCAACTTCGCGGACACGCAGTAGAATTCCTCCGGGACCGCTCGGGCTTACCTCTTGGATGAACCCGCGGGCGCCGCAGAGATAGACTCTGCGGCGCTCGCGTCTTTTTAGCCCCGCTGGAGTATCCAAGACCCATCGTCGTCCTCGCCCAGCAAGCGCACCTCGAGGCGCGCCACCCACACCGGCGTTGATCCCCAGTCGAAGCGCGCGAGCTTCACCCAATCCTTCTCCGTGACGACAACCGCCCCACCCCGCGCGCGGGCCACGATGTCCCGCGCGTCCTCCCTGCGGTATCGATGATGGTCGCGAAACGCGACCACGTCGCGGACGCGAACGCCAAGCTGTTCCACCGAGTCTTTGAAATCGCCCGGGCGCGCGATACCGGCCACGAGTAACGCTTCGACCGGCGTGCCGACGGCCGGGGCCGTGACCGATGACAGCGTCACCTCGCGCCGCAGTCCGTAGACGCGCTGCTGCGGACGCAGCCAGCGCGCGACCTGCCCCCTCGCTTCGTGGATGGAGGCGAGATCCGAAGCACCGTTGAAGACGATCGCATCCGCGCGCGCAATGGCGGATGCCGGCTCCCGCAGGCGCCCGGCTGGCAAGAGGCGCCCATTGGCGAGCGGGCGACGCGCGTCGAGCAACAGAACGTCGACGTGGCGCGGCATCGAGAACGTTTGGTACGCGTCGTCGACCACGATCACTTCGGCGCCCAGGCGAGCCGCCGCTTCGACCGCGCGACGCTTGTCGCGCGCGAATAGGAGCATCGATGGGTCCGCGCGCCGTGCCACGACGGCCCCTTCGTCGCCGATTGCGTCAGCAAGATTGCGCGCGTTGCGCCCGAGCAGCCGCATCCCATCGAAAGACGCCGGCGCTTGGTCGCTGACCACCGTCACCAACGGACCGCGCTCGGCAGCACTTCCGTACCCGCGGCTCGCGTACGCGGCTCGCATGCCACTTCGAACCGCTTGCTCGAGCAGCCACAGCGCGAACGGGGTCTTCCCGCTCCCGCCCACTTCCAGATTGCCTACCGCGATCACGCGCGGGGTGGGTGCTGCCGGCCGCCCCCCGCTTCGCAACGCGCGCGTCGCGACCACACCGGCGCGATACACCCACGACAACGGCCATAGGGCGGGGATTCCGTCCCACGTCATGGCGTCGTGCTCACGCGCGCGCCTCGGCGTCGCACGCCTCCGTGATGCGACGCAGTGTCGCTTCCAACTCGACGCGCACGGCTTCCTGCGACTCGCGGTCCGCATCCGCCGGCACGCGCAGCGGCGGGCCGTATGCAACCACCACGCGCGTGAACGGCGCCGGCAGCTCGAAGGCGTCCCACGACGCGAAGGTACGACGACGACGCGATCCGCACGATACCGGCAGGATCGCGCTGCCGGTGAGCTTGGCGACTTCGATCGCACCCGGCTTGACCTGGAAGCGCGGGCCTCGTGGACCGTCGACCGTGAGCGCGGCGTTGTAACCGTCGCGCACGGAATCCGCCAAGGCCAGGATGGCCTTGGTCCCGCCGCGCGTGCTCGAGCCTTTGACGTGGCCCAGGCCCAGGAAGCGAATCGTCCGCGCCAAGAGCTCGCCGTCGTGGTGCTCGCTCGCCAGCACGCGCGAGTTTTCGTCGCGGTGGAGGTACGCGAGCGGCAGCAAACGACCGTGCCAGAAGGCGTAGACCACTTGCGGGTGGATGCGCCGCGCTTCCTCCAGGTGCTCGCGACCGTGGACGCGGTAGCGCCAGGTCGCTCCCAGCGCGCGAATGAAAGCACCGCCCACGGGCGGAATCAGCGCGTGCGAAAGGTTCACGAAGGCATTCCCGCTGGCAGGAGTCCGAGCGCCAAGTCGGCGACGCGTGCGGCACCCTCGCCGCCCGCGAGGCTCGCACGCAGCTCACGAAATCGAGCCACCATGTTCGCACGGCGCGTGCGGTCGTCGCACAACGACGCCACCGCCGCCGCGATGTCGCGCGGCCGAGCGCGCGCCTGCACGAACTCGGGGGCGACCTCATCGCCGAGGAGCACATTGACCAAGCCCACGTGGTCGATCGTCACCAGGCGGCGTGCCAGCGCGTAGTTGATCGCCGTCGTGCGGTAGACGATGGCGAGCGGAGTCTCTAATAGCGCGGACTGGAGCGTGGCGGTACCCGAAGCGACCACCGCGGCGCGGGCGCGCGACAGGGCCAGCACCGCGTCGGGCTCGAGGCGGGCGTCGAAGCGCGCCGCTTGCAGCACGCGCCGATACACGCTCTCGGATACCACCGGGCTTTTGCCGACCACGAACGAAGTGCCCGGTCGCAATCTCGCGACTTCTTGCGCGGTGTCGATCAAGAGCGACAGCATATGGCGCACTTCCGATTCGCGACTCCCCGGCAGCAGGGCCACCCACTCGCGCTCCGACTCCGGTCGCGGCGCCGGCAACTCGTGGTCGACCACGAACGGGTGGCCGACGAATTCGACCGGGATACCGGCGCGGGTGTAAATCTCCGTCTCGAATGGGAGCACCACCGCCATGCGATCGACGCAGCGTTTCATGCGCTCGACGCGCCCCACTCCCCAGGCCCACACTTGCGGCGCGATGTAATAGAGCACGGGGACGCCGCGGCGTTTGGCGTGCTCGCACAGGCGGAGGTTGAGCCCCGGGTAGTCGACGGCGATGAACAACGACGCGCGATCGATGAGTGCTTTCATCGCACGCTCGAGTTGGTAGAACTTGGCCAGTCCGGCGACCACACCGGTGAAACCGATGACCGCGAAATCGCGATGATGGAAGCGAAGGTCCATGCCGGCGGCCGCGCAATTGGTACCGGCCATGCCGACCACGCTGGGAGCGGCACGATCGCGGAGTGCTGCAACCACGTGCGCGGCGTGCATGTCGCCCGAGAGCTCGCCGGCGCACAGGACGATGGGGCCGGTGGGCGGCATCGGCGCTAGACGCGGGCAGTACCGACGCGCTCGAGGACGGTCGTCGCCAAGCGCATCGCTTCCAGGCCGTCCTCGCCGGTTACCGGCGGGGTGCTGCGCGCGTCGAGGGCGTTACAAAACGCTGCGAGCTCTTTGACCAGGGGCTCCACACCGTCGCCGCGCAGCTGTTCGACCCGCACCATGTCGGCGAGCCCCAGCGAAGCACCACCTCGCAGCGCCTCGAGCTGCTCGGTGAGTCGCGGTCCCTTTTGGTAGTGCGTCGCCACACCGGCCAGCAAGTCGATCGAGAAATAACCCGCCTCGGAGAAAACGCGCACCTTGCGCATGGGTGCCGCGGTCACACGGCTCGCGGTCACGTTGGCGACGCAACCACCGCCGTATTCGAGGCGCGCGTTGACGATGTCCGGCTCCGCGGTGATGATGGCGGCACCCTTCGCACGCACGTCGGTCGGGCGCTCACCCACCAGGACACCCAACAGGTCGAGGTCGTGGATCATGAGGTCCATCACCACCGAGACATCGGCGCCTCGGATGGTGAACGGAGCCAGTCGATGGACTTCGATGAACAAGGGGGTGCCGACGCGCGGCAAGACCGCTTGGATGGCGCCGTTGAAGCGCTCGATGTGGCCGACTTGCAGGATGCGGCCGGCCTCGCGCGCGGCTCGCACCACCGCTTCGCCGTCGGACAGCGTGCTGGTGATGGGTTTTTCGACGAAGACGTCCTTGCCGGCCGCGATGGCCGACAACGCAACCTCGGCGTGTGCCGACGTGGTCGTGACCACCACCACCGCGTCGACGGCGTCGAGCAGTGCCGGCAACGAGTCGAAGGCGGTGACGCCGAACTCGTCGGCCACCGCGCGCGCGCGCTCGCGGTCGGCGTCGAAGCACGCGACCCGATCGACCGCGGGAAGCGATCGCAGGACCCGCACGTGGGCACGGCCCAGGCGTCCGGTGCCCGCGACTCCGACGCGCAGTCCCACGTCGCTACTTGGTGATGCCGCGCTCGCAGTGGCGGAGGAACTGGGCCATTTCGGCGGCGTCCGCCCCGTCCCAGTCGTCACCGTCGAGCGTTTCCAGCACCTGCGAAACGTTGAGATCGCTTCTATAGAGGAGCTTGTAGATGGCCTTGACCAGCGCGCGGCGCTCGGCCGAGAAGCCGCGGCGCTCGAGGCCGATCGAATTGAGGCCGTAGATCTGCGGCGGGTTGCCCGCCAGCTTGATGAAAGGCGGGACGTCGCGCTCGATGCGGCTCCCACCGCCGATGAACGCGTACTTGCCGATGCGAACGAACTGATGCACCGGAGTGAGCCCCCCGATGGTGACGAAGTCGTCGATGCTCACGTGCCCGGCCAAGTTGACCGCGTTGGCCAAGATGACCTCGTTGCCGATGACGCAATTGTGGGCCACGTGGACGTACGCCATGAGGAGGCAGCGGCTGCCGATCAGGGTGGATTCACCTTCACCGGTGGCGAGATTCAAGGTCACGAACTCGCGGAATGTGTTGTCGTCGCCGATGGTCAGGAATGTCTGCTCGCCGCCGTACTTCAAGTCTTGGGGGGCGGTACCCACGCTCGCGCCGTGGAAAAACTTGTTGTTGCGCCCGATCTTGGTCGCACCCTCGATCAGCACGTTGGAGCTGATCTCGCACTCGTCGCCGATCTCGACGTTTTCGCCGATCACGGTGTAAGGGCCGATTTTGACCCCTTCGCCGATGCGCGCCCACGGATGAATGACGGCGGTCGGGTGAATCTCGGTTTTCTTCAGATTATAAGTGCGCACCGCAGTGCCCCCTTCATTGTTAGCGCTCCACGATGACGGAAGACAGTTCGGCCTCTGCCGCCAGCTTACCGTCGACGTAAGCGTACCCTTGCATCGTACAGACTCCACGCCGCAGCGATTTCATCTCCAGCTCGAAACGCAGCTGGTCGCCGGGCACTACGGGGCGACGAAACTTCGCTTTGTCGACGCGCGTGAAGTACACCAGGTACTTCTTCGGATCGTCGACGGTGTTGAGCAACATGACCCCGCCCGTCTGTGCCATCGCTTCGATGATGAGCACGGCGGGCATGATTGGATGACCCGGAAAATGTCCGATGAAAAACGGCTCGTTGATGGTGACGTTCTTGATCCCCACCACGCGCTTGCGATCCTCCATCTCGATGATGCGGTCCACGAGCAGGAACGGATAGCGGTGCGGCATGATCTCCTGGATCAAATTGATGTCCCACACGCCGGTTTCCTTCGCGACCGCGGAGCGCTTGCGACCCTGGTGGATCTCCCACAGCTTGCGTACGAAACGAACATTGGCGGCGTGGCCCGAGCGCACCGCGTGCACGTGGCCGCGGATGGGCGCTCCCAAGAGCGACAGGTCGCCGATCAAGTCGAGGATCTTGTGTCGCACGCACTCGTCCGGGAAACGCAGCGCCTCCTCGTTCATGACGCCGTCGCGCGTGAAGACGATCGCGTTGCCCAGGTTGCCGCCCTTGATGAGCCCCATCTTGCGGAGCTTCTCGACGTCGTCGAACATGACGAAGGTGCGCGCCGGTGCGATCTCCTTCTCGAACACGTCCGGCGAGACCGTGAAGCTCGCGTACTGGGTGCCGATCTGCGGGTTGTCGTACTGGATGGTGAAGCTGACCCGAAAATCGTCGGCCGGCACGGCGTGGATCTCGATCCCGTTTTCCTTGAGTGTCACCGCGCGATCCACCGTGAACACATCGGCGGGTGCGCCCTGGTTGACGGCACCCGCCTGCTCGAACGCGCGCACGTAGGCCGCGTAGGTTCCGCCGGCCGGTTCGGGCGGTTCGTTGGCGTCGATGTCGATGATGAGGTTGTCGATCCCGAGTCCGTAGCACGTGGCGAGCACGTGCTCGACGGTGTGGATCTCGGCCGGGCCGGTCGATATCGAGGTGTTGCGATACGACGTCGCGTCCTCGGGAATGCTCGTCACCACCGCCGGTATCTCGACGGCGGGATTCAAGTCGACGCGGATGAACTTGATGCCGCTTCCCGCGGGCGCGGGCTTGACCCGCATCTTGACCGTGTTGCCGGTGTGGAGGCCGAGTCCTTCGATCACGAACTCTTTAGCGATCGTTCTTTGCTGACGGATCATCCCGGCCTCCTTTCTCCATTTCGAGCAAACGTCGCTCGAGTTCCTTCACGCGCTTGAACAGATCCGGCAGCAACGCGGTGTGCGCGTAGAGCCTCTTTGCGACCATATGCTCTCGCGCCGGATACCCCGACACCGCCGTGTTCTTGGCCACATCCTTGGTGACCCCGGCTTGCGCGCCGACCATGGCGCGTTCGCCGATCACGATGTGTCCACCTACACCGGCCTGGCCGCCCATGACCACATTGCTGCCGACTTCGGTGCTCCCGGAGATGCCGGCCTGCGCCGCCACCACGCAGTTCTCACCCATTACGACGTTGTGCGCGATCTGAACCAGATTGTCGATCTTGGTTCCACTCTTGACCCGGGTCTCCCCCGTAGTGGCGCGGTCGATGCACGTGTTGGCGCCGATCTCGACGTCGTCCTCGATCACCACGCGCCCGATTTGCGGGACCTTGTGGTGGGTCGAGCCGTTCTTCGCGTAACCGAAGCCGTCCGCGCCGATCACAACCCCGGGCTGCAAGATGACGCGATTGCCGATGACACTCCCCTCGCGGATCGTCACGTGCGGATAGACCAGGCAATCGGATCCGATCTCGACTGCTTCGCCGACGAACACCCCGCCCACCAGGGTCGAGTTGTCGCCCACCCGGGCGCCCTTGCCGACGTGGCACAAGGGGCCGATGGCGACGTTTCCTCCCAGGAGCGCGCCCGGGTCCACCACCGCGGACTCGTGCACGCCGCGCGGGTAGCGAACCGCGACGTCGGCGGCAAAGAGGTTCAGCACCTGGAGGTAGGCGTAGTACGGATTATCGATGTGAATGACGGGCTTGGGTGCGGTGAGATTTCGTCCCGTGATGACGGCCGAAGCGCGCGTCACGCCGAGGAACTCTTCGTACTTGGGATTGGCTAAAAAGGTGATCTCGCCGGGTTCCGCTTCGCGGATGCCGGCAACGCCGCGGATCAACGTCTGGCCATCGCCAACGACGGTTCCGCCCACGAGCTCGGCGAGCTCGCACAGCCTGTACGAACGGGCACCCAAAAATTCTGCACCTGCCTAAAACGCCGACTAGCGGTCACTACCGCTGGTTCAAGCGCGTCAGCACGAGGTCGGTCATGTCGAGCTTCTTATCCGCGTAAACGATGTTCGCGTTCGCGACGTCGAAGACCATGCTGTACTTCTGCTCGATCGCGATCGCTTCGATAATTTTATTTATCTTGTCGACGATGGGCTGGGTGAGCTCTTTGTTGCGCTTCGCCGCCAGCCCGTTGTCGCCGAACGTTTCTTCCATGAAGCGCTTGTATTCGTCCATCTTGCGCTGCATCTCGAGCCGCCGCTCCATCTTCTTCTCTTCCGAGAGCATGGGGCTCTGCGCGTTCAGCTCTTCGCCCATGCGCGCGAGCTCCTGCTCCATGCGCTGCTTCTGGGCCTCCCATTGCTGGACGTCCTGACGATACACGCGTTCGGCGTCTTGCGTCTCCTTGTTTTCGGCGAAGATTTTGATCGAGTCAATGTACCCAATCTTGACCTCCTGGGCAAGCGCGGAAACCGCCCCCCCGGCCACCCCCACCAGGGTCGCAAACGACAATACAACCAGCTTACTCTTCATCACTTACACACTCCTTCAGGTGAAATCAATTCGCATTAAAATGACGATCCAAACGTGATGTGCGGCTCCCACGAGGGCCCAAAGATGCGGTCGAACCCGTAGGCATAGTCGAAGCCGAACAGGCCGATCATGGGCAGTTCGATCACGATGCCGAACCCCGCCCCCTTGAACATATCGCCCCATTCGCTGCTGCCGAAGCTGTTCCAGGTGCCGCCCATGTCCAGAAATGTTCGCCCGTACACGGTCGGGGCCACGATGGGAAACTCGATCTGCGCGATGGTGATGGCGAAAAAGCGGCCGCCCGTGAAGGTGTCGTTCCCGCGCGGTGTGATCTCGTAGAAGTCGTAGCCGCGCACACCGTAACGGCGGTTGCCGCCCAATCGGAACCGCTCGTAGTCCGGAACTTCGGTGGAGCTGACGTACCCGTCGACCACCCCGATGTTCTCGCGCAGCTCGAGGACGAACTTCCACGCGAGAGATTGATACCACGACATGTCGATGTCGTAGCGCTGGATATCGACGTCGCCCCCCAGCACGCCCCCGGTCCAGCGCGCGTTGAAGGTGGTGCGGGTTCCGAGGGTGGGGTGGAACGGGTTGTCGGTCGAGTTACGATAGAACGTCAGCCCGACCGAGCTCGTGGTTTGCGGCCACTGTTCGAATCGCAGCGGTCCGTTGTAGCCGGACGTGAAATCGGCGAGTTCCACTTCCTCCAGGCTGTAGCGCACCGAGACGGTGGTGTAATCGAGCCACGGGAACGGGCGACCGACGCGCAGCGAGAATCCAGTGCGACGATCGGAATAGAACTGCTGTGAGACGCGGTCCTGGTTGGCCGCGTACACCGACCCCGTGATCTCGGTCGGGGTTCCGAATGCCCAGGGCTGCGTGAACGAGAGGCTGATGTCCTGGCGCGAGCGCGCGAACTCCCAGTTCCCGCTCACGCGATAACCCCGCCCCAGGAAGTTCGGCTCCGTGATGCCGATGAAACCGCTGACCCGGTTCAGCTGGGAGAACCCCGCTCCCACGCGGAACTGCCCCGCCGACTTCTCTTCCACGCGCAGCGTCAAGTCGACGTCGCCTTCGTCGTTGGCCTGTGTCACCTGCGGTTCGGGCGGGCCCGCGAAGAACCCCAGGTTGAACACCTCGCGCAAGGAACGGCGCAATCGATTGCTCGAGAACACGTCGCCCGGCATCAGCACCAACTCGCGGCGAATCACTTCTTCCCACGTCTTGGTGTTGCCCGCGATGTTGATCTCCCGCACGTGCGCGAGGTTGCCCTGCTGGATCTCGAACGTGAGATCGATCACGTTGCCGCGGACCTTCTTGACCGGCGTCACGGTGGCGTAGATGTAGCCGCGATCCCCGTACAAGTTGGACAAATCGAACTGCATCTGGGTCAGCGCGATGTCGTCGAACACCTGTCCCTTGGTAAACTTGATGTGCGACGCGATGACACTGTCGGGCAGGAGCTCGTTGCCCTTCCAGTTGATGTCGCCGACGTAGTACTGCTTACCCTCGGCGATGACGAAGTAGACGTCCACTTTTTTGCCGTCGGCCGCAAACTCCAACTCGGGCTCGTTTACAGCGACGTCGAGAAAACCGAAGGTCTTGTAGAGCTGGATGATCCCCTCGCGGTCTTCGGCCAGCTGCTTGGGGCTGAAGTCACCGCCGGTCAGAAACCCCTTGGGCTTGGTCTTGACCGCCTTGCGGATGGTTTCGGTGTCGACCAAGCGCGTGCCGACGAAGTCGACGTGGCGCACCTTGATCTTTTCGCCCTCTTTGATGCGGTAGATGAGCGCCTGCGTGTTCGCTTTCTCGTCTCTGACCACGGTGTCGGTTACCGCGACGCTGTAGTATCCCTTCTCTTTATATAAGTCCGCGATCGCTTCTTTATCCTTGGCGAGGAGTGACGGCCGCACGAAGGTCCCCTTGGTCACTGCGATGGCCTTCTCCAAGTCGTCCTTGCCCATGTGGTCGTCTCCCTCGAAACGGACCTCGTCGATACGCGGAAACTCCGTCACTTCGAGGATCACCACCACCGAGTCGGACGCGGTACCGTCGTCGCCGTAGGCGCGGATGTCACTGAATTGCTTGGTGTCGTACAGGCGCTTGATCCCGGGCCGGATGCGATCCGCGTCGAACGGCTCGCCGACCTTGATGGCCAGCACGCGCAGGATCTTGGGCGAGGAAACCTGGCGGTTCCCCTTCACCTCGATGCGCTGGATGAAGGAGGTCGGGCGCTGCGCGACCGCGTTTTGGGCAACTGTCGTGCACGCGGCCGCGAGCACCGCCAAGAGAATCGCTAGCTTGTTGTCTGTCATTAACCTACAGTCGTCGGGGCGCAAACCACGGGATGCTATCAGAGGGTCTCTTGTGGAAGCAAAAAGAAAACAAAATACCCCCGGCCAACGCCAGGGGTATTTCGTGAGCGGACCCTGCTTGGAGCCGCTAGGTCTTGGGAGCGTCCTCTTTGGCCTGCTCGGACTTCCCGTCGGTCTCGAACGACAATTCGCCCGCCGCCACGCCCACGTAGACACCGGCGTCCTTCTGCAGTCCGTGGGCCAGGATGAGCTCGGAGAGCGGATCCTCGACGTAGCGCTGGATCGCGCGCTTGACCGGCCGGGCGCCCAGCGCGGGGTCGAAGCCGTGCTCGATCAGGAACAGCTTCGCTTCGTCGGAGAAGGTGACGTTGACATCGAGCACGTCGAGACGCTTGACGAAGTTCGTCAAGAGCACGTCGACGATCTGTTTCATGTCGTTCTTCTCGAGCTGGCGGAACACAATGGCGTCGTCCAGGCGATTCAAGAATTCCGGGTTGAAGGTCTTCTTCAGGTGGTCCATGAGCTTCGCGCGCACGGTCTGGAATTGCGCGTCGCTGCCCTCTTTCATGAAGCCCAGGCTTTTGCCCGACTTGATCTCGTTGGCGCCGACGTTCGACGTCATGATGAGCACGGTGTTACGAAAATCGACGCGACGGCCGTAGCTGTCGGTGAGCTGTCCCTCTTCCATGACTTGCAGGAGGATGTTGTACACATCGGGGTGTGCCTTCTCGATCTCGTCGAGCAGGACCACGGAGTACGGCTTGCGCCGCACCTTTTCCGTGAGCTGGCCGCCGTCGTCGTAGCCGACGTAGCCCGGCGGCGCACCGATCAGCCGCGACACCGCAAACTTCTCCATGTACTCCGACATGTCGATGCGAATGAGCGCTTCGTCGGATTCGAACAAGACTTCGGCGAGCGACTTCGCGAGCTCGGTCTTTCCCACCCCGGTGGGGCCGAGGAAGATGAAGCTCCCGATGGGGCGCTTGGGGTCGCGAAGTCCCGCGCGGTTGCGGCGCACCGCGCGCGCGACCGCCTTGACCGCCTCTTCCTGCCCGATCACGCGCCGGCGAATGGCATCTTCCAGGTGAAGCAGCTTTTCGGTCTCTTCCTTCTCCACCTCGCTGACCGGAATGCCGGTCATGGCCGCGACCACCTTGGAGATGTCCTTCGCGGTCACCACGGTCTCTTGCGCCTGTTTGGTCTCGGTCCAACTCTTTCGCACGTCGTCTAGCTTGCGGCGCTGCTCTTTCTCGCGGTCGCGGTAGCGCGCCGCCTTTTCGAACTCCTGGGCTTGAATGGCGGATTCTTTCTCGCGCGCCACGTCTTCGATCTCGCGCTCCAGATCGGTGAGCTCGCTGGGTGCGGTCACCACCGACAAGCGCGCGCGTGAGCCGGCCTCGTCAATCACGTCGATGGCCTTGTCGGGGAGAAAGCGATCGTGGATATAGCGCTCCGAGAGGAACACGGCCGCGCGCACCGAGTCGTCGTTGATCTTCACACGGTGATGGGCCTCGTACTTGTCGCGCAGCCCGAAGATGATCTGCACCGTCTCCTCGGGTGTGGGCGGGTTGACCATGATGGGCTGGAAGCGGCGCTCGAGTGCGCCGTCCTTCTCGATATACTTGCGGTACTCGTCGAGTGTGGTGGCACCGATGCACTGCAGCTCGCCGCGCGCGAGCGCGGGCTTGAGCATGTTCGACGCGTCGATGGCACCCTCGGCGCCGCCGGCACCGACGATGGTGTGGATCTCGTCGATGAAGATGATGACGTCTTCGGCCTGGCGGATCTCGTTGATAATCGACTTCAGACGCTCTTCGAACTGACCGCGGTACTTGGTTCCCGCGACCACCGACGCCAGGTCGAGGGTGCAGATGCGCCGATCCTTGAGGATCTCCGGCACCTTGTTGTCGACGATGCGCTGCGCCAGTCCTTCCGCGATGGCGGTCTTGCCCACGCCCGGCTCGCCGATCAACACCGGGTTGTTCTTCTTGCGACGCGACAGCACCTGGATGACGCGCTCGATCTCCTGCTCGCGTCCGATGATGGGGTCGAGCTTGTTCTCGCGCGCCATCTGCGTTAGGTCGCGTCCGAATTGATCGAGGTTGGGTGTGTCGCTCTTTTCTTTTTTGGATTTCCGCGTCTTGACGGTGGTGGTGGGGCCGAGGAGCTTCAGCACTTCCTCGCGTACGCGCTTGCGATCGACGCCGAGTTCGGCCAGCACTTGGGCCGCCACCCCTTCGCCCTCGCGAATCAATCCCAGCAAGAGGTGCTCGGTGCCCACGTAGTTGTGACCGAGCAGGCGGGCTTCTTCGATGGCCAACTCGAGCACGCGCTTGGCGCGCGGTGTAAACGGAATCTCGCCAATGGTGAGGGTACCGCCCGAGCTCTTCACCATGTTCTCGACCGCTTGCTGGATCTGTTCGAAATCGAGCTCGAGCTTCGCGAGCACCTTGGCCGCGATCCCTTCGCCCTCGCGCACGATGCCGAGCAAGAGGTGCTCGGTGCCGATGTAGTCGTGCTGGAGACGCGCGGCCTCGTCGCGCGCGTAGTAGATGACCTTTCGAACTCGATCGGTAAAGCGATCCTGCATCGTTGCTCCGTCTTCGTTACTCTCTCTAGCCGCGCCCGCTTCGCGTCAGTGCTTCGCGGATACATTCTGCGCGCGACACGTCGCGCTCTTGGGCGTCCATCGTCGTCCCGCGGCGCTTCTGCAAGTGCGCCGGTTGGATGTAGACGACCAGCTCGTTGAGCGTTTGAATCGGTACGTCACGCACCAACCCCGCGCCCACTCCCAGCCGGACCGCCGAGATGAGGCTCAACGCTTCCTTGGTATTCACACTACGAGCATAACGAAGGAGGCCGTAGGCCCGCCAGACTTTATCCTCGAGCAATCTCTGTGCCTTGCGAAAAAGCAGCTCGCGCGAGCGCCTCTCGTACGTGATGACCTTGACCACCATCTCCCGCAGGTTCTTGACGATCACGTCCTCGGGCGTTCCCAGCGCCGCGCTGTTGGACAGCTGGAAGAAGTTCCCCATGACTTCCGATCCTTCGCCAAAGAATCCCCGAATCGAGTGGTTGAGCTTGCGCAGCGACTCCAGGAGCTTGTGGATCTCCTTGCTGTGGACCAGACCCGGCAAATGCACCAGAACCGACACCCGCATCCCGGTGCCCAAGTTGGTGGGGCACGCGGTCAGGAAACCGAGGCGATCATGGTAGGCGAGCTCGACGTCCGGCGCCAGCTGGTCGTCCAGGTCGTTCGCGCGCCGAAACGCGCCCCCGAGGTCGAATCCCGGCGCGAAGCCCTGGATTCGCAGGTGGTCCTCTTCGTTGATCATGAGGCTGGTGGATTCGTCGGGCGTGAAGATGACCCCGCGCGACGCCGAATTATGTAAGAAATCTTTGCTTACCAGGTGCCTCTCGGCCAGCAGCTGGCGGTCGAGGGTCGAGATTTCCCCCATCGCGATGTAGCGGCTAAGCGCAAACGCCCGCGCCCGGCGGGCCGCGTCCAGCGACTTCCTCAAAATGGCGTCGAGTTCCGCGCTGTCGCAGTTATGGGTGAAGCGATGCCCGTGGAGGTTGCGCGCGATGCGCACCCGGCTCGATAGCACGATCTCGTTCTCGTCGCCGCTGCCGTCCAGCCACGCGCCGGGATTCCCGACCAGGTCGCTGGAGTCGAAGGTACTCATGCGTCGTCCTCGACTTGCGCCTCGAGCCCGCGAATCTCGTCGCGGATGGAGGCCGCGCGCTCGTAGTCTTCCGCACGAATGGCCTCCGTCAGCTCTCCCCGCAGCGCCGACATGCGCTCGCGAATGGCCGCGCGCTCGCCCACTTGCGTCGACTTCTTGCCCGCGTGCTGCGTGCTCCCATGCACGTGGCGCAGGACCTGCACCAGCTGGGCTTCGAAGGCGTCATAACACTCCGGGCAACCCAGGCGCCCGATCTTCTTGAAATCCGAGTACTCGTATCCGCACGACGGGCAGCGCACCTTCGAGATACGCTCGGCCTCGGAGTCGACGGTGTCGTCGATCAAGCCGGCCACCAAATCCCCCAAGCCGTAGCTCCCCGCTTTGTTGATTTCGATGCCCTTCGCCTCGGCGCACTCCAAGCACAGATTCATGGCCACCATGTTGTCGTTCACGACCTCCGTGTAGTGGACCTTCGCCGGGCGAACCTTGCAATTCTGACACGTCGTCATGGGCACTCATTCCGCCTCGCGCAATCGCTTGTCCGTGAGCACCAGTGTGCGGTCGGCAAACGCACTGAAATGGCGCTTGTGCGTCACCACCACGAACGTCCGCCGCTCGCGCGTCGCCAGCTCGCGCAAGAGGAGATGGATCGATTCGCCGGTCTCGTCGTCGAGATTACCCGTCGGCTCGTCCGCGAACACCACCACCGCGTCGTTGACGAGCGCGCGCGCGATGGCAACGCGCTGCTGCTCGCCGCCCGAAAGCTCGCCCGGGCGGTGCGACAGGCGCGCCCCCAATCCCACCCGCTCGAGCCACCACCCCGCCGCCTTGCTCGCTTCGCCCACGGTCTTCCGCGCGACGAGCTGCGGCATCATGACGTTCTCGAGGGCCGTGAACTCCGGCAGCAAGAAGTGGAACTGAAACACGAAGCCGATGGTTTTGCTTCGCAATTGATCCAGCGCCCGCCCTTCGAGCGCGTGAATGTCTTGCCCTCGGATGGTCACCGTTCCGCTGTCGGGGCGGTCGAGCGAGCCCAGAATATGGAGCAAGGTGCTCTTGCCGACACCCGAAGCACCCGTGATGCAAACCACTTGCCCTTCCGCGACGGAAACGTCGACGCCCTGCAAAACCTCGATGTCGACGCCAGTTCCGCGATAGATACGCCCGACCGCCGCCGCTTCTAGAACCCCATGGCCTGCCATAATCTAACCCCGGCTCGAGTCCAACACAAACCCTAGCAAGAAAGTCTTAACCGCATTATAGACAAGCGATTAACCATTACAGATCACGTATCGCTTCCACCGGTGTCAAGCGGCTTGCCTCCCAGCTCGGGTACACCGTGGCTAGGAAACAAATGACCACCGACGACAGCGCGATGAGCCCCAGATCCTGCCACTGGACCAGGACCGGAAGCGTCTTGATGAAGTACACGTCCCCCGGCAACTCCAGGCGAATCCGATCCAACACGAAACATGCAATGATCCCGGTAATCAACCCGCCAAGCGTCCCCGCAACCCCGATCGCCGTCCCCTCCAGCATGAACACCGACATGACCCCCCGCCCCGACGCCCCCATCGATCGCAATATACCGATCTCGCGACGCTTCTCCATGATCACCATGGTCAACATACCGACCAAATTGAAAGCGGCCACCAAGATGATGAGCGTCAGCATGAGAAACATGAGAATCTTCTCGATCTTCATGTAGCTGAAAAGATTCTGATTCAGCTGAATCCAGTTGTTGGTACCGTAGTCACGCATGTTGAGGATACTCTGCACGCGCGAATCGAACGCCTCTGCCCGGTACATGTCGTCGATCATGACGCTCACTCCGCGCAGCCCGGTTTCGAAGTCGAACATTCGCTCCGCATCCTTGATGTCGAGGTAGACAAAGCGCGAGTCGAACTCGTACATGCCGCTGTTGAAGAACCCCAGCACGCGGCACACGTACGTCTCCGGCTCCACGTCCGACCCGTGAATGGTGCCCGGAGCCGTGACGATGCTCAATTCTTCTCCCAGCCCAATTCCAAGGTCGACGGCCAGGTCCAAGCCGAGCACCGCTCCCAAGCGCGGCTTCTCGTCTTCGAACCCGCTGGTATCGAAAGAATCGATGGCGGGACGAATGCTGTCGACCACCGACGACACCGCGTGCTCGCGCGCGAGGTCGATGCCCTTGACCACCACGCCGCGCAGCTTGGTGCGACGTCCGGGAATCAGCTCGTAGGCGGCCAACGCCTCCGAGCGCACGAAGGGCGCGGTCGCCACCACTTCGGGCTCGGCTTCGATACGGGTGAGCGCCGTGTCGACGCTCGCCCACGCCTCCGGCGTGCGCGCGAAGACCAGCACGTGGGTATTGAAGCCGACGATGCGCTGGCGAAGCTCGGTCTCGAAGCCGTTGATGACGGAGAGCACGATGACCAGCGTCATGGTGCCGACGAACACACCGCCCACCGCAATCGACGTGATGCGCGAGACGAGCGCGGATCGTTTTTTGGTCTGAAGGTATCGCCGCGCGATGAACAGCGCGTAGTTCATCGGCCGTCCTCGGGGCGCATATGAGGAAAAAGAATGACGTCCCGGATCGAATGGCTGTCGGTAAAAACCATGGTCAGACGGTCGATGCCGACCCCGAGGCCGGCCGCGGGCGGCATCCCATACTCCAGCGCGCGCAAGTAGTCCTCGTCGAGGACTTGCGCTTCTTCGTCGCCGCGCGCGCGGTTTTCCATCTGCTGCTCGAAGCGGCGCCGCTGCTCGAGCGGGTCGTTGAGCTCCGAGAACGCGTTGCACACCTCGAAGCCGCCGATGTATCCCTCGAAACGCTCCACCAAGCCCGCGACCGATCGGTGGTCTTTGGCGAGCGGCGAGAGCTCCTTCGGATAGTCGTAGATGAACGTCGGCTGCTGGAGATCGGGCTCGACCGTGGCGCCGAATACTTCGTCGATGATGACCGGCGCCGGGCCCCCCTTCTCCAGCGACACCCCCAGCTTCTTCGCGTGAGCGGCCAGCTCCTTTTCAGGAACGCCGAAGAACTCCATGCCCGTCTTCTCGCGCAGGGCGTCGAAAAAGCGCACGCGTCGCCACGGCTTCGAGAAGTCGATGGTCTGGCCGCCGAATGTCACCTTGCCGTCGGGCGTCAATTCGAGCGCGATGGCGCGCACCATCTCTTCCATCATGTCCATGTAGTCCATGTAGTCGAGGTAGGCCGCGTAGCACTCCATCATGGTGAACTCGGGGTTGTGCGAGCGGTCGATACCTTCGTTGCGGAAATCCTTCGAAAATTCGAACACGCGCTCGAATCCCCCCACCAACAATCGTTTCAAATAGAGCTCGTTCGCGATGCGCAGGTAGAGCGTCATGTCGAGCGCGTTGTGGTGGGTCGTGAAGGGGCGCGCGCTGGCGCCGCCGTAGAGCGGCTGCAGCACCGGGGTTTCGACTTCGAGAAAACCCCTCCCCAACAGAAAGCGTCGCATGTTCTCGACCAGGCGCGAGCGCTTGATGAAAACCTCGCGCACCTCCGGGTTGACCACCAGGTCGACGTAGCGCTGCCGGTAGCGGATCTCCTTGTCGGTGAGGCCGTGCCACTTCTCGGGTAAGGGACGGATGGCCTTCGCCAGCATCTCGAACGACTCCAGCTTGACGGTGAGCTCCTCGGTGCGGGTGCGAAAGACCGTACCCGCGATGCCGATGATGTCTCCCATCTCCGCCAGCTCGAAGCGCCGGTAGTTCTCTTCTCCGAAGTCGTCGCGCTTGGCGTAGAACTGCAAGCGCCCGGTCGCGTCCTCGATGTGACCGAAGGCGGTCTTGCCGTGCCCGCGCAGCGTCATCACGCGCCCGGCGACGCGTACCGTGGTGCCCGCTTCGGTCAGCGCCTTCTCGTTCTCGCGCACTCTCGAGACCGTGTGCGTCACGTCGAACCGGTACGGATACGGGTTGACGCCCTGGGCTCGCAGCGCTTCGCCCTTCTCGATGCGCGTCGCGCGCAGCTTCTCGAAGCCGTGCAGCGCTTCCGGGTGTCCTTCGTGTTCTTCTTCGACCATGGTGATTAGTCCGTGAACTTGTGCAGGTAGGCGTCGATGAGGCCGTCCAGATCGCCGTCCAGCACCGCGTGCACGTCGCTGGATTGCCAATCGGTGCGGTGGTCCTTCACCATCGTGTACGGGTGCACCACGTAGGATCGAATCTGGCTGCCCCACGCGATGTCTTTTTGGTTCTCCATCAACTTGTCCTTGCGCGCGCGCTCTTCCTCGAGCTTCAGCGCGTACAAACGCGCGCGCAGAATTTTCATCGCGTTGTCGCGGTTGCGGTGCTGCGAGCGCTCGTTCTGCGACTGCACCACGATGCCGGTCGGCAGGTGCGTGATGCGCACCGCGCTATCGGTCTTGTTGACGTGCTGCCCGCCCGCGCTGCTCGCGCGATAGGTATCGACGCGAAGGTCGTCGTCTTTCACTTCGACTTCCAGGTTCGTTTCCACCTCGGGGTAAACGAACACGGAGGCGAACGACGTGTGACGCCGGTGCGCGGAGTCGAACGGCGACAGACGCACCAGCCGGTGCACCCCGCTCTCCGCCTTCAGGCGACCATACGCGAAGTCGCCCTTGACCTCCAACGACGCCCCCTTGATGCCCGCCTCTTCGCCCGGCGACGAATCGAGCACCGAGACCTGGAATCCGTGGCGCTCGCAGAAGCGCGTGTACATTCGCATCAGCATCTCCGCCCAGTCCATCGATTCGGTGCCGCCCGCGCCCGAGTGGATGGTGACGATCGCGTTGCGCGCGTCGTCGGGCGATGAGAACAGGGTCGCGGTCTCGAGCTCCGCGAGCCGCGCGTCCAGCGCCTCTAACTCGCCCGCCACGTCCGTCAGAACGGTCGCATCGTCTTCCTCCCGCGCCATCTCGAGCAAGTCGGCCTGCTCACCCAAACGCGCTTTCAGCGCGTTGAGCGGCCCCAGGCGCGCGCGAAGCGACTTCGCTTCCCGCACCGCGTCGTCGGATGTCTTCTTGTCGGACCAAAAGGCCGGGTCGTTCATGCGCGCGTCGAGCTCGGCCAGACGCGCCTCGAGGGCGGGAGCGTCAAAGATGCTCCTTGAGCTTGCGGGTCCGCTCGGTCAGAGCGTTGAGATGATCGACGACTTCGTGTACGGCTTTCATTTCGGTTTGTGCTGCTTCGCGCGGCGGCGCGCGGCATCGACGAGTGCTTCGACATCGGTCAAAACGGCTGCTAAATCCCGCCCAGTATCGACCACGGCATCGGCTTTGTAAAAGTGTTTTTCCATCGGGCCCTGGCGGTCGAAGCGATCGCGAATCTCCGCTTCGGATCGCGTTCCCTTGGCCAACAGGCGGCGCACGCGCTCCTCGCGGTCGCAACGCAGCGCCACCGTCAGGTCGAAGCGAAACGGCATGGCGACTTCCAACAACAAGGCGGCGTCCACCACCACCAAAGGGACGCCCGCGTCACGCGCGTTCTCTACTTCCGCAGCACTCCGCGCCACCACCGCGGGATGGATGATCGCGTTGAGCGCCGACAAGCGACTCGCGTCGGCGAAAACGATCCGGCCCAGGTGGCGGCGATCGATACCGCCGGCGTCGTCGAACACCTCGGCGCCGAACTCTTTCCGCACGCGCTCGCGCACATCCCCGTCATCGTCGAGGACCGCGTGCGCAATCCGATCGCCGTCGACATGAACGCCGCCATACTTCGCGACCAGATGCGCCGCGATGGTCGACTTGCCGGTCCCCGAGCCGCCGGCCATCCCGATGGTCAGTGTGCGCTTCGTCATGTGCGACTAGTGGGCCTCCAGCCAATTCGCACCCGTGCCCATTTCGACCTTGAGCGGTACCGCGAGCGACATGGCGTTCTCCATGGCAGTTCTTACGACCTCCTGCGCGCGTTCCACTTCGTACTTGGGTGCCTCCAGCAAGAGCTCGTCGTGCACCTGCAGAATCATGCGCGCTTGCATGCGTTGAGATTTCAATTCATCGTGAATGCGCAGCATCGCGAGCTTGATGATGTCGGCGGCCGTTCCTTGCACGGGCGTGTTGACAGCCACCCGCTCCGAGAACGCGCGCAGGCCCGGGTTGGTGCTGTCGATGTCGGGCAAGCGCCGCATCCGGCCCAGCATGGTCGAAACCACTTTGTCGCGTCGCGCCCGCGCGATGGTGTCGTCAATGAAACGCCTGACCCCCGGATAGGAGCGAAAATATTCGTCGATGAACTGGCGCGCCTCGGCCACCTCGATATCCAGCGCTTGCGCCAAGCCGCGCGCGCCCATCCCGTACACGATGCCGAAGTTCACCACCTTGGCGCGGTCGCGCATGGCGGGCGTCACGCCGGAGGGGTCGAGCTTCATGACGCGCGCGGCGGTGGCGCGGTGCACGTCGGCGTCGTCGTGAAAGGCTTGGATCAAGGCCGCGTCTCCCGACAGGTGCGCGAGGATGCGGAGCTCGATCTGCGAGTAGTCGGCGTCGAGCAGCGTCCATTCCCCGTCGCGCGCGACGAACGCACGCCGAATCTCGCGACCCTCCGCGGTTCGAATCGGAATGTTCTGCAGGTTCGGATCCGAACTCGACAAGCGGCCGGTGGTCGCCACCGCCTGATTGTACGACGTGTGCACGCGGCCCGTCTCTGGGTGCACCAGGCGCGGCAGAGCGTCGACGTAGGTGCCCTTGAGCTTCATCAACTGCCGCCACTCGAGCAGCATGGTGACGACCGGGTGACTGCCCGCGAGCGATTCCAACACATCTGCATCGGTGGAAAACCCGGTTTTGGTGCGGCGGGCCGGTTTGAGGCCCAATCGCTCGAAGAGGATTTCGCGCAGCTTGGGCGTCGAAGCGGGATTGAAGCGCTCGCCCACCGCGGTAAAGATCGACTCTTCCAGCGAGCCGATGCGCCGGCTGTACGATCGCGAGAGCTCGTGCAGTGCCTCCACGTCGACCTTGACACCGGTCATCTCCATCTCCGTCAGCACAACGGAAAGCGGCATCTCGACCTGGTAGAACAGCCGTCGTACCTCGGACGCTTCCAACATGGGCGCGAACACGTGCTTCAAGCGCAGCGTATAGTCGGCGTCTTCGCACGCGTAGTCGACCACGCGCTCGAGCGACACGCGGCGGATGTCCTTGTCGCGCACGCGCCGGTCGAAGAGATCGCCGAAGGCGATCATGCGGTGGCCGAAGCATTCCAGCGCGAGCGCGTCCAATCCGTGGCTCTTGCGCGCGGGGTCGAGGCTGTAGGACGCCAGCATGGTGTCGAATCCGATCCCGCCCAGCGGCAATCCGGCGCGCGCCAGCACCACGGCGTCGAACTTGATGTTCTGGCCCATCTTCGCCGGACGCTCGGCCGCGAACAGGGGTGCGAGCTGGTCGCGCACGGTTTCGATCGGCAATCCCGGCGCGTGCACGGCGGGCAAGAGGCCCGGCAATTGACCGGACGACCCGTCGTCGATGCGGCTCGCGACCGGGACGTAGAACGCTTCTCCGGGTGCTGTGGCGATCGCGATCCCCGCCAGTGTGGCGCGCATCGGATCGAGCGCGGACGTCTCGACGTCGACCGCGATCTCACCTTCGCGCGCCAATCGGCGCGCCAGTTCGAGCAACGATTCCGCACTGTCGACGCAACGGTAGCGCAATGGGACCGCGTCTTTCGCGGCCGGCGGCGCGTACGAAGTGGCGGGTGGACTCGGCTGGACAGGAGTTGCTACCGGTGCTGCTCCGCGTCCGAACACTTGCTCGTGGATGCGCTTGAACTCGAGTTTGCTGAGCAGGGCCGCGAAGGCCTCTGTTCGGTGGTCGCGTCGCGCGAATTTATCGAGGGTCGCGTCGACGGGGACGTCGTCGCGCAGCCGAACCAGCTCGCGCGATTCGAAGGCCACGCTCTTTCCCTCTTCCAGCCGCGCGCGCACCGACGCTTTCTCGATCTCGGGCAGCCGCCGGTAGATCTCGTCGAGGGTCCCGAAGCGCTGCAACAGCTCGGTTGCGGTCTTCTCGCCGATGCCGCGTACCCCGGGGACGTTGTCGCTGGTGTCTCCCAACAGCGCGAGAAAGTCGACCATCTGGTCCGCGCGCAGTCCCGTCTTCTCTTGCAGCGCGCGGGGATCGATTTCATTCTCGAGCACCACACCCTTGCCGGGCCGAATGACGTGCACGCGCTCGTCGACCAGCTGCAAGAGATCCTTGTCGCCGGAGACGATCGCGACCGGCGCCTGCTCGCGAAAGCGTCGCGCCAGGGTCGCGATGATGTCGTCCGCTTCGTAGCCGTCGACCGCCAAGCGCGCGATCCCCATCGCGTCGACCGCTTCGAAGATGACGGCGAGCTGGCGGGTCAATCCCTCCGGCATGGTGGGACGGTGCGCCTTGTAGGCCTCGAAGCGATCGTGGCGAAAGGTCGGCGCCGTGCTGTCGAACGCAACCGCGATATGCTCGGGCTTGTGCTTGGCCTCGATCGAGAGCAGCGTGTTGATGAATCCGTACACAGCACCGGTCTCCTCGCCGCGCGAGTTGGATAGCGGTACTCCCGCGAACGCGAAGAAGGCCCGGTACGCGAGCGCGTGACCGTCGACGAGAAAGAGGGCCACGGCGTTACGCCCGCGCGTACAGACGATGGCGGGAGATGTATTCCGCCACCGCGGGGGCGAGACCGTGCGCCGATTCGCCGCGCGCGAGGCGCGCGCGAATCTCGCTGGACGACACGTCGATCACGGGGGCTTCGAACACGACCACGGAAGCATCGCCCGGCACGGGTGCGCGCACGACTTCGCTCCCGCGTGGAAACACCACCAAGGTCGCGAGCCGCATCACCTCGGTGGGTTCGTACCAGGTCCCGATTTCGGTCATGCTGTCGGCGCCCAAGATGAAGTAGAGGTCGGCGCTAGTTCGTTCGCGGCACGCGCGCAACAGGTCAACGGTGTACGAGACCGCGTGCGCTTCCTCGAGCCGTGTGACGGACACGCGCTCCGCGCCCGCAATGGCCGCTTCGACCATCGCCACGCGGTGGGCGTAGGCGGTGGTTTCGGCCTCGGACTTGTGCGGTGGGTGCGGGGCCGGGGAGAGAAAGACACGATCGAGGCCGAGTACGTCGCGCGCGGCCATCGCCATCTGCGCGTGGCCGGCGTGGGGCGGGTCGAAGGTACCGCCGAGTATGCCGATACGGTCTCCGTCCCAGTGTTCGGCGTGTATATCGGAACTCAATGGCGTACCTCGCGAATCCGCCGCTCGGCCTCTTTTTTCTGCGGGAGGTCGCCCGGGTAAGCGATGACCTGCGTGTACTGCGCGATCGCACCATCGTTGTCGCCGCGATCCACGAGTATCTGTCCCTTCAACAGCAACGCTTCGGCCCAAAACTCGTTGTCTGGATATTCGCGGATGATCTTCTCGCAGTACACCAAGGACGCCTTCGGCTCGCCCTGGCGATAGTACCACTTCGCCGACGTGTACGCCTTCTGCGCCAGGCGCGAGTTGATTTTTCGCACGTACTCGCGCGCTTCGGGCGCGCGCGAGTTGTCGGGGTAGGTCTGCAGGAACTGGTTGAAGCGGCTCAAGGCCTCGTTCGACTTCTGCTGATCGCGCGGATACTTGGGGGCTTCGTCCCAATTGCACACGCCGGTCTGAAACACGGCGTCGTCGACCCACTCGCTGTAGCCGTAGTTGGCGATGAGCAGCTGGTACTCGATCGATGCCATCGCGTAGTCGCGGGCCTTGAAGTAGCTCTCCGCCAGCTGGAACTGGGCGTAGTCGGCGCGCTCGTGGCCGGGAAAGCGCTCGAGAAACTGGGTGTAGAGCGCGATCGCCTCTCGCTCCTTGCCGCGCTTCAGGTAGTCGTCCGCGCGCTCGAGCACCGCCGTCGGCGAGGCCGGCACTTTGGGCATGCCACCGCCGCACCCGCCGAGCAGCGCCACCATCAATCCGATCCTCACGGCTGCGCACGCGTGGCGCGCGGCGAACCGCGTGCTCAACGCAACCCCGCTTCCTGCAGGGCTTCGATTCGCGCGCGCGCGCGTTCGACCACGTTGCCCGAGTCTCCGCGGTCGTTCTCGATGATCTCGCGGTAGGCCGCGTAGGCGCGACCGCCGTCGCCCATGCGCTCGTACGCCTCGCCCAGGACGAAGCGTCCCTTCTGCTGCAACGATCGATTCTTGGTTCGGTTCACCAAGTTGTCCGCGATCTCCGCCGCTTTCTGCAGCTCGCCGGCGTCGAGCGCTTTTTGCGCCTCCGCGAACGCTATATCGTCGAGCCGCGTCCACGCCTCGCGCGCGACGTCGCCGCGCGGGTAGCGCTTGACCAGGGCCTCCATGGTCTTGCGCGCGTCCGCCGGTCGATCGAGGAAGGCGTAGCACTCCGACAGCCGCGCCAGTGCTGGTTCGCACGCGGCCGTATCCGGGTAGGTTGCAACCGCTTCTTCGTACATTCCCGCCGCCTCTTGGTAGCGGCGCTCGGTAAAGTAAACGTCGGCGATCGCGAAGCGTTTCTTTCCCAGGTCGATGGAAGGGTCGAGCTCGGCGGCCTTGGCCAGCTTGCGGGCGGCGGTGGCGTCCATGCGGCCGCTGCTCCCCGATTCCACCAAGAACTCCGAGGCCTTGCGCGCGTAGTCGGGTTCCAGCTTCACGGCGCGGTCGATGGCGCCGAAGCCTTCGTGCAAGCGGTCGCTCGCGACCAGCGCCATTCCATAGTAGAGCAGCACGCCGGCGTTGCTCGAATCCGAGCGCAGCGAGTGCCGCCCGAGCGCGATCACTTCCGTGTAGTCGCCCTTGTCGAAGGCGCGGTGCATCTCGCCCGCCACACCGCGCTCGCCGCAGGCGGCGAGAACGATCGATAGCAACGCGACTCCGACTGGAATCGCCGCCCAGCGAACGGTGCGCGCCCTGCTAGTTGTCACTCTGATTGGAGAAGAATAGATAGATGAGTCCCACGATGATTCCGGTCACGAACACGGGCTCGGCGTATTTCCCCCAGCCTCCTCCGGGCAGAACGGGGCGCGCAAATTGGTACTGCCCCTGTTCCACTCGGGCCGAGTCGTCGTACTCGAACTCGTCCGCGCGCTCGCGCGCCGCTTCGCCCACCCACAACACCTCGCCCGAGCTTCCGTCGGTGACGGTGGCGTGGACGCGGACGTCGGCGCGCCGCTTCACGCGCTTGCCGCCGACCAGGTGGGAGCGATACACGTCGGGATACGCCACCCCGAAGGCCACGTTCTGGTACGTCAGCACCACCTTGTTGGGAACATCCGTGGTCGGTATGGTGGGCAGCGTGCTGGTACCGCCGGTGGCGGGCGCGGGGTTGGTGGTACCCGCGTTGGGATCGATGTTCGCCCCCGTGGTCGGATCGATGGTGGCACCCGAGGTAGCACCGCCGGTGGTCGGGCGCGCGACCGCTGGTGCCGACGGCGGCACCGCGATGGTCCGCACGTCGTGCGATGTCAACACGCTGGTAAACACGTTCTGCACGAAAGTGTAGTCGTCCCCGCTCCCGAACGCTCGCAGCTGGATCGGGCGACCACCCAGCTCGGGGCCGAATTTCGCATACAGCTCTTCCGCCACTTCCGACGTCATTTGGTACAGGAGGTCGAGGTTACTAGGAGGGGCGTCGGCCGCGCGCACGCTCGTGGTCGAAGCCAGCAGCGCAACCGTGACCGCCAATGCCGTGAGGCGGAACGCATGCCGCCGCCATCCGTGTCGAATCGTCCAACGCACGTTGTCTACTCCTCAATCAAGGCTCGGTTTTTTCAACTCCGCGCCGATCAGGGACGACGCGCGCATACAAATCGAACACACCGGTCTCGTCGACGCGCGCGTCGACGAACTCGCCCACGCGGGCATCTCCAGCGAGATACACTTCCCCGTCGATCTCGAGCGCCTGGCCGTAGAATCGGCCCGCGAAGCGATGGTCCGCGTCGTCGTCGCTCGCGCGATCCACCAACACCCGCAAGGTAGAATCGCGAAAACGCGCGCGGGCCGAGAACGACGCCGCTTCTTGGACGGAAGCGAGCTCGCTCGCGCGATCGGCCACGATCGCGGTGGGAATGGCGGCGTCGAAGGACGCAGCTTTTGTGCCCGGCTCCGGAGAATACGGAAACACCCCCAAAGAATCAAACGCGAAATCCTGCACGAACGCCTTCGTTTCCTCGAATTCGTCCTCGGATTCGCCTGGAAAGCCGACGATGATCTCGCTCCGAATCACCACGTCGGGAAACGCTTCGCGAATGCCCGTCACCAGACCTTCCACGTGCTCGCGCGTGTACGATCGCTGCATGGATTCCAACAGACGCGACGACGCGTGCTGCACCGGCATCTCGAGATAACGACACACCTGCGGGTGCGCGAACAAGCGCGCGATGTACTCCACGTCGAGGCCGGCGGGGTGGATGTAGAAGATGCGAACCCACTCGACACCGGTGCGCGCGATGCGATCGACCAGCTCGTGAAAGCGAGCCCCGCCCGGGTCGCGATAAGACACGATGTCTTGCGCGAGCAAGGTGACTTCGTGTACCCCGCGTGCCACCAACGCGTCCACCTCGCGTACGATGGAATCGGCGCTGCGCGATTCCTGTCGCCCGCGGATCAATGGAATCGCGCAGAACGTGCACTTGCGGTTGCACCCTTCGGCCACCTTCACGTACGCGGTGTGCGACGGCGTCAACAGCTCGCGGTCCTCGAAGGCGGTGAAGCGGCTCGAGTCTCCTCGCGCCAGGGTCCGCACCACGGGCTCGGTCGCTTGCCATGCGGCCACCATCTCGGGCAGTCGCGCGTGCGCCCCGGTGGGCAAGAAATGGTCGACCCACGGCAGCGACGCTTCCAAGTCTTCGCCGCGGTGCTTGGGAAGACAGCCCATCAACACCAGCCGCTTCGACCCGCGCTTGAAGCGCGAGAGCCGCCGCGTTTCCTCGACCGTCTCCTGCCAGGCCGAGTCGAGGAAGGAGCACGCGTTGACCACCAGCACGTCGGCCGACGCGGGATCGCTGGCCGGCTCGCACCCGCTTCGGCGCAGCAACGAAAGAGTCGCCTCCGAATCGACGAGGTTCTTGGGACAACCGAGGGTGACGAGATGGACTTTCACAACAGCTATAAAGGATAGCAGACGCGGGACTACTCGGGAGTGTGGGCGTCGAGATACACCTCGCGGGGCTTGGAGCCGTCGGGCGGGCCGACCACGCCCTGCTGCTCGAGCTGGTCGAGCAAACGGGCCGCGCGCGAGTAACCAATGTGCAGCTTCCGCTGCAAGAGCGACGTGGACCCCTGCTTGTAGCGGGTGACGATGCCCTTCGCGTCGTCGAAGAGCGGGTCGACCTCGCCGTCGATCGACGCCGCACCCGCGCGCGACTCGGCCAGCTCGAGGGTCGACTCGTCGAAGCGATACGCCTTCCAGTGCGCGATGACTTGCTCGATCTCCGACTCGGAGACCCACGCGCCGTGCGCGCGTACCGGCTGCGGGTGGTGGGCGTCCATGTATAGCATGTCGCCCTTGCCGAGCAGCTTGTCGGCCCCGATGGCGTCGATGATGGTGCGCGAATCCACCTTGGTGGCGACGCGGAACGCGATGCGGGTGGGAAAGTTGGCTTTGGTCTTTCCGACGATGACGTCGACCGACGGCCGCTGGGTGGCCAGCACCATGTGGATGCCCGCCGCGCGCGCCATTTGCGCGAGCCGCGTCAAGAGCGACTCGATGTCGACGCCCTTCGCCAGGGCCAGGTCGCCCAGCTCGTCGATCACGAGCACGATGTACGCGAGCCGCTCGCGCGCCACGTCGTCTTTCTTGGCCCCTTTCTCCAGCGCGATCTTGGCGTTGTAGCTGTCTATGTTGCGAACTCCTTCGCGGCGGAACAGATCATTGCGGCGGCTCATCTCCCCCACCAAATACTCGAGCACGCGCGCGGCGTCCTTCGGATCGGTGATGACGGGGTGCATGAGGTGTGGGATGCCGTTGTACTGCGACATCTCGACCATCTTGGGGTCGACCAGCAACAGTTGCACGTCCGACGGTCGATAGTGCAGAAGGATGCTGGTCAAGATGGTGTTGAGGCATACGCTCTTTCCCGACCCGGTGGTGCCCGCGATCAACAAATGCGGCGCGTCGCACAAGTTCATGAGGAAGGGCTGACCGACCACGTCGACCCCCAGCCCGATGGCGATCCCCTTGGTGCGCTGCTTCTCCGTGATTTCGCTCAATACTTCCGCGAGATAAACCGTGCGACCGCGCGGGTTCGGCATCTCGATTCCCACCGCGGCACGTCCCGGTATGGGTGCGATCATGCGCAGGCTGCGCGCGCGCATGGCGAGCGCCAGATCGTCGCTGCGGCTCACGATGTCCTTGATGCGCACGCCGGGCGCGGGCTCGAACTCGAACGTCGTCACGACCGGACCGTGGTGGACCGCGGTCACCTTGCCGTCGACGCCGAATTGCATGAGCTTCTCTTCTAAAACACCGCTCCAGCCCTTGAGCTCGTCGCGCGTGAAGCCGGCGCCGTCTTCTTGCGGGTGCACGAGGATGGAAATGGGCGGCAGCGACGCGTCTTCGAGCGGTGTCGTGCGGTCGGCCGCGTCCGCCTTGGCCGCCTTCTTCTCGCGCGGCTTCGATTCCGCGCGCGCGCGGGGTTTCGAGATGGCAATGTCGGGCTCGGTAGCGGCTCGACCGGTGGGCTCGGCCCAACGTTCCGCGGCGCGCGCCGCTTTGGGCGCTTGCTCCTCGCCCGCCTCGTTCGCGTACGACGACGCCGAACGCGCCACCGCCGACTTCACGTAGTCGTTGACCACCTCGCGGCGACGGGCGAGCAACGAGCGCGCGGACGTCGCCGCCGAGGATGCCTTCGCCGCCCCCACCGACGCGATGCTCCCCACCCAGCGCGCGCGGTGGATCTCGCCCAGCACGATCAACAGCAGCGCTGCAACCAGCACGATGGCCGAGCCCACTTCCCCGAACACGGACTTCAAACCCGACGCGAGCAAATCGCCGACTTCACCGCGCAGCGCGGACACGTCGCGAGAGAGAGGCGACACCGCGAAGAACGCGTTGGCGAGCACGACCGCAAAGAGGCCCTTCAGCGCCAGGCGGCGAAGCGGTGTTTCGGCGTCGCGCGCCACCGAGGCGGCGAGGAAGATCAGCAGGACGGGGATGATCCACGCCAGCACGTGGCCGAACAGAGCGGTGGCGACGAAAACGAGCGCGGAGCCGAAAGGACCGGTCAGGTTCTCGACCCCGCGAAACGACGCGCTGCGGTCGAAGGGCCAGTCGCCGGCGTGGAGTGTGGCCAGTGCGACCGCGGTGAAGACCGCCACCGCACCCAACGACACGGTCAGAAATACTCGCGTTCGATCGATCACGCCTGCTCCTCGTGACGCCACCGACGTCATCTCGAAACCGCCGCCGCCGGCTCGCCCAGCGTCAGCGTCTTGCCATCCCACTGGAAGCCCTCGAGGAACTTGGTGCTCAAGTCGCCGCGCTGGAAGCGCGGCTCGGATAGTATCGCGCGCTGAAACTCGATCGTGTTCTTGACCCCGTCCACCACGCACTCCTCCAAAGCCCGAATCATGCGCTGGACGGCTTCCTCGCGATCCAGTCCCAGGCAGATGATCTTCGCGATCATCGAATCGTAATAGGGCGTGATGGTGTAGCCCTGGTAAATGTGCGAATCGACGCGCACGCCCATTCCGCCGGGGAGATGGACGAATTCGATCGTCCCTGGACACGGCATGAAGTCGCGGGTCGGGTCCTCGGCGTTGATGCGGCACTCGATGGCGTGGCCCGTGAAGCGAACGTCCTTCTGCTCGAACGACAGCGGCTGCCCCGCCGCCACCGCGATCATTTCTTTAATGAGGTCGCGCCCCGTGACCATCTCGGACACCGGGTGCTCGACCTGGATGCGCGTGTTCATTTCCATGAAATAGAACTCGTCGCCTTGCACCAAGAACTCCATGGTCCCGGCCGAGGTGTAGTTCATCGCGCGCGCACCTTTCACGGCGGCCTTGAGCAGTCGTTCGCGCACCTCCGGCTTCAACGCGACGCACGGAGATTCTTCGATCAGCTTTTGGTGCCGGCGCTGGATCGAGCACTCGCGCTCGCCCATATGCACGACGGTGCCGTGCGAGTCGCCGAGCAATTGCACTTCGACGTGGCGCGGTGTGGGCAAGTACTTCTCGAGGTACACCGACGCGTCGCCGAAGGCACTCTCCGCTTCCGCGCGCGCGATCAAGATGGCGTTGGCGAGGTCCTGCGGGTCGCGCGCGACGCGCATGCCGCGACCGCCGCCCCCGGACGACGCCTTGATGATGACGGGGTAGCCGATCTCCTCGGCGATGCCGAGCGCCTCTTTTTCGTCGGACACAGCACCGTCGGAGCCCGGGATCACGGGCAGCCCGGCCGCTTTCATGGTGTCCTTGGCAGTCGACTTGTTGCCCATCTTCTCGACCGCGCTGGGCGACGGTCCAATCCAGCCGATGCCGCACGACACCACGGCCTCCGCGAACTCCGCGTTCTCGGAGAGAAACCCGTAGCCGGGATGAATGGCTTCCGCGCTCGTGATCTCGGCCGCGGATATGATGCGATTGAAGTTGAGGTAGCTCTCGCCGGGGAGGTTGGGCCCGATGCAGACCGCCTCGTCGGCAAAGCGAACGTGCAGCGATTCGGTATCGGCTTCGCTGTGGACGGCGACGGTCCGGATCCCCATTTCGTTGCACGCGCGCATCACGCGCAACGCGATCTCGCCCCGGTTGGCGACGAGGATCTTTTTGAACATAGGGCCTAACGTAACACAGCCCCGGAGGACTTGTTAAACCCTACTTTCGGCCTGCCGGAGCGGGTTCCTCGGCCGGCGCCGACTCGAAGCCCTTCCAGCCCTGGTCGCTGGTGGCCTGAATCCCCTTCAAGCGCAGCGTCAGCTCGTGCGGCTTGGAGCTCGCGCGCAGCGCGTCGTCGAGCGTGATGACGCCGTCCTGGTACAGCTTCATCAAGGCTTGGTCGAAGGTCTGCATCTGGTGCGTGGTGACACCGTCGCGCATCGCTTGGTGCAGGAGTGGGGTCTTCTCCGCATTCACGATGCACTCGCGTACCGTGCCGGTGGTGACCAAGACTTCGACCGCGGGCACGCGGCCCGCCCCGTCGGCGCGTCGCACCAGGCGTTGCGAGATCACCGCCTGCAGCGTCGAGGCCAGGAGATAGCGAATCTCCTGGTGGTGGTGGGGCGGGAAAAACGAGATGATGCGGTTGATGGTCTGCGGCGCGTCGACCGTGTGCAGCGTGCTCATGACCAAGTGACCGGTGTCGGCCGCCTTGAGTGCTATCTCCATGGTCTCGGCGTCGCGAATCTCACCCACCATGATCACGTTGGGGTCCTGGCGCAGGATGTGACGTAGGGCCTCGTGGAACGAGGCCGTGTCGCTGCCCACCTCGCGCTGGTTGACGATGCTCTTGTCGTCCCGATGGAGGAACTCGATCGGGTCTTCGATGGTGATGATGGACGCGTTCAGGTTCTGATTGACGGTGGAGAGCATGGCGGCCAGGGTGGTCGACTTGCCGCTGCCCACCGTACCGGTGACCAGGATGAGCCCGCGCGGACGGAGCGCCAGCTCGCCGATCACGGGCGGCAACAGGAGTTCTTCGACACGCTTGATGTTGACCGGAACGTGACGGAAAACCATCACGATCGAGCTGCGCTGGACGTAGAAGTTGGCCCGAAAGCGTGCAAGACCGGTGACCCCGAATGCAAAATCGACCTCCCGCGTGCTCTCGAACTTCTCGCGCTGGAGCGGGGTCAGGATCTTACGGGCCACCTCTTCCATCTCGCGCGGCGTCGGCGCGGGGAAGGTCGTTCGTTGCAGTTTGCCATTGACCCGCACCACGGGCGGGATTCCCGGCTTGATGTGGAGGTCCGAGGCCCCCATCTCGATCATCTTCTCGAGCAGTACCTTGATGTTCATTCGCGAGAACCCTCCGCTTCATCAAACCTATTTAGTTTCAATGAGAAACAGCGGCTGCCCGTACTCAACCGGCTGGCCATTCTCGGTCAATACCCGACGAATGACCCCGTTGTAGTCCGAGCCGATCTCGTTCATGAGCTTCATCGCTTCGACGATGCACACCGTCTGCCCCACCGCTACTGGCTGCCCAATTTCCGTGAATGGCTCGGAGCCGGGAGCCGGCGACCTGTAAAACGTGCCGACCATCGGTGACTTGATCTGTTTCAAGTTTGATGCCAGCTTCTCCTCGCCTCGCGGGCGTTCGGTGGTCTCTTCCGCCTCGTCGTTCTGAATCGCGGGCGCGGGTGGCGCGGCCACGAAAGACGACGACGCGGGTCCGCCCTTGGAGATGCGGATCTTCTTCCGTCCTTCGCACACCTCGAGCTCGTTGATCTGGCTCGATTCAACCAAGCGGATCAACTCTTCGATTTCTTCTCTACGCACATTCAACTCCTTTCTCGAGTGGCGCCGGCACGGGCATTATACCCGCGTCACGTACGCACCGGTTCGGGTGTCGACGCGGATTACGTCGCCCTCGTTGATGAACAAGGGCACCTGAACCACCAACCCGGACTCCAGTGTCGCGGGCTTGGAGCCGCCACGCGCGGTATCACCGCGAAACCCCGGCTCTGCCTGGGTGACTGCCATTTCCACAAAATTGGGGAGCTCGACCGACAGCGGCTTGTCACCGTCCATGAGGATGTCGAGATTCATGTTTTCCTTGAGATAGTCTTTGTATTCGTCAATCAAGGACTCGGGTAGCTCGATCTGTTCGTACGTGTTCCGGTCCATCATGTGGTACAGGCCGCCGGATGCATACAAGAACTGAAACGGCTGTCGAACGACGCGCACCTCGTTGATCTTCTCCCCCGACCGAAAGGTCTGGTCCTTTACCTGTCCCGTGAGGAGGTTCTTGATCTTGGTGCGGACGAACGCTCCGCCCTTCCCGGGCTTGACGTGCAGGAACTCCTGGATCGACCAGTACTCCCCGTCGACGTTCATAATCAGCCCGTTGCGGATGTCGCTGGTGTCGGCCACTGCTCTATCTCCTTGATTTCGCGATCATTGGGGATGGTTGGAGTTTCCGCCGATAGTAATTCGGGAGCCGGGGGGTTTCCAGCAAGAAGTTTGGTCCGCTGGGTGACGGCGAAGCGTTGGGACCGGGGAGAACCGGGGTCGAGAGTCGACTCAGTCGGAGACGGTGCGCAACCAGCGCTTGAACTGCTCATAGCTCCGGCCCTCGTCGATGGGGGCTCCGGGCGGCGCTGCTGGCGGCTGGGGCTGGGTGGGCGAGGCGTCGGCCGGCGCTGGGAGCGCTGACGGCGCTGGAAGGGGAATCGCATCGCTGGGAGCGCGCGCGTCGTCATCGACCTTGGCACCCGTACCGCTTTTTTCGAGGGCGGCGATCTTGCGCTGTAGGTCTGCGTTGTCGGGCTGGCGCCGCTGCACGTCCTGGTAAATCTTGAGTGCTTTCGCGGTGTAGCCTTGCGACGCGAAAATATCGGCCAGCGTCACCGTGGCGATGTATTCCGTCGTCACCGAATCATCACCGAGCAAGATCGGAGAGCCTTCGAACTCGTCGCGCACGTCGCGAAGCTCGATGACTTCGTCGGCCTCATCCTCTTCGTCTGCTTCGAGTGGTTGAATTTCCGGTGCGCGCACTTCGACTCGCACGACGGGGGCTTCCGTTACCGCCGGTTCCGGCTTCAACACCTTCTCGATTTCTTCGACCAACGTGTTCGCGGGCACCGCCGCGTTCTCGCGCACGGCTTCGAGTCGCTGGCGAATGTCCTTGTCGTCCGGGTCGAGCACCAGGATGTGCTCGAAATATCCACGAGCGCCGTCGGAATCGCCGCAGCCCGCGCGAATGATCCCTAGGAAGCGCAGTGCGACCAGGTTGTTCTGGTCGAACTCGAGCACCTTCTTGAACGAATCCTCGGCGCGATCCGCGCGACCCGCGTCGTACTGGCACTTGCCCTGGACCACGTAGCCGCTCGCGTAGCGGGGGTTGGCGGAGAGGCCGCGGGCGCAGATGTCCAACGCTTCTTCCAGGAGTCCCAGCTTTCGGTACGCGTCCGCCAGCGGTGCGAAGACGTGACTTCCGGGCGCACGCCGGTACCGCTCGAACAACTCGTCGATCTCGCGGTTGTGGGTCCTGATGATGGGCTCTTTCATGCGAACAACCCTGCGTCCGTGGAGGAAATTGGCCGTCGCTGCGTCCAATTCGGTTCCGCGCGACCGCCCTCGTGCCGACGGGACGTCGCGTAACCTATTGTGTAACTGCATGTTGGCAGACTACGCCGAACTGCAAGAGAATGACAATTCGGCTCGACGTGCACCAACCGTGCCAGTCGCATGCGCCCGTGGTGCCCTCTTTGGCGGCACCAGAGCTCGGGTGCCTGGGAGAGTAACCCCACGGGCGGCGACCCGGCAAAAAAAATCGACCCGCCCGTGTGAGACGGGCGGGCCGTTTTTTCTCTGCTGGCTTCGCGGCTGGCGCTACGGGCGTTGCGCGGGCGCGTTCTGCTTCTCGAGCTGGGACTGCAGCCGGTGGATCTGGCGCTGAATGCAGCGCATGCGCATCTCCGGCGTCATGCGGACCAGGCCCGCGTCGATCACCGAGTCGATGGCGACTTCTTGCGCAAACCGGTCGATGGGATCGCGCGTGGCCGGTTCCACGATTGTTGTGACCGGCTCGTCGCCGTAGTTCACGCGGCGGGGACCGACGGGCTCACCCGGCGAAGGACGCGTGACGCGGTTCTGCACCACTTCGCCGCGCGTCGGCGTCGAGGGCTGCGCGGTATACCGGTTAGCGGTCGAGCTCGACGGTTCGTTCGGGCCCACCTGGTTGACCGCGACGATGCCCACTCCCAGCACGAGCGCAAAGGCCACCCCCGTACTGGCGACGTAACGGAAATTCCACGCCTTCACCCACGCGCCGGTCGACGTCGCGCTCTTGCTGCTTGCCCTCTGCTCGCGATGAATGGCGAGCCGCACCTTCCAGTTGAAGTTCTCGTCCAGGGGCTCCGCGGTCACGCGACGCAACAGCGCCAGGCTGCCCCGGGTCTCGGCCGCAAACCTCTCGCACTCGCTGCACTCGGACAGGTGGCGATCCACTTCGGCGTGGAGCGACTCGTTGCCCAAGCCATCGACGAAGTCGAGCAGAAGATGTCGAATACGACGGCACTTCATCGATTCATTCCTCCTAGAAGTCGGTTCCCTTCGCGATAACGGGTGCCACGACCTGCCGAAAGTAATTGCGCGCCCGGTTGATGCGAGACCGAACGGTTCCCAGCTTCAAGCCGGTAACGGCTGCGATCTCCTCGTACGAGAGCTCGTTGATTTCACGCAGCACGAAACTCTCGCGATACTTTTCCGGAATCTTCTGAATCGCCCCGTTGATGACGTCGCTCAACTCGCGATCGTTCATGGTCTGGTCGGGTGACCGGTGCGCATCCGGAATCTCCAGCTGCCGTTCTTCCTCTCCGTCCCCCCACGCGCGCGTCCACAACGAAACGATCTGCGGCGCGCGCGATCGCGATCGAACCCGGTTACGCACCAGATTGGTCGCGATGGTGTAGAGCCAGGTCGAAAACTTCGCGATCGTCTTGTACTTCTCGGCGTGGATGTACGCCTTGACGAAGGCTTCCTGTGCGATTTCCTCGGCGTCGTCGCGGTTGCTGGTCAGCCGCAACAGATAGTTGAACAGCCGCACTTTGTAGCGCTCGACCAGGACGTCGAAACAGTCGGTATCGCCCTCTTGAACACGGAGCATCAGCTCCTCGTCCGAGTGGTCCTTCCATTTGGCGCGTTCGCGGTTCGTGTCCGTGAACACCAGACTCCTCGCGAGTTTAGACATCCAGCCTCGGCCCTTATACGACGCCGCGTGGGGACGGTTCCCGGCTTCGGCCGGACTTAGCCTAAACTTCTTATTTTACAGTCACTTAGTAGCTCTAAGACGGACCCGCCAACCCCGCGTCGGGAGGATCGCGGTGATCTCTGCCAGCTCCGCACCCCGCCACGCGTAGCGCACTTCGAGCTGGTCGTCGAAGTTGCTGCCCTCGATCGGGTCGGGCCACGTGGCACGGGTCACCCGCCCGCCTTCGGTCACGATCCGGAAGGGGCCGCGAGCGAGGGCGCCGCGGGCACCATCGCCATCCAACACCACGTCGCGGAAACCCTCGCAACGCACCGGTGCTGCCAACACGTCCGCCACCACGCGCGTCCAATCGGCGTGGGCGCGGGTGCCGTCCCAAATCAAGTCGTCGACCGTCTCGCCCTCGTAGAGTCGTCCCCGCTCACGGTCGAAGACGCGCAGCGTGTCGGCGGCGAGTGAGACCACCACGTCTTCGCGGTGGCCCCCAAACAGCGTGCTGCCACCCAACTCGATGACGGCGTCGCCGGCGGTGGTCGTGTCGAGTCGAAAGCGCCCGCGGAAGCGAAACTGATCGACGTCGATCACCGCTTCGCCCGACATCGAGCGCGCCCCCGGACCGGCCGTGGCCAGCAGCGAATCGAGCGCGCTGCACGCGGCCTGGTCCGACAACGCGTTCCCGTCGACGCGCTGGCGACACGCAGGTGCGACCAACAGTATCGCCGCTACCACCGCGAGCCGCCGGGCCACGTTTCGCGCGTCAATCAAGGCGCCGTTCCGTCGACTCGATCTTCTCGCGCACGGCGGCGTTGTCCTGCAGTCGGTGTGAGTGTCGGTACGCGGCCAGCGCGTCTTTGTAGCGCGACAGCGCCGCGTACGCGTCTCCGAGGTGCTCGAGTATCACGGCGTCTTCTCCCAGCTTCGAGATCGCGCGCTCGAGCTCTTTTGCGGCCGCGCGATAGTCGCCCTTCTTGTACAGCACCCAGCCCAAGCTATCGATGTAGTAGCCGTTGTCGGGTTCCTTGGCCAGGGCTCGCCGCACCAGGTCTTCCGCCAGGTTGAGCTCCTTGCCCATTTCCGCGAGCAGGTATCCGTAGAAGTTACAAACCGGCGCGTCGTCGGGGTGATCCTTTTGCAGGCGCTTCAAGATCGTTTCCGCGCCATCGAAGTCGCGCGACTTCTCGTGCACGGTCGCGAGATTGAACAACACCCCGCGGTCGTCGGGCTGGAGCGCGTCGGCTCGCTCCAAGTGCAGGCGCGCGGTAGCGAGCGAGTCGACGCTCAGACACGCCAACCCGACCATGAAATTCGCGTCGAAGTCGTCGCGAGGAGCGAGCGAGGAGGCCTTGTCGAGAATCGCGGTCGCTTCGCCTTTGGAGAGCTTCACCCGCGCGTCGGTCTTCGAGAACTCCTCGGAGTACGCGAAGAACAATGCCAAGTAGTTGCGAAAGTCGTCCGGCGCGGCCGCGATCGCGCGCTCGAAGTCCGAGCGCGCCTTCTCGGTGTCGCCGGTCTTGACGTGCAGCTCGCCCAAGATGCGATACAGCTCGGGGCTGTTGCCCGCGCGCTCGGCGAGCGGTGTGAAGATACCGAGCGCGTCTTGATAGCGCTCCGCCTGGTAATAGAGCCGTCCCAGGAGGAGATCGCTCTCCGCCGAAAGCGGTGCCTTCTTTCTCATTTCCTCCAACAGATGAATGCCATCGTCGATGCGATCGGCTTCGAGATATGCTTCCGCGAGCTTCAGCCGTAACGTCTCGCGCGCGGTGGGAGCGCGCGCCGCCGGCTCGAGCACGGAGATCGCGTCCTTGAGTCGCCCTTCGCTCTCCAACAGATTCACCAGCGACTCGACCACGCGCTCGTTTTCGGGCTCGATCGCCAAACCGGCGCGAAACGCGGCCTCCGCTTCATCGCGGCGGCCGGCGTCGAGCAAGAGCTCGCCGTAGATGGCGTGCAAATAGGCGATCGACGAGTCCATGCGCAAACAGTGCTCGAAGGCCTCGATCGCCTTTTCGGTGTCACCCGACTCGGCGTAGAGACTCCCGAGCAGGCGCTCCGTTTCGAAGGAGGAGCGAATTGCCCGCGCCTTCTCGAGATACTCGATCGCACCCGGCAGGTCGCGTTGCGCGTACCGCAAGCGCGCCTTGAGCTGCAGCAATTCCTCGTTGTCCGGGTTCGCGGCCAGCACGTCGCCGACGACGGATTCCGCTTTGTCGAGCTTTCGCACCGCGTAGTACGCCTCCGCGAGGCGCGCGCCCACGGTGGGATGGTGATCGCTCTCGCGCCACGCAAAGTCCAAGAGCGCGATGGAGCGGTCGGCTTCTCCTCGTTCCAGCAGATAGACGCCCATTGCGAACTGCGCGTAGACGGCCTCTCGTCCCGCGACGTCGTCGTCCTGGGCCAGGACCGAAGTGGGCGTCCATAGCGACGCCATCGTCGCCGCCGCGACCAGCACCCGTCCTATTCCGCCAAAGATTTGTATTCGAAAAGCGCCCATTTTCGTCCCAAAAACCCAGTTTGCGTCCGATACCGACCAACCTGTAAGTTATCCAAGCCCCAGTGTAACAGTTTGATGCACGCACTGCCAACGAGACGGTCACGTCTTCGCGCCGGCCCGCGCGCGCGAGCGCTGGCCGCGTTTCTTGCTGCGGGCATACTCACCGCACCCGCGTGCTACACGCTGGTTCAACACCCGGGGATCGCGCGCCGCAATTACCAGCGACCTCCCAAAGATACACCCTGCGCAAGCTGCCACACGCGCGATTCGTTACGCGCGCACCTCGCGAGCGAGAAATTGGCGCGCGAGCAAGACGCCTGGGAGCGCTTGAATCACCCGTGGTGGTTCGACGCCCGGGCGGCCGCCGACACCGCTGCGGCGGACTCGACGCGCTCGGATGCCGGGAGCAGCCCTTGAGCGCGATCGCGCGGGCGGCGCACGCGGTCGTGGTTGCGGTGGCACTGTGCGCGGCACTCGTCGCTCGCGGTGGCGCGCAAGCCCCCGATCGCGGGGTCGAGTTCGAAGACCTGGGCTTGGATCGATGGCTCGACGCCAGCGTGCGCGGCGCCGCGCTGTCGGCCTTCGCGGCCACGACCAACGACGCCGCCGCGCTGGCTTACAACCCGGCCGGGCTCGCGCGCGCCAAGCGAATGACGGCCACGGTGGCGTTCGCGGGCACGCACTCGAGTTTCGATTATTCGTACCACGGGAGCCCGCGCGCAGCCGACGAAGACGAGGTCGCGCTCCAATTCATGGCTGCGGCGTTCCCGCTCCCCGTGTTCCGGGGCTCGCTGGTGCCTGCCGTTGGCGTGCAGCGCGTCTTCACCAGCTCGCTCGACTTCTCGTACGCGGGCTTCAACGCGCCCGATGCGCGCGACGACCGCTTCTTTGTCCACCAGTCCGGCGCCACGTACGCGTATCACGTGGGCGCGGCGGTCGATCTCTCGTCTGTCATCTCGGCGGGCGCGAGCTTCATGCTCCTCGACGGCAACGTGGACCGGGTGCGCCAATACGACACCCGCAGCATGATCATAAATCCCAACGTTCACACCTTCGTGTACGAGGAAACGACGGCGGACGTCGATGGCTATGGCGCGCGCTTCGGGCTTCAACTCTATGCCCTCGAAAAGCTGCAACTCGCACTCTCGCTCGTGACCTCTCTGGTCGTGGAAACCGAGGCCACCATCGTGACGGAAGAGACGCGCCAAGTGGACAACGATGTGGGAACCTTCACGCGCGAGACCATCACCGAACTCACCGAATACAAGGTTCCGTATCGCATCGAAGGCGCGCTGGCCGTCCCGGCCTCGCGCTCGCTCTTGTTGACCGCACAGGTGGCGTACGCCGATTGGTCGCAAGCGACCATCGACGACCAACGCCTCATCACGTCCGATTTGGAGAGCGTCCTGCGCTCGGTGGTCGATGTGCGGGCGGGCGTCGAGTGGACCTCGTCGCGCTGGCCGCTTCGCGTGCGGGCCGGTTTTGCGCGCGCCCGACGACCCATGTCGTTCTTGGAGGCGGATCGTATCGACATGGACCAACTCGAGCGAGTGAGCGCGGAGTCGGTGTCCACGCGCTATTCGCTCGGCGCCGGCTGGCTCCTGCGAGAATCGATCGTGGTCGACACGGCCGCGTGGTACGGAAGCGGAGAACGGTCGAGCGACACCATCGACGACCGGCGCGAGTCGGCGTCGCTGTCGATTGGCTTCGGCTATTGGTTTTAAGAGCGGGCGCTCAACGCTTGCGCGAAGTTCCGCTCAACAGCGACAGGTAGGCTTCGTCCAAGCGGGCCATCACGTCTTCACTCATGCCGCCACCATCTTCGAGGATCTTGTTGTAGATCTCCTCGAAATAGCGACACAGCGAGACCTGACGGGTTTCGATCTGCTCTGAGACGAGATGGATCAGCTCGGCGCGACGTCGCGCAAAGTCGGCGTCGCTCTCTTCTTGCCCGGACACGTTGTGAAAATAGTTGTTCAAGAGCTGCATCCAGTACTGGTCGTGGTCACCGCCGTTGTCGAACACACAGCCCGGGCGGTCGGCCAGGAAGCAGTAGCCGTACACGAAGTACGTGCACTGCAGCATGCCCTGTAGGAAGAAACGACGGAAACAGTCCGGGCTGGTGACGTCGAGGTGGCACGGAAGGCGACAGTCGCGGCACAACCGCTCCTTGTCGCCGCCGTAAGTGTATGGTGCTTCAGGGACTTCGATCTCCGGACGGCCCATGGCAGGAATAGATTGCAGGAAGCGTGCCGTGCGGCGTTCGATCAACTCTCGGCGGGTGAATTCGTGAGACGGCGGTAGGCTTCGCGCGCGGCCTTCTGCTCGGCGTCCTTCTTCGTCTTACCCGTTCCAGCTCCCAGGATGTTCCCCTTCACCACCACCTCGACCGCGAATTGCTTGTCGTGGTCCGGGCCGGTGGTCGAGTGCACGCGGTAACGGGGCGGTACTTTGTGAAGCGCTTGAATGTATTCCTGCAAGAGGCTCTTGTAGTTGATGGTCCCTTCTTGCGAGACCACTTCGCCCAAGTTGTCCGGTAGGATTTTAAGTATCACGCGCCGCGAGGCTTCGAAGCCGCCATCCATGAAGACCGCGCCGAAGACCGCCTCCAGCGCATCGGCGACCACGCTCTCCATGGTGCCCACGCCTGCGCGCTTCGCGTTCTCGCTCACCAGCACATAACGACCAAGCTCCATTTTGGTGGCGAGGTGTGCGAGCACCTGCTTGCTCACCACCACCGATTTCATCTTGGTGAGCTCGCCTTCGGTGCGTTCGGGATACCTCGTGTAGAGGTGCTCGTTGACGACCAGCGAGAGGACCGAGTCGCCGAGGAATTCCATGCGCTCGTTCGACTGCAACGCGGCGCTTTCTTCGGTGCCGGCGTAATACGAACGGTGCATCAGCGACGAGTGCAGGAGGGAACGGTCGCGGAAACGGTATCCGAGCGAGGCTTCCAGGTCGATCAGGCTTTCGATGGTTCCCGGTGCGGCCCCGTCGACCCATCGGTTTCGTCCCGAGAATCGTGTGAGGAGTCTTCGGAACGCGCCCTTCATGCGCGGTCTACGCGCCCTCGTACCGACGGACAATGATCGCCGTGTTGTGCCCGCCGAAACCGAACGCGTTGGAAAGTGCGACGTCGATGCGCTGCTGGCGCGCCGCGTTGGGAACGTAGTCCAAGTCGCACTGGGGATCGGGGTGCTCTTGATTGATGGTGGGTGGAAGCACGCCGTCGCGAATCGCGAGCACGCAGAAGATCAATTCCACCGCCGCCGCCGCCCCCAGCAGGTGCCCCGTCATCGATTTGGTCGAGCTGACCGCTAGCTGGTACGCGTGGTCGCCGAAAACTTGCTTGATGGCCGCCGTCTCGCTGGCGTCGTTGAGCTCGGTGCTGGTCCCGTGGGCGTTGATGTAGTCGACGCTGGTCGGCGGCAAATGCGCGACGTCGAGCGCCATCTTCATCGCGCGCACCGCGCCCTCGCCGTTGGGAGCGGGTGCCGTCATGTGATACGCGTCGCCCGTCAAGCCGATGCCGACCACTTCGGCCAGAATGGCGGCGCCGCGCTTGCGCGCGTGCTCGAGCTCTTCCACCATCAGGATGCCGGCGCCCTCGCCCATCACGAACCCGTCGCGCTCGGCGTCGAAGGGGCGCGATGCTTTCTCGGGGGCGTCGTTGCGGCGCGACATGGCCTTCGCGGAGCAGAATCCGGCGAACGACATGGGCGTGATAGCCGCCTCCGCGCCGCCCGTCACCACCGCGTCCGCGAGTCCCGCTTGAATCAACAAAAATGCATCCGCGATCGCGTTTCCTCCCGACGAGCACGCCGATACGGTGGTGAAATTCGGCCCCCGCAAGTTGAACGCAATCGACACGTACCCCGACGTCATGTCCGAAATCATCATCGGAATGAAAAACGGACTCACCTTGTCGGGCCCGCGCTGGAGGAGATTGGCGTGCTGTTTCTCCCAGGTTGCGATCCCGCCGATGCCGGATCCGATCACGACCCCCACGCGGTCACGATCGAGGCGCTCCAGGTCGATGCCCGCCAGCGCTTGGCGCGAGGCCGCCGTGGCGAGGTGCACGACGCGGTCGGTGCGCTTGGAGTCTTTGAGGTCCATGTACTCGGAGGGCTCGAAATTGCGCACCTCGGCCCCGATCCGAGTGGTAAACGCCGACGGATCGAAGCTCGTAATGGTACTCGCGCCACTCTTGCCGGCAACGATCCCGGCCCAGGTATCCGCGGTGGAATTCCCGAGTGCCGTGACGACACCGACGCCGGTGACGACGACTCTTCTCGATTGGGTCTCGCGAGTCATATGAAATGCGCAGCCGTCGGCGAACACGCGGCGAGGATTCGACGCGCGCGGCCGGTTGTCGCGACTAGCCGGCCTTCGACGTGATGTAGTCGATCGCGTTCTGGACGGTCTTGATCTTCTCGGCTTCCTCGTCCGGAATGTCGAGACCGAACTCGTCCTCGAGGGCCATGACGAGCTCGACGGTATCGAGCGAATCGGCCTTCAAGTCCTCCGCGAAACGAGCCTCGTTGGTAATCTGGTCCGCGTTCACGGAAAGCTTCTCTTCGATTATCTTTTTGACCTTGGCCTCGATATCCGACATGTCGAGGATCACCTCCTGCGGCGCTAGCGCGCCGTTACCAGTCCACCGTCACAGTTAATGACCTGGCCGGTCACATAACCAGCCAGGCTCGATGCCAGAAACATCACGATGTCGGCGACGTCCGAGGGTTCGCCCATGCGGCCCAGCGGGATCGCCTGCTTCATTTGGTTCTGTACCTCTTCCGGCAGCGCGTCGGTCATCGCGGTGCGAATGAACCCGGGTGCGACCGCATTGACGCGCACGCCGCGCGGCGCGAACTCCTTCGCCAGCGACTTGGTCAGGCCGATCAGCCCCGCCTTACTGGCCGCATAGTTCGCTTGGCCCGCGTTCCCCACCTGCCCCACCACGGATGCAATATTGACGATGCTACCGCCGCGCTGCTTGAGCATCACGGGGCCGACCGCCTTGGTGAAGTTGAACGCGCCCGTCAAGTTGACGGCAATCACCTGATTCCAGTCGTCGGGCGTCATGCGAAGGAAGAGCTTATCGCGCGTGATGCCCGCGTTGTTGACCAGCACGTCGACGCGCTCGAAGTCACCGATGATGCGCTGGCCGACGGCCGCGACGTCGTCGAACGACGACACGTCGCAACGATAGCCGCGCGCCTTCCTTCCGTCGCGCGCCACTTCCGCGGCGGACGCGAACACGGTATCTTCCGCCACGTCGACCATCGCGACGGTCGCACCCGCGGCGGCCAATCGCTCGGCGATCTCGCGGCCGATGCCGCGCGCCGCGCCCGTCACCACCGCCACCTGTCCGACAAGATCCATGGTCATGCGCTCTTCGGGTTCCAAGTCAATTCGCCCGGCCGACGCGCCCGCGATTTATAGCAGACCGCCGCGCGGGCCGAAAAGGGAAAGTTGCACCCCGACTTCGCGTCGTCGGCCGCGCCCATCACGCGTCGCTTCACGGCAGAGCGGTCGTGCTCGACAACGAGACCGCTTCCGAACCCTCGACGATTCGCTTCATCAGGCCCGCCAGCACCGCGCCCGGTCCCACTTCGTAGCTGGGGCCCGCGTGCACGGCGGCAAACGCGCGCATGCTTTTCGTCCACTGCACCGCCGACTTCAACTGCTGCGCGAGCAAGTCGAGGACGCGATCGCGCTCTGTCACCACGTCGCCGGTGACGTTGGCTACCCAGGGTACGGACAGGTCGCCGGCCGGAAAGCCGGCCAGGAAACCGCGGAACTCGTCCACCGCGGGCTCCATCAGGGGCGAATGGAACGCCCCGCTCACCGGGAGCTTGAGTGCGCGCTTCGCACCCCGCGCTTTGCACACCTCGCACGCACGCTCGACCGCGTCGACGTCGCCCGAGATCGCGAACTGCGCGGGCGAGTTGTAATTCGCGACCACCACCACACCGCCCGCTTCCGCGACGCACGCTTCCACCGTGGCTTCGTCGAGACCGATGATCGCCGCCATGGTTCCCGGGCGCGCTACTCCTGCTTCGTACATCAGCTCGCCGCGACGGCGGACGATGCGCAGCGCGTCGAGCGGGCGAAAGAATCCCGCCGCCACCAAGGCCGAAAACTCGCCCAAGCTGTGGCCCGCCACCACCGCGGGCTCGAACCCGCGCGTGCGCAAGACGGCGAGTATCACAATGCTGTGGAGCAGAATGGCCGGCTGCGCGTTCTTGGTCTTGGTCAACTCTTCCATATTGCCCGAGAACGAGAGCTCCGCGAGGTCGAAACCGAGCGCGTCGTTGGCCGCCCGGTACAATTCGCGCGCCTCGGGGAAGCTCTGGTAGTAGTCCTTCCCCATGCCGACAAACTGCGATCCCTGACCGGGGAACAACATGCCGACGGCAGGAATCACGACAGTAGAATCGAATGCTCGAGCAACACCGAGCCCCAGGTGAATCCGCCGCCGAAGCCGGTGAACAGGACCAAATCGCCCGGCTTGAGCTTTTTCTCACGCACGACTTCGTCGTACGCGACGGGAATCGTCGCCGACGACGTGTTCCCGTAGCGGTCGATATTGACGAAAATGCGCTCGCGCGGAATCTCCAGGCGCTCGCTGACCGCTTCGATGATGCGGATGTTGGCTTGGTGCGGAATGACGACTGCGACCTCGCTCAGCGATCGGCCGGCTTGATCGAGCACGGTATGCGACGCATCGACCATGGCGCGCACGGCCCACTTGAAGACACCGTCGCCCTTCATCTTGATATAGCGCGTGCGCTCGCCGAACGTGTTGGGGGTCAATGGATGGCGCGATCCCCCGCCGGGGAGGCACAGCAACTCGGCCAGCGCCCCATCGCTCTTCATGTGGATGGCGAGGATGCCGTGACCATACGGGCAGGCCTCCAATATCGCAGCACCCGCGGCGTCGCCGAACAGCACGCACGTCGAGCGCTCGCTCCAGTCCACGAACTTGGTCAATACTTCCGCGCCGATGACCAGCACGCGGTTCATCTGTCCGGAGGCGATCATGGCGTTGCCCACGCCGAGGCCGTATATGAACCCGCTGCAAGCCGCACTCAGGTCGAGTGCGGCCGCGTTGACCGCACCCAGGCCATCCTGCACGAAGGTGGCGGTGGCGGGAAACTGCATGTCGCCGCTGATGGTCCCGACGATGATGCCGTCCAGGTCTTCGGCCCCGATCCCTGCCATCGCGAGCGCTTGCTGCGACGCCGCCACCGCGAGATCGGAGCACGCCTCGTCGTCGGCCGCGATGTGCCGTTCCCGAATGCCGGTGCGCGTGGTGATCCATTCGTCGGAAGTTTCCACCATCTTCTCGAGATCGAAGTTGGTGAGGATACGCGACGGCAGGTAGCGCCCCGTCCCAATGATGCGCGACGATCTAATTGACGCCGGCTGCATGTTCCACCGACATCGCGAAACGATTTTCGATGTGACGATTGATCCCCACGTTGACCGATTTGGCCGCGGCCAGAATCGCGTTTGCGATCGCGCGCCGCGAGCTCTTGCCGTGCGAAATGATGACCACACCCTTCACACCCAACAGCGGCGCACCGCCGTACTCGGCATAATCGAGCTGGGAACGGATCGACTTGAAGGCAGGCGCCATCAAGAGCGCCCCCGCCTTGGCCAGCATGCCGCGCTTGATCTCGTCGCGCACCAAGTGCGCGAGGAAGGAGTAGATGCTTTCGGAGAATTTCAGGATGACGTTACCGACGAAGCCGTCGCACACGACCACGTCGGCGGCACCGTCGAACACGTCGCGGCCCTCGACGTTACCCACGAAATGGATGCGCCGGTCCGCTTCCAGCAACTCGTACGAGTCGCGCACGAGCTCGTTTCCCTTGCTGCGCTCCTCGCCGATGTTGAGCAGCCCGACGCGCGGGCGCTCGATGCCGAGGTGGTGCTCGGCGAACACCGAGCCCATGATGGCGAACTGGACCAGATTCTTGGGCGTGCACTCGTGGTTGGCACCGACGTCGAGCACCACTGCACCCCCGCGCTTGTTGGGCCACAAGGTCGAGATGGCCGGGCGCGATACGCCGTGCAGGCGCCCGATGGTCAAGAGCGAGCTCGCCACCACCGCACCGGTGTTGCCCGCGCTCACCATCGCGTCGGCTCTGCCTTCACGCACCAGGCGCAACGCGACCGTGATCGACGCGTCTTTCTTACGCCGGATCGCGGTCGCGGGCGACTCGTGCATGTCGATGATCTCCGACGCGTGCACGATTTCGATCAAAGCGGGGTCGACGCCGCCCACCAAAGGGCGGATTTGCTCTTCGCGCCCCACCAGCAAGAGGCGCGCATCACCGCGTCGCGCAAGAATCGCATCGATCGCGCCGGGCACGACGACCTTCGGACCTTTGTCGCCACCCATCGCGTCAACAGCGATTCGCACCCATCACCTCTTACAGCTCCTCTTCAATCCGGACCACTTCGCGTCCGGCGTAGAAGCCGCAGTGCGGGCACACGCTGTGCGGCGTCTTCGGCTGGGCGCAATGCGAACACTTGGTGAGTCCGGGCGCGGACAGCTTCCAATGCGTCCGGCGCTTGCGCTTGCGCGTCTTCGAATGCCTTCTCTTGGGCAGACCCATGACTACTCCTTAAATAAATGTCACGAACGTTTGCACAACACCACGCGCGGCCGCGGAGGTCTGCGGACGCGCACTTCTTTCATGTTTGTTTGCGGAGCGCGTCCCAGCGCGGGTCGGCACTCGGGCCGCACGTGCAGGTTGCGCGGTTCCAATTCACACCGCACGTCGGGCACAGGCCCCGACAATCCTCGCGGCACAAAACGATCATCGGCGTTCCGAGCACGACCGCCTCGTGCACGTACGGATCGAGCGCAACTTCGTATTGATGGAGCGGCAGCGTCAAGACGTCGTCGCCCTCTTCCGCCGCGTGCTCCCCGCGTCGCACCATCACTTCGAACTCGCCCGCTAGATCTTGTCGGACCGGGTCCAGACAACGGTGACATCGCGTCAGCAATGTCGTCGTCACCGAACCGTTGATATGAATGGTCCCGTGTCCCTGACGATACTCGACTTGAACATGACACGGGGCGACGATCTCGCCCCCGATCGGATCCTCGATCGAGACGCTCTCGTCACCCTCGAAGCTTCCGCTCGCTTCGGTGAACTCGCGTATGTCGACCTTCATTTTCGACTCCCACCCGCCCGCGTAACTGCCGACGCGATGGGCGGTTCCAGCCGAAGCTGCTCGAATCTAGGCGGGCCCGAACGCAATTTCAAGCTCTTTTTGCGCGTTGTCGGGCGCGTCCGATCCGTGTACGGCGTTGTTCTGCAAGCTCTTACCAAACATGTAGCGAACCGTCCCGGGGCGCGCGTCGGCCGGGTTGGTAGCACCGATGAACTCTCGGATGCGGCTGACCGCTTCCTCCGCCTCGATTTCGATCGCGACCACCGGTCCGCTGGTGATGTACGCGACCAACTCCTTGAAAAACGGGCGCTCGCGATGAACCTCGTAGAATCGCTCGGCGCGCTCGCGCGAGAACTGCGTCATCGCAAGTCGCCGAATGCCGAAACGATTCTTCTCCACCAGCGCCAAGATCTCGCCCACGCGACCCTCCGCCACGGCGTCGGGCTTGATCATCAACAATGTCTTCATGCGGTCGATGTCCTCCTGGAATGAATCTATGCCCGCTTGAGTGCGGGTGCTGCCGACGCGACCAGCGACGTGATCTCCGACGGCACTTTCGCGACCGGAATACCAACCGCCGTCAAGGCCGCGACTTTTTCGGCCGCGGTTCCCGAGCCCCCGCTGACGATGGCCCCCGCGTGTCCCATGCGCTTGCCGGGGGGTGCGGTCTGCCCCGCGATGAACGCCACCACCGGTTTGGTCACTTTTTCTTTGATGAACGCGGCCGCTTCTTCCTCGTCCGAGCCGCCGATCTCGCCGATCAGCACCACCGCTTCGGTCTCTTCGTCGGCCTGGAACAAGCGCAGCGCGTCGATGAAGTTGGTGCCGATCACGGGATCCCCGCCGATGCCGAGACACGTCGACTGGCCCATGCCGGCGCGCGTCAATTGATAGACCACTTCGTAGGTGAGCGTGCCGCTGCGCGACACCACACCGACCGAGCCGGGTTGCACGATGCTGGCGGGCAGGATGCCGACTTTCACGCGCGCGTTGGGCGCGATCAAGCCCGGGCAGTTGGGGCCGATCAAGCGCGTGCTGCGCTCCTTGAGAAATGGAATCACGCGCAGCATGTCGCGAACGGGCACACCCTCCGTGATGCAAACCACGAGTCGAATGCCGGCGTCGGCGGCTTCGCACATGGCGTCCGCCGCGAAGGGCGCGCGCACGTAGATCACCGACGCGTTAGCACCGGTCGCATCGACCGCTTCGTGAACGGAGTCGAAGATGGGTACGGTGTTCTCGAACTTGGTGCCACCCTTGCCCGGTGTGACGCCGCCCACGACATTGGTCCCGTACGCCGCCATCTGCGCGGCGTGGAACGAACCGTCGCGACCGGTGATGCCTTGCACCACCAGGCGTGTATTACGATCGATCAGCATGCTCACGTGTCCAGTCGTCCTTATCGTCTTGAGTTACGCGGCCAGCGCGATCGCCTTCTTGACCGCTTCGTCCATGGTCTCGGCGGGATGAATCGCGGGCACCTGGCGCAGGATCTCGCGCGCTTCTTTCTCGTTGGTGCCCGTCAATCGCACCACCACCGGCAGTTTCAAGTTCATCTCTGCGAACGCGGTCACCAACCCGCGCGCGACGTCGTCGCAGCGCGTGATGCCGCCGAAAATATTGAACAGGATCGACTTGACGCTCGTGTCCCGCAGGATGATGGAAAGTGCGGCGACCACTTTCTCCGGACGCGAGCTGCCGCCGATGTCGAGGAAGTTGGCCGGCTGTCCGCCGTAAAACTTCACCAGGTCCATGGTCGCCATCGCGAGCCCGGCGCCATTGACGACGCAACCGACGTTGCCCGCCAGCCGCACGAATGACAGGCCCTCGTTGCGCGCGCGCACTTCGCCCTCGTCTTCCGCGTCCAGGTCGCGCATCGCTTCGAAGTCGGCGTGGCGGTAGAGCGCGTTGTCGTCGAAGTTGAGCTTGGCGTCGAGTGCGAGCACGCGTCGGTCCGGTGTGACCACCAAGGGATTGATCTCGGCCAGGCTCGCGTCCACCTGGTCGTAGAGCGCGTACAGCTTCTGGATGATGTCGGCCATGGGCTTGGCGAGCTCGGCGTCACCCGCGAGTGCCATCGCCAGCCGCCGCGCTGCGAACGGGTGCACCCCGTACAGCGGATCGACCCACACGCGCTGGATGGCGGAGGGATTCTCCTTCGCGGTCACTTCGATTTCGACCCCGCCTTCGGCGGACGCCATGATGAGTGGCTTTTGCGCGCGCCGGTCCATGATGACGGCCAGGTAGATCTCGCGCGCGATGTCGACTGCTTCGGTGACCAGGACCTTCTGCACCTTCTCGCCCTTGATGTCCATGCCGAGGATCTGCGACGCCTTTTCGCGCGCTTCGGCGGGCGACTTCGCGATCTTCACTCCGCCCGCCTTGCCGCGGCCGCCCACCAGCACCTGCGCCTTCACGACCACGGGCTTGCCGACGCGCGCGGCGACCGCTTCCGCTTCCGACGCAGACGTAACCACGGTCCCCGGCGGCACCGGAATCCCATAGCGCGCGAACAGCTCTTTGGCCTGATACTCGTGTACCTTCATGGTTCCGATTCTCCTAGCATTGCCCGCGGCGCGTTACCCCTTGTCGCCGCGAATCCGTTCCACGATGCGCGTCGTCGAGTACCCCTCGCGCATCGGATACCGCCACACCCGCCCGCCCCAGGAAACAACGTCCTCTTCGCCCACGATGGCGCCGCTTCCGTACTCCGCACCCTTGACCAACACGTCGGGTCGAAGCAACCGAATCGTTTCCAGCGGCGTGTCTTGCTCGAAGATCGTCACCGCGTCCACCCACTTCAGCGCCAGCAGTATCTCCGCGCGCTCGGGCGCGGGATAGATCGGGCGTCCGGGACCTTTGAGTTTTTTCACCGCCGCGTCGCCGTTGACGGCGACGACCAGAACGTCTCCCTGCGCGGCGGACGCTTCCAGCAACTCGAGATGCCCGGTGTGCAAGAGATCGAAGACGCCGTTGGTGAACACGATCGACTTGCGCTTGCGGCGCCACTCCTCGGCGGTCTCGCGCAGGCGCTCCGCCGGAACGATCGTGCGTTCCATCACGCGAAGGCCGCGATCAACTCGTCGGCCGACAGGGTCGAGGTCCCGACTTCCTTGATCACTTCGCCCGCCGCCGCGTTGGCCATCACGACCGCGTCGACCAGGTCGGCGCGCGTCGCCATACCGGCCGCGAGCACGCTGATCACGGTGTCGCCAGCACCCGTCACGTCGAACACGTGCTTGGCGACGGTGGGGATGTGCACTTCCTGGCGCTCTCCGTAATAGAGGCTCATGCCGTCTTCCCCGCGCGTGACCAAAAGTGCCTCGAATTTCAAGCGCTCGACGAGGTCGAAGGCGGCGGTCGACGGGTTCTTTCCCTTGCGATAGTCGATGCCGGCTGCCATGTGCGCCTCGCGCGTGTTCGGAGTCACCACGCTGACGCCGCGATACCACTCGAAATGCGGGACGTGCGGGTCGACCAGGACCGGCTTGCCGCGCGAGCGCCAGGCCGCGATGAGGTCCGCGATCTCGGACTCGAGCACCACGCCCTTGCCGTAATCGGAGATCACGAGCGCGTCGGCGCTGGCCGCCTTCTCTCGCGCGCGGTCGTAGATCGCGCGCCGCGCGGTTCCGTCCACCACGTCGTCGGTCTCGAAGTCGGCGCGCACCACCTGCTGGCTGCGCGCGATGATGCGAACTTTCTCGGTGGTGGTTCGTCCGGGTGACTCGAACACGCCCTCGCCGCCGATGCCGCGTCGCGACAACATGCGCGCGATCTCGCGGCCCTCGCGGTCGCTCCCGCGCACCGAGATCACTTCCGACTGCACGCCGAGTGCGCGTAGGTTGGCGGCGACGTTGGCCGCACCACCCAAGCGACGGCTGCGCCGCGTCACGTGCACGATCGGCACCGGCGCTTCGGGCGAGATGCGCTCGACGTCGCCCCAAAAATACCGGTCCAGCATCACGTCGCCGAGGACCACAATCTGGGCCGACGCGAAGCGGCCCACGTACTCGCGCACACGGTCGCGGCTGATGGCGGGGCGCGTGGGAGTGGAATGGGTCAACGTGGGGACCTCAAAAAAAGGGCCCGCTCCGGATCGCCCGAGGCGGGACGGTTTCGATGCGCGCGGGGCCCGTAAACGCGGGCACGCTATCACGCCCGGCGTGCGCTGTCAAGGCGGCCGGGCGGCTTGCTAACCCCAACTCCGCGTGGTAGATTCGGCGGCGACCGGTGAACGTCGAGACCAAGGAGGAGCCATGAATCCCGACCCCCAGCGGACCGTCAACATCGAGATCGGCGACAAGGAGTGGGAGGGCGTCTACTCCAACTTCGTCATTATTACGCATTCGACTTCGGAGTTCGTGTTGGACTTCGCCCGTATGCTGCCCGGGGCCCCGAAGGCGAAGGTCTTCTCCCGCATCATCATGACGCCGCAGCACGCCAAAGCGCTGCTCGCCACGTTGGAGCAGAACGTGAAGCGCTTCGAGACCGAGCACGGGGAGATCAAATTGACTGCCAACGACTTGAGCCGCGGACCCATCGGCTTCCAGACTCCGCCCGCAGCAAAGTCTTAAGGAGACCTGGTAATCGGCTGTTGCTGGGCTGTTTGCGACGGCTTGGTCTTCCATCGCCGGTGCGGCCAAAAGTACTCCTGCGGGCGTTGGCGGATGTGCGCGGCAAGACGGTCGGTGTACCGTTGGGTGAGGTCGCGAACTTGCTCGTCCTCGTTCTCGATCGTGGCCGAATAGAGCGGTGCCTCGATAATGAGCCGATGCCGCGTCCCCGCGCGCGCGACGGAGGTCGGTAGGATGGGGCAGCGGCTTCGGATCGCGAATAGCGCGGGGCCGCGCACGGTCGACGCCGGCCGCCCCAGAAACTCGACGAACACGCCGCCCTTGCGAGCGTCCTGGTCGGCCAGCATCACGACGAACTCTCCCGCCTTCAGCACTTGCAGAACTTTCCGCAGCGCGACCGATTTCGTGATGAGGGGGATGCCTTGGCGGCGCCGGAGATCGTTCATGACGTCGTCGACGCGCGTGTTGGACTGCTGACCGATCAGGCCGTGAATCGGTCGACCAAGTGCCGACAGGGTCGCGGGGATCAGCTCCCAGTTTCCCAGGTGGCCCGAGATCACCACTCCACCCTTCCCCTCCGCACGCACGCGGTCGAAGTGCTCGAGTCCCTCGACCGCGACGAGGTCCAACATTTCGGCTTTCGTCAGGTGCGCGAAGGCGGAGAACTCCATCACGCACCGTCCCCAATTGGCGTAGGACGCGCGTGCGATCTTCGTCGCGTCACGCCGCGACACGCCGAGCGACGCCTCGATGTTGGCGATACTCACCTCGCGGCGCGCGCGGACGACGTCGAAGCCCAGACATCCCATCATGGCGCCGATGCGCTGGCCCGCTTCGATCGGGAGTCGACCGGCCAGCCACAGCGCACCGCGGACCGCGTGGTACTCGAGCGAGTGCCGAATGCTGCGCCAGCTGAATTGCATCGTATTTCGTGGGTGCCGCTACCTGTTCGCGCGCGCGAAGCGTCCGCTGTCGCCGCGCACCACCAGCCCGTCGATCTCCAAGCGCGCGAGGATCTCTTGCACGCGCGCGACTTCGATCCCGGACGCACGCGCGACGTCGTCCGCGTCCACATCGCGCGCCACCAAATCGTAGACCCGCCGCGTTTCGCCGTCGAGTGCGCTCGGAGCTGCGTCGTGCGTGGTCTCCGGCTGGGCCGATCGGATGCGAAGGCGCGGCAGGTTGGCGAATACATCGGACGCGTCTTCGACCACGAACGCGCCCTCCTTGAGCAACCGATTGGGTCCCGCGCTGCGAAAGTCGCCCGGGAACGCCGGCACGGCTCCGACTTCGCGCCCCTGCTCCAGCGCCCACCGGGCCGTGATCAGCGCCCCGCTCTTGGCCCGACCCTCGACCACCACCACGCCCTCGCTGATGCCGCTGATGATGCGGTTGCGTCTCGGAAACACGAACCGCGAGGCGATCATTCCGCACCACTGCTCGGAGACAATGCATCCATTTTCAATCACGCGGCGCATGAGACCCTCGTTCTCGGGCGGATACGCGATGTCGACGCCGGTACCCAGCACGGCGACCGTCGCACCCTCCGGTGCTTCGAGCGCACCGCGATGCGCGGCGGTATCGATGCCGCGCGCGAGACCGCTCACGACCACCACCCCCTGCGACGCGATCGCTCGCGCGAGCCGGATTGTGAACGCGACCCCGGCCGAGCTGGGCGCGCGCGTGCCCACCACGGCGACCGATCGTTCTTGCAGGAGTGCCGTGTTCCCGCGCGTGAACAAGACCGGTGGAGGTGACGCCACCTGGCGCAGCAGCCACGGATACGCAGCGTCCCAGCGCGAAGCGACGCGTGCGTTACAACGCGCGACGCGCGCGCGCTGCTCCTCGAAGCCGGCCCAGTCGACGGGACCGACCGCGTGACCGAGGTGTCTCCCCAAGTGAGCGAGACCGTCGTCACGTTGCAGCAAGTCCCAGATCTCGCTCGGCGTTCCGTCCAGCCGATTCCAATCCCCCGGTACCACGTTGCACGTCATCGACAACGCCAGCGCGATTTCGTTGATCTCCACCCCGCACCTCCTGTCCTCACCTACCTGCGAGCAATTGTCCCACCACGCGCAACAGATCGCTCAACCCCTCCCGCGACACAGCCGATATCGGGATGGTTCGCTCGTGGAGGGCGAGCAGCTTCGGGTCGACACCCTTGACACCGCCGGGAAGCTTGTCGCACTGCGTCAGCGTCAGGATGCTTTTTCGTTTCAGCAACTCGGGGTCGTGGTGCATGAGCTCGCCGCGGAGCATGCGATAGCTCGTTTCGGGGTCGGGGTGCATCACGTCCACCATATAAATGAGAAGGCGGCAGCGCTCGACATGGCGCAGGAACTCCTTGCCCATGCCGCGTCCCTGGTGGGCGCCCTCGATCAATCCCGGGATGTCGACCATGACGAACGAGCGCATCTCATCGAGGCGCACGATCCCGAGCACGGGTGTCGTGGTCGTGAAAGGATAGTCGGCGATCTTGGGGTGGGCGGCACTCACGACGCTGATCAAGGTCGACTTGCCCGCGTTGGGCTCGCCGACCAGGCCCACATCGGCGATAAGCTTCAGCGTGATCTCGAGGCGGCGCGCCTCTCCGTCGCCGCCGTAGGTGAATTGGCGCGGCGTTCGGTTGCTGGGAGTCTTGAAGTGCTCGTTGCCGAGGCCAAATCTCCCGCCGCGGGCCGCCACCAGCCGCACGCCGTCCTCCACCAGCTCGCCCACGCGCTCGCGCGTCTCCGCGTCGATCACCACCGTCCCCACCGGCACGACAATGGTCGCGTCGGCTCCGTCCGCGCCGGTTTGGCTCTTTCCCTTCCCGTGCTCGCCGCGTCCGGCCTTGATGTGACGCCGGTAATGAAGGTCGATCAGCGTGGTCAGATCGCGCGAGGCGACGATGACGACGTCGCCACCGCGACCGCCGTTGCCGCCCGAGGGCCCGCCGCGCGGCATGTGCTTCTCGTGCCGGAACGCGACGCACCCGTCGCCGCCGTCGCCCGCGGCCGCTTCTACAATGACGTGGTCGATGAACACGCTAAATCACCCTTGGCAACACGATGAGTCGGGAGGAATGAAACCACTGGGAGGAAGCCGGAAGTTAGCAGAGGAGGCGCCTCGAGTCAACTTGGGCTCGCGCCGAGGGTTCCCCTTCGCTCAGATCCTCGCGCTAAAGACAGTATGGTGTTATATCGCGCTGCGGAAATCGCGTTCGGGGAATCCCTCGGCACTCGCCTTGAGTTACTTCCCGCGTCGCTTGGCCTTGAACGCCGCCAGCACGGGCTTCGGGACCAGGTGCGAGACGTCGCCGCCCAGGGTGACCACTTCGCGCACGAGCGAGCTGTGCAGGTAGACGTACTGCTCGCTCGGCATCAGGAAGACGGTCTCGAAGCGCGAGTTCAGCTTGCGGTTCATGAGTGCCATCATGAGCTCGAACTCGAAGTCCGAGATAGCGCGCAGGCCGCGAATGACGACGTCCACCTTGTGGGTCGCGAACTCGTCCGCCAACAATCCCTTGAAGCTCACCACGCGGACGTTGTCGACGTCCTTGATCGATTCGCGGACCAAGCGGGTCCGTTCGGCGAGGGTGAAGAAGGCTCCCTTTCGCTTCGACGCTGCGACCGCGATGATCAGCTCGTCGAAGAGGCGGCTCGCGCGATGAATCAGATCGACGTGGCCGTTGGTAATGGGATCAAAGGTTCCAGGATAGAGAGCTTTCGCCACGGGGCTTCCTTTCATCTCACGAAGTACGTCAACGTCGTCTCGCCGAAGCGTCGCGCGCGCTCGATCGTCATGCCCGGCGGTGCGGTGAGGGCCGTGCGCGTGTGGTGCTCGATCACGAGCCATTCGAGCAACGGCATCGAATCGATCGTGATGCGTCCGGTCAGCTCGTCGCCGATGTCCGCGTCATAGGGCGGATCGGCGAACACGATGCTCGCATCGCCGATCGGGCTCGGCCGCGCGTCCAGCACTTCCGCCACCGCCCGCGCGTGCACGCGGAGTTGGCCGGGCTCGATGCGGCACGCGGTCGCGTTCTCGTGCAATGCGTGCAGCGCCGCGCGGTCGCGTTCGACGAAGTGAACCAAGCGCGCGCCGCGGCTCAGCGCTTCGATCCCGACCGCACCCGCACCCGCGTACAAGTCGGCGAACACCGCGCCCTCCAGCTCGCCCGCGAGCGACGAAAACAGCGACGCCTTGGTGCGCTGCATCGAGGGCCGAAGGCGCGCATCGTCGGGGTAGCGCAGCACGCGACCGCGCAGCGTTCCTCCGCCGATAGTGACCGTTCGCGAGCCTCTGCGCATGGGCGTAGACCGGCGTCGATACTAGCGGCTCACTTGCCACCCTGTCTCCCAAAAAGCGAATGGGCGGCGAGCGTCTCTTCGACGCCCGCCGCCCTTCGGGCGAACTGGGGTTCACTCCCTGCGCCAGTACTATCCGACGATCTTCGGTGTCACGAAGATGAGAAGCTCGCGCTTTTGGACCGCCTTCGATTCGTAACGGAACAACGGGCCCAGGAGCGGCATGTCCTTCAAGATCGGCACGCCGTTGCGCGACAAGCTCTCGACGTCGCTGATCAACCCGCCGATGACCGCCGTCTCGCCGTCTTTGACGACCACGCGCGTGTCGGCCTCCTGCAGGTTGATGATGACGCCGCCCTGCACGGTGGCTTCGGACGCGAGGTCCGACAGCTCCGGATGCAGGTCCATGGTGATGGTGCCGTCGCTGTTGACGTGCGGTGTGACGCGCAAGATCACGCCGATCTTCTTCAGCTCGGTGATCGGATTGCCCGCTTCGTCGCTGACGATGAGCGGAATTTCCTTACCCACCAAGATGCTCGCTTCCTTGTTGTCGGCGGTCGTGATCTTCGGGTTCGAGACAATGTTGGCCTTGTTGTCCTTCTCGAGAGCGTCGACGATGGCCGTCACGTCGCCCCACGACTGCACGGTTCCGACCCGGACCGTGCTGAATGGCGCCAGGACGCGCTGCCCGGAGACGATATCGCCGGCAAAGGCACCGCTCTGCAGATTCAGAGCCGACCAGCTGACACCCAACTCGCGCGTGTATTTGTGGTCGACGTCGACCATCTTGGCCACGATCTCCACCTGACGGAGCTTCTGGTCCATGTCGATGATCATTTGAACGATGCGGTCGATGCGCGCGGGAACCTCGGCCACGATCACCGAGTTGGTGCCCGTCTCGGCCTCAACCGTTCCGCGCGGCGACGTCACCTTAGCCATCGCGTTCTTGACTTCCCTGGCGTTGAGATAGTTGAGCTTGATCACGCGCGTCGAAAGGGAGGCATTCTCCTCCTTCTTTCGATCGACCGTAACCGCCTTTACCTCGTCCTCCTGGAGCTGCTCGATGGGGGCGACGCGGATGATGCCGTAGTCGTCGCGCCAGCCATAGCCTTGGCTACGGAGAATGGAGTCGAGCGCCTCTTTCCATGGCACGTTCTTCAGGTGAATCACGACCGGTCCCTCGACGTCGGGGGCCGCCACGATGTTGACACCGGAGAACTCCGAGATGCTGCGCAGCACGGTCTTGATGTCGGCGCCTTGGACGTCGATGGTCAGCGGCTGGTTGGCCAACGAGCTGCCGTAGAGAGGAGTGGACATCTCCACGGGCACGCGCGATGGGTTGCTCTGACTCATGGCGACTTCGTCCGTCGCGTTGGTCTGCGCCTCGAACTCGGAGGGCTGGGGCCAGGCGGACTCGACGTCCTCCCACGACCCGCCTTTGTCGTCGTTGGTGACCGGCGTCCCGGCCGGCATGTCGCTGACGAACGCCGGGCTCGCGGTCGCATTCTTGGGTGCCACCGCGGGGGCGTTCTTCGGCGCGACTGCCGGAGCGGCCGCAGGAGCCGGCGCGTTCTTCGGCGCCGGGGCCGGCGTATCGGCCGGCTTGGTCGCGTCAGCAGGCGTGTCCGCGGGCTTGTCCGCGTCGGCCGGCTTCTTCTCCTCCGCCTTCTTTTCCTCGGTGGTCTCGGCCGGAGCCTCGACGTCGGTCGGCTCGTCCGGGACTTCGAACCAGGCGTTTTCCTCCGGTGCCGCGTCCGTCGTCGGTGCGGTGGGCGGTGTTCCACCCATGTTGGCACCCATGACGTCGGCCGCCGGTCCCGTGAACACGACCTCGACGGCCGTGCCCTTGCGGGACACCTTGTACTTCGTGCCTTCGGCCAGCTCGAAGACGACGCGCGTCACCAAGTCGGGTTCCGACTGGAACTGACTCGCGCGCACCGCGCTGACGAAGCGGCCGTCGGCCTGGAGTTTGGTCGACTCGACGACGTTCTTCACGCCGACCAGGTCGATTACCAGGCGCTTGGGCTCTTCCAGCGCGTATTCCTGATACTGGACCACGCTTGTCGGGTTGATCAGGTACGTCGTCGCGGTCGGTGTCTGTGCGAGCTCGATCGAGTCGAGGTTCGTCACATCACCACCGGCGACCGACGCGAGCAAGACCACGCCCGCGAAGAAGGTCGCGATGATTGTGAGTTGAGTACCGGACAGTCTATTCATCGTTCCACTCCTTATTAACGTCCGACGAGGCGCAGTCTGACTGTCGTCGTCTGGCCGAAGTTGGTGACGCGAGCCACCAACTCGTCTTCACCGATTGAAACCACGCTTCCGTTGTGCACGCGGTCGCCCACGCGGAGAATGTAGCTGTACCCCATGGCGTCCTCGAGGAGGGCGAATCGATCGACCTCTCCGCGCACGATGCCGACTAATTGGACCGCGCTCAAATTGACCATGTCCATGCGGTCGCTCTGGTTGAACGCGCCGTCCACCAACGACCGGAAGGGATCACGGCGATTGAACGCGTCGTAGTAGTAGAGGTTCTCGCGCAGCACGACCTTGCCGGACGGTGTGACCGCCGGCGTGAGCGCGGGGACCGAGTCGGGCTTGGCGGTCGCGGTCGCCTCGGGGGTGTCTTTCGCCGTCGTGGCGGGAGCGTCCTTGGACGTCTCTTCCTTCGCCTTCTCTTCGGCGCTCGCGACGGCCACCGCCGTTAGCACCGCGAGACACACGGCCAAACTAATCGTTGCTCGCGTGCTGATCATCGACGGTCTCATTGGTGACACCTCCCATCAACGTGTAAGCGGTCAGGGTGAACTTGGCTTCCACGGTATTGTTGGACCGCATCACGCCGCCCTTGCCCGCAGCATCGTCGGTCTTCTTTTTCTTGGTGCTGGTCTTCTTCTTGACCTTGGTTTCCTTGGGCTGTCCGAGCGCGAGTTGGGACACGTTCACGATGCGCTCCATGTTCGACAGCCGGCCCAAGAACGATCCCACTTGGTGGTAGTTCCCACGCACCGTGACCGTGATGGGATGCTCGGTGTGGAACTCCTTACCCACGTTCGCGCCGGGCTGGAACAACGCGAACTCGATGCCCGCGCGGCTGCCCGCCATGGTGACCTGGCGCAGGAGATCCGGCATCTCCTTCTCCTCGGGGAGGAGCTCTTGCGCCGAGAGCCACTGGTCGTGCAGGCGCTCGTACTCGGCTTCGAGTCGCGCCAGGTCGCCGACCACTTTGCGCGCCTTCTCCACTTCGGCGGCGAGTTTCTCGTGCTCCTTCTCGAGCGCTTCGATCTTCGCCTTACGAACCGGATAGGTGAACGGCAGGAACGATGTACCGAAGTACACGTATCCGGCCGCGGCGAGTGTGATCACGCCGATGACGATTCGTTGTGTCTTGGCTTCCTTCAAGTTCATGGTTGCCCTTCCCTATTTCCAGAGCCGCGGTTAGTTCGCCACCAGCGACGCGCTGACCGCGAACTTCACGACGCGAACACCTTCGATGTCGCCTTCCTCGGCCTTGCTCAAAGCCACTTCGCCGAAGCGCCCCGAACCCTCGAGGCTCGTCATCAAGTCGGCGATGATGAAGTTCGAGAACGTGATCCCTTCGATCTTCACCTTGGATCCGCCGCTCTCACTTACATCCGTGAGCCAGCAGTTGTCCGGCACGTTGACCGCGAGGTCGTTCAGCATACGAACGTGCAGGTACCGGTCCTTGTCGAGGGCCGCGATGATGCCGAGGCGCTTGTTGACCTCTTCGCGCTCCGCCTGGAGCTTGCGAATCTTCGCCAGCTGCGGAGCGAGTCGCGCGGACTCCTCTTTGAGCGCCAATATCTTGGTCTCGTAGTCGTTGATCTTGCGGTCTTGCAGCACCCAGATGCCGCCCACCGCACCCGCGTAGACGATCAAGCCCAGCGTCACCCACAGCACGGCACCGCCCGAGATGGTCGGGAGGCTGATCTTCCGTCTCGACTTTCGCTCATCGGACGGAAGCAGGTTGATCCTAATCATCTACTTCGCCTCCCTTCGCAGCGCGAGGCCCAGGGCCACGGTGAGAATCGGCCCCACCTTGTCCACGTCGTCGCCGCCCGACTCGAACACGCCTTCGGCGCGAGCCATTTGCGACACCGCCCGGTTGATGGTGAAATCGATCCCGTGCTTCTCGGAGAGAATCTCGCGCAGAAACGGCACGCACGCGCCGCCTCCCGAGAGGACCGCGTGGTCGATGCGCTCCGCGTCACCCGCGGTTTTCAGGAACGCGATCGAACGCTCGATGCCCATCGAGATGTCGGTGGCCGCGTCGGTGATGATCTGGCGGAAGCGATCGGGGTCGTCGATGTCCGACGCACCCGAGAGCAGGTTCTCGGCCTCGTCGAACGACACGCCCAGATCGCGCTGCACCGCCTCCACGAACACGTTGCTGCCCACACTCAAGTCGCGCGTGAAGTACGGGATGTTGTTCTGGATGATGTTGATGTTGGTCACGTCGGAGCCGATGTTCACGAGCCCCACCACGCGTCCCGCGCCGTTCTCGCCCGTCGCTTCGACCGCGTTTTGGATCGCGAACGAGTCGACGTCGATGATGACGGGGTTCAATCCGGCGTCCCTGACGATGCCGGCGTGCGCGTTGACCATTTCCTTCTTGGCGGCGACCAGGAGAATTTCCATCTGGTTGGCACCCATGTCTTCGTTCAAGACCTGGAAGTCGAGGCACACGTCGTCGATGTCGAACGGAACGTGCTGCTCAGCCTCCCAGAAGATCGCTTCCTTGGCGTCGTCGGGGTTCATCTTGTCCATCACGACTTTCTTGACGATGACCGCGCGGCCGGAGACCGCCGTCGCGACGTTTTTCGACGTCACACCCGCTTTGGCCATGCATTCTTGGATGCCTTGCACGACCAGACTCTGGTCCATGATCTCGCCTTCGACGATCGCTTCGGGCGGAAGTTTGACGATGCCGTACTTGGTGAGTATGGGCTCGTCTTTCGAGTGATCGACCTCGACCACCTTGATGAGACTGGAGCCGATGTCCAGCCCGACCGATGTCTTGGCTTTCCGCGAAAACAACTTCATCTCTTCACCAGCCTTGCTAGCCGTGCACTACGTGAATCGCGGCGGTTGCCCGCTAAGTCGAACTAAAATCTGTGAATAGACCTTGCCGCGGCGACCGAGATCGCAACAAGCATGCCAGCCGAATGGCGCGCAAGGTGTCATCGTTTCCGGCGATAACTCTCATTTCCCAAACAAGTTATTGATCGATGAGCGCCGCGTTCGAGCGCGCGCACAACACGTGCCGTGCAAACTGCATCCAGCCCGCGCATTAGCGGGGTGGTGAAAAAGTGCCGAGGTAGAGCGAGAGTAATCGGCCGCCCGTGAGCAACATCAAGCACGCGGCGGGTGCCAGAAAGGAACCGAACGCAACCGCGGTCTTGCCGTCACCACCCGCGCGTCGCATGAGCCACACGCCGTACACACTTCCCGCCGCGGCGGCCAGAAACAGGACCGCGAGCACCATCTGCCACCCCATGAAGGCCCCGATCATGGCCATGAGCTTGACGTCACCGCCGCCCATGCCCTCGACCTTGCGCGCCGCCTTGTACGCGAACGCAATGATAAGAATAATTCCCGCTCCCACCCCCGCGCCGATCAGCGATTCGACCACACTCACGTCGAGACACACCCACGCACCGACGAAACCGAGCACGGTTCCGCCGATGGAAAGCGGATCGGGAATAATTTGATGCTCCCAATCGATGAAGGTGATCGCGATCATGATGGCGACGAAGGCGTATAGCCAGGCTGCTTGCAGCGTGGCCCCGAATTTCCACACGCAGAGGACCGCCCCAACCGCGCTTAGCACCTCCACCACGGGATAACGAATCGGAATTCGCCAACTACACCGTCGGCATTTTCCGCCCAGCAGAAGCCAGCTCACGATCGGGACGTTGTCGAACCAAGCAATGGTCTGGTGGCAACCCGGACACTTCGAACGGCCGCTCGCGACCGACGTCCCTCGCGGCAGGCGATGGATGACCACGTTCAAAAAGCTGCCGAAGAGTGCTCCGAACGCACCCGCGGCCACGATCATCCAGGTGTTAGCTGTCATCGCCGTCTCGCGGGTGGGCGGGCTGCTGCGGACTTTCGGTGGTACCGTGGCTTTCGTCGCCCGCGCGCAGTTTCTCGATGTATCGCTTGGCCATCTCCCGCATGTAGGGTTGCTCGGACTGGCGCGCGATCTCTTCCCACATGCGGATCGAGGTTTCTTCGTGGCCCGCCTTGGAGTGGACGAAGGCCGCGAACCGGCGCGTAACGTCGCCGCTCTCCGGCATGCGCGACGCCAGATCGAAATAGCGCGCGGCGCGCTCCGCATCGCGTGCACTCACGTAGTACAAGAATCCGATTTCGAAGGGGTAGGTCCAGTCGGACGGGTTCTGACGCATGCCCTTCTTCAGAATCTCCACCCCGCGTTCCAGGTCGCCCATGTCCTGCGACATGATCACGGCCCCGAAGATGTACGGAAACGAGAAGTGCGGATCCAGATCCGTGACGATGTCGATGAGACCGTGGAAGTACGCGAGGTCGTGCTGCTGGAGGGCGAAGCCGCCGTAGTACTGCACGGCCTCGAACCAGACCCAATCCGCGGCCAGCTCGCGATAACCCAGCGAGGTCTGCTCGATGAACTTGCCCGAAGGCAAATAGAGGTTGGTGTAGAGGTACGGGCGGTCGCGGTACGCCTGCACGCGCGTAGTCGCGGCAGCGAGTGCGGCCAAGAGCGCCACACCAACCAGGATGGGGCGCACGGCACTCATCTCAATTGACTTCCTTGGCGCGGAAAATCAGCGTGGCGAGGTAGAGCACCACGGATGCATAGGCCACCGCATACAGAGTCACCGAAAACACGAAGCCGTCGGGGAGTGCCAAGCCGTGTACCGCTTCCGAGCGCACATTCAGAAGCTCCAGGTTCGGGAGCATGTAGTAGGCACCCGTGGCCACGATCTTCGGCATGATTCCGCCCATGCGCTCGGCGAACTTCAAGAGGTCGCTCGAGAAGTGCCCCGCCACCACGCACGAAATGGTAAAGAACGATCCCAGGATGGGCGAGCTGAAGGAGGCAAACAACGTGAGTAAGGCGGTCACGATCGCCCCTTCGAGCAACGTTAAATAGACCGCGCTCATCATGTTTTCGGTCACGTCGGCGCCGCTCAACACCACCACCAGCATGTGGACCGACGCCATCAGGACCACCACGATCGACACCATCGCGACCGTTCCCGCGTACTTCCCCAGCACGAACTCGACCCGCGAGATGGGCTTGGCGAGGAGGGCCCGCAGAATGCCGCGCTCCTTTTCGAGGTGAAAGGCACCGGCGCCCAGGAGCACGATCAACGCGATGGCGAAGATCGAAATGGCGGCGAGACCCAAATCGACCACGATCTTCTGCTGCGCGCCCACCGCCAGCGGAGAGAGCACATACGAGGACAGCATCAGGAGTCCCGCGAACACCATCACCACCAGCAGGATTTTCTCCTGCAGGTAGCTCTTGAGCGTGAACTTGGCGAGGGCGAGGATGCGCATGGATTTTCGACCTAGCGCCGTGTCAGCGCGGGTTCGGATTCTTGCGCGGCGCGTTGAGTCGCGTCGTCGTTCGCGGACTGGACGGCGTCCACGAAGACGTCTTCCAGGCGCGTGCGCAGTGGCTTCACTTCCACCACGTGGCCTTGCGACGAGTACACGTCGGCGATCAGGTCCTGGAGCTTGCGGTCGCCCGTGCAACGGATGATCATCAAGTTGTCCTTCGCGAACACTTCCCTAGCACCGTAGTCGCCGGCTTGCAGGCGCCGGCGGTCCACACCGGCGATGGTCACTTCGACTTCGCCCGTTTCGCCCGCATAGACCTCGTGGAGGTTCAGCACGCGGGCGAGCTTTCCCCCGCTCAAGATGCCGACGCGATCGCACACGGCTTCCACGTCGGGGACGATGTGCGAGCTCATCAGGATGGTCTTGCCTTGCGACTTCAACGAGACCAGCAACTCGCGGAGTTGTTTGCGTCCGATGGGGTCGAGACCGCTGTACGGCTCGTCCAGCAGCAACAGCTCGGGGTCGTTCATGAGCGCGGTCGCGATGCCGAGACGCTGGCGCATTCCCTTCGAGTAGTGCTTGATCTTGAGCGCGCGCTTGTCGCCCAGGCCGACTCGCTCGATCAACTCGCGTGTGCGCGCACGCGCTTGGGAACGCGGCATGCGGAACAATTCGCCTAGCAGGGCCAACGCCTCTTCCGCGGTGTTGTGCGGGTAGAGCCCGACTTCCTCCCCCAGGTAACCGATCTTGGCGCGTGTGTCGCGTCCGGCGCCGTTTTTGCCGAACACCGAGATGCGGCCGGCGTCGGGCTTCAAGAGGCCGAGAATCACCTTCATGGTGGTCGACTTTCCGGCGCCGTTGTGGCCCAGGAAGCCGTACACCTCGCCGGCTTCCACCGACAGGTCGAGGCCCTTCAAGACCGGCGTCCGTACGCCCAGAAAGCCGGTCCGGAAGGACTTGTGGATCCCGTGTAGCTCTAGAATCGTCATGGCTAGATTCGGGGCGGAACCAACGCCCCACCTGGTGCGTTGCAGGGTTCGTACCGATTCTCGGGGGAAAAAGCGACGGGGCGGGTACCTTTCGGCACCCGCCCCGTCCGGATCATCAAATCAAGATGACGCTCGGTTTACTGACCGCTCGTCAACGTGAGGATGATGTTCGTGTCCTTGCCGTAGCCCTCGATCTGGTAGCTATCGACGACGCCGTCAGCGTCGGAATCGACGCCCAGGTAGCCGGTCGCGCCCGGCGTGCCGATGCCGTTTCCGTCAAGCGGCTGGTCGGCCGCACGGGTAAACGGATTCGGCAGGAAGGTGGCCGCCGGCAGCATGTCGATAATCGTCAGACCGCCGATAACCGTCGCGTCCGCGAGGTCGGCCGCATACACGCCGTCGTTCTGGACCGAGAAGTCCTCGGCCGCCAACTGGGTCGTGTGGCAGTTCGACTTGCAAGACGCTTCCTTAGCACGCGACTGCATGCTGATAAAGTTCGGAATCGCGATCGCGGCCAGAATGCCGATAATCACGACCACGATCATCAACTCGATGAGAGTGAAACCCTTGTTACGCATGACAACCTCCTATTTAGCTGTTGCGCGTAGGATGTGAACCATCCGGACCTTTCTTCGGTCCTGCACCACGTTAAGGCAAGTGGTATGCCAACTCGATTTGCGCGATCGTTCCGTTCCCGCTAGTTTCTCTAGGCCCTTCCGGGTCGCTCGCCGTTTCCGTTGTTTCACCGCGTGTGCGATGTTGCGAGGCCCGTTGCACGGGCGGCGCAAAGTGCAGTTTGCCGGGATGCGACTACTCGCTCTCTACCAGTTCCTTCTCCAATTCCTTGTCCAAGCCATATCGCTGGATCTTGCGATACAAGGTCGACGCGTTGATCCCCAGAATCTGGGATGCTTTCTTCTTCTGCCAGTTGGTGTCGTTCAGTACCTTGATGAGGTATTCCTTCTCCAACTCGTCGAGTGTCACCTGGGCGCGCTCGGTGATCAGCGTGCTCGCACCCGAGTCGCGCTGGCGGAGCTTCTCGGGCAGCGACTCCACCGTGATCTGATCGGTCTCTTCCAGGATTACCGCACGCTCCATCACGTTCTCCAACTCACGGACGTTGCCCGGCCACTCGTAGCCGACCAGGACCTCCATCGAGTCGCGCGTGATGCCCTTCTGGCGCTCGGTGGGAAGATCCTCGTTGTACTTGCGAAGGAAGTGCTGCACCAGGAGCGGGATGTCGTCCCGGCGCTTGCGCAGCGGCGGCAGCTGGACCGGGATCACGTTCAACCGGTAATAGAGGTCGGCGCGAAACCTCTCCTGCTTGATGGCCTTCTCGAGGTCGGCGTTGGTGGCCGCCACCAGCCGAACATCCACCTTGATGGGGTTGGTTCCGCCGACGGGAATCACCTCGCGCTCTTGCAGCACGCGCAGGAGCTTGACCTGAATGGTGGGAGACGTCTCCCCGATCTCGTCCAGGAAAAATGTGCCGCCCTGTGCGACCTTGAACAAGCCTTCCTTGTCCCTGATAGCTCCCGTGAACGAGCCCTTCACGTGTCCGAACAGCTCGCTTTCGAGCAGGCTCTCCGGGAGAGCACCGCAATTGATGCTGACGAAGGGACCGCCCGAGCGCGACGAGCGATAGTGGATCGCGCGCGCGATGAGCTCCTTGCCGGTGCCGCTCTCGCCGTAGATCAAAATGGTCGACTCGGTGTCGGCCACTTTGTCCACCATGTGAAACACCTTCTGCATCTCTTCGCTCTTACCGATGATGGTGCGAAGGTCGGAGCTCTTCTTGAGCTGCTTCTTCAAGAGCACGTTCTCCGTGCGCACACGCTTCATGTCGAGCGCGTTGCGGACCACCATCTTGATCTCGTCGTTCTTGGCGTGCTTAATGAGGTAGTGGAAGGCGCCCTGATTGACGGCCTCGATGGCCGTCTTCTGCGACGCGTACGCGGTCATGATGATGACCGGCATGGTCGAATCCAGGCGGCGGATCTCCTGCAGCACTTCCATCCCGTCCATCCCCGCCATTTTGATGTCGGTCAGGACCACGTCGAACTTGCTCGCCGAGACTTCTTCCACCGCCTTCTTCCCGGTGCTCACGGTGGTGATGTCGTAGCCTTCCTTTCGCAACATGATGGAAAGGAACTGGCACATGCTCTTCTCGTCATCGACCACCAGAATGCGTTCTCCAGCCATGCGTGATTTCCCTTCTTGAGTGATCAACTAGTCCGCCACCGTTACGGGTTGTTTGCTTTTCTTGACCGGGCCGCGCGTCGCGCGCTCTTCCGTCACCACGATCGGGAGCGTGATAGTGAACACGGCACCGCCCTGCTCGCGATTTCGGTACTCGATGACACCGCCGTGCGCCACGACGATCTTGTTCGCGATCGCAAGGCCCAACCCGGTGCCGCCGTCCTTGCTGGTAAAGAACGGTTCGAACAACCGCTCCATCCCTTCCGGGCTGATGCCCGGGCCGCTGTCACAGAAGGCGACTCGTACCTGACCCGCGCCGGTGGGCCCCGCCACCACGTCCAGTGTCCCGCCCTTCTCCATCGCTTCGCACGAGTTGACGGCCAGGTTCATGAAGACCTGGCGCATCTGCTCGTCGTCCATGTAGACGAAGGGCATGTCTTCAGCGCACTCGAGGCGGATCGATATCCCCTCGCTTTTCTCTGCGTTCTTTTTCAAGAGAACCATCGTTTCTGACAAACACTTGTCGAGCCGCGCCGGCATGCGCTTGGGGTGCCGGATCTTCGCGAAGTCGAGAAAATCCGAAATGATGCGATCCAGCCGGTCCGACTCGCGCATGATGAGCTCCATCAAGCGCCCGTTTTCTCCGTCGAGCTTCAGCTCCTCGTAGAGCATCTCGATCGACCCCGATATCGACGCCAGGGGATTGCGCAGCTCGTGCGCGATACCCGCCGAAAGCTCGCCGATCGCAGCCAGGCGGTCCGCCTTGCGCACCCGCTCGCGCATCTCGTGGACCTCGGTCAGGTCTTGGAACACCGCGATCACACCCCGTCGTCGGTCCGCGCTGTCGGTCAAGAGCGAGATGCTGATGCCCAGCGGCCGGTCTTTTCCGTCGCGCGCGTGGGCCGCGATCTCGTGGCGGCGTTTGCCGCGTTCCATGGAGAGCGACTGCACCAGCTCGTGCGCGAGGTCCGGTACCCGCCGTCCCAGCGCTTCGTCGATGTGCTTGCCGAGCACGTCGCTCTTGGCCGTCTCCAAAATCTCTTCCGCCGCCAGGTTCATGGTCACGACCCGGCACACCGAATCGATCACGAGCACGCCGCTGCTCATGTTCTCGAGGATGTAATTCGTGTCGACGCGCAGTTGCTCGAGTGCGGTCTCCGCGTGTCGCAAAGCGCGTCCCTTGTGCCGCATGCGGTCGGCCAGGTAGCCGCCCACCGTACCCACCAGGAGAAACATCGAGGTGTGCATGTAGGCGTCCATGATTCCGCTCGAGCGCCCTTGCGCGTACAACTCGCGACCCGGCGGGTCGACGATGCCCTGCGCTTCCAGAATCTGATAGCCCACGAAGCACAACGACGACAAGAGAGACGCCCACAGCCCGCCCGGCATCGCGAGCAGAAACGTCGCGGCGGCGATCGTGAGACAGAACACGGTGGTGAACTGTCCCCCCACGCCGCCGCTGTAGTGCATGATGCCGAGTGCCAGGGCCACGTCCGCCGTCACCACCACCCAGGCCGATTTCGCGACCGCTACCTTGAGTCGCGTGAGCCCGAACGCGATCGCACCCACCACCACGCTCAGGCCGAGAAGCTTGTAGAGCGGACCGACCTGGGTCAGCTCGTCGGTGAGCTGGACGATGGTGATGCCCGCCCCCACGATCATCGCGGCCACGATGGTCCGCAGCACCAGGAAGCGCTCGAACGCGCGTGGGTCCCCCGTGATGACGATCTCGTGCGCGCGCACGGGTGGCGAAGCCGGCTTCACACCGCTTCCGGCGGCATTGGTGCGAACCGCATCCACGCCGGTTCTCGACTAACCGCCGGACACGACGGCGACGAGCTTGAACATCGGGAGGTACATGGCGACCAGCATGCCGCCGACCACCGTACCCATGACCACGATCATGACCGGCTCGATGATGGCGGTAAGCGCATCGACGGCCGTGTCTACTTCGCTGTCGTAAAAGGTCGCGATCTTCTCCAGCATCTCGTCGAGGGCACCGGTCTGTTCGCCGACCGCGATCATCTGCGTCACCATGGGCGGGAACACGCCGCTCGCGCGCAACGGCTCCGCGATGGTATTACCCTGGCTGATGCTTTCGCGCGTCGCGATGACCGCGTTTTCGACCACGCGGTTGCCCGCGGTGCGGGCGGTGATCTCGAGACCGGAGAGAATCGGCACACCGCTCGAGATGAGCGTTCCCAGCGTGCGCGTGAAGCGCGCCACCGCTCCCTTTCGAATCACGGTACCCAGGACGGGAATTTTCAAGAGCAGGCGATCGATGTTGAGTCGCCCGCTCTCGGTCTTGTAGTAACGCTGCAACGCGATCACGAAGCCCGTGATGCTGGCGATGATGACCCACCAGTAGCCGCGCAGGAAGTCGCTCAAGCCCATCACGATGCGCGTGGGCGTCGGCAGCTGCCCGCCGAAGTCGGTGAACATCCTCGCGAAGGTCGGGATGATGAAAATGAGCATGAAGCAGGTCGCGGCGATGGCCACGAAGGCGACCACGCTCGGATAGGTGAGGGCACTCTTTACCTTGCGCTGCAAGATGTCGAGCTTTTCCAAGAACGTCGCCAGGCGCACCAGGATCACGTCCAGGATACCGCCCGCTTCGCCCGCCTCCACCATGTTGACGTACAGGGTGGTGAACACCTTCGGGTGGCGTGCCATCGACTCGGCCAGCGTGGAGCCGCCTTCGACGTCGGCCATGACGCGCGCGATGCTGGTGCGGAAGAACTCCTTCTCCGTCTGTTGCGCAAGAATGTCGAGGCACTGCACCATCGGGAGACCGGCGTTGATCATGGTGGCGAACTGGCGCGTGAACACACCCATGTCCTTGACGCTGACGCGGTCCATCCCCGGCATCTTGAGGGCCCAGTTGCCCTTGGCCTTCTCCCGCATCGACGTGATGATGATCTTGCGCTTGCGGAGATGGCTGACCAAGTCCTCTTTGTTCTCCGCCTGGTACTCTCCGGAGAGTAGCTCTCCGTTCGGGCTGCGGCCCTTCCATACGAATGTCGTCGCCATCGTTCGAGACCCCCTTCGAGATCGTGTCTAAAGGGCGCGCTTAGCGCCCGCTTCCTGCTCCCGCGCCGACCGGCTGTCCGAGCATCGTGGACAGCTCGTTCTGGTCGAGGCTGCGGCGCATTGCTTCTTCGGTGCTGATCTCCTTGGTCACGACCGCATTGAACAGCGCCTGGTTCATGGTCTGCATGCCGTGCTTCTGCCCGGCCTGCATGAGTCCATAAATTTGGTGCACCTTGTCGTCGCGAATGACCGCGCGAATGGCGGGCGTGCACACCATCACTTCGGTGACCAACACGCGCCCCTTGCCACGCGCACGCGGTACCAGTTGCTGCGCCAAGACACCTTCCAATACAAATGCGAGCTGCGCGCGCACCTGGCTCTGTTGCCCGGGCGGGAAGGTGTCCACGATGCGGTTGATCGACTCGAAGGTCGAGTTGGTATGCAGGGTGGCGAGCGTCAAGTGGCCCGTCTCGGCGATGGTCAGGGCCGCCGCCATGGTTTCTTGGTCGCGCATCTCACCGATCAGAATGACGTCCGGGTCCTGCCGCAGCACGTGCTTGAGCGCGTTCTGGAACGTCTCCGTGTCCGCCTTCACCTCGCGCTGGTTGACGATGCACTTCTTGTGCTGGTGGATGTACTCGACTGGATCCTCGATGGTGACGATATGACGTCGCCGTTCGCTATTGATCTTGTCGATGATGCTCGCGAGCGTAGTCGACTTGCCGCTGCCGGTGGCTCCGGTGACGAGGATCAAGCCTTGCTGCTTCTTGGACAACCCATCCATGACACTCGGCAGTCCTAGGTCGCGGAAGGAGCGAATCTCGTACGGGATCTGACGAATCGCAAGACCCATGCAGCCGCGCTGCAAATACGCGTTGCCGCGGAAGCGGCTCATGCCCTTGACGCCGAACGAAAAGTCGAGCTCCTTCACGCCCTCGAAGCGCTTCTGTTGCTCTTCGTTCAGGACGCTGTAGGCCAGCGCCTGCGTCTGCTCGGGGGTGAGCGCGTCGCGGTCGGTGGGCAAGATTTCACCGTCGACGCGAATCATGGGCGGCAGCCCGGCCGTCAGATGCAGATCCGACGCGCCCTTTTCGATCATTTCCTGCAGCAAGTCGCGAAGGTTGATCATGTTCTGTTGTGCTCCTCGTTATTCCCGGCGACCGACGTCGCTCGCTAGTGACTGGCCGTCTCGCGCAGGATTTCTTCCAGCGACGTCAAGCCGGCCTTGAACTTGTCGAGGCCGTCCATACGCAGCGTCAGCATGCCCTCTTTGATGGCTTGGGCCTTGATCTCCGCGTTCGAGCCGCGGTCGACGATCATCTCGCGCAGCGTGGGCGAGACCTCCATGACTTCGTACACGCCCACGCGGCCCTTGTAGCCGGTGTCGTTGCACACCGGGCAGCCCTTCGCTTCCATCAGGATGAGCTCGTCCGGGTTTTCCATGATGCCGAGCTCGCGCAGCACTTCCGGGTGGACGACGCTGGGCTTCTTGCACTTTTCGCACAAGCGGCGCACCAGGCGCTGCGCGATGATGAGCAGCACCGAGCTCGAGACCAGAAACGGCTCGATGCCCATGTCGACCAAACGATTGACGGAGCTGGCGGCGTCGTTGGTGTGCAGCGTGCTCAACACCAAGTGACCGGTGAGGGCGGCCTTGGTGGCGATGGACGCCGTGTCCAAGTCTCGAATCTCACCGACCATGATGATGTTGGGGTCCTGTCGCAGGAAGGCGCGCAGTGCGGTTGCGAATGTCAGCCCGATGTCCTCGTGGACGTTGACTTGGTTGATGCCGTTGATGTTGTACTCGACCGGGTCCTCGGCCGTCATGATGTTCGAATGGATCTTGTTGATCTTCTGCAAGGCACTGTACAGCGTGGTCGATTTGCCCGAGCCGGTGGGGCCGGTGACGAGCACCATTCCGTACGGACTCTCGATGGCATTGAGAAAACGCGAGAGCGCGCCGGTCTGGAAGCCCAAGCGAGCCAGGTCGATCTGCAGGTTGCTCTGGTCGAGAATACGCATCACGACCTTCTCGCCGAAAATGGTCGGGAGCGTGCTGACACGAAGATCGATCGGTTTGCTGTGCATGCGGATCTTGATGCGACCGTCCTGCGGCACGCGCTTCTCGGCGATGTCCAGCTCGGCCATGATCTTCAAGCGCGATGTGACTGCGTTCTTCATCTTGAACGGCGGCGACATCATCTCGTGCAGCATGCCGTCGATGCGGAAGCGCACGCGCAGCTGCTTCTCGTAGGGCTCGATGTGAATATCGGAGGCACCCCGTCCCACCGCGTCGGAGATGAGGCTGTTGACCAGCTTGACGACGGGCGCGTCGGCGGCGGCCGATACGCCGCTGAGATCGTCGTCGACGGCGTCTTCGACGATCTCGAAGTCGTCCTCGATCTCGCCCATGATGGTGGCGAGCGAGTCGGCCGAGTCGTACATGCGGTCGATGCAGCGCTTGATCGCGGTCTCGGTGGCGACCACGGGGCGCACGTCGAAACCGGTGATGAACTTGATGTCGTCGATAGCGAAGATGTTGTCGGGGTTCGCCATGGCGAGGGTCAGCGTGCGACCTTCGCGCTTCAAGGGAACCACTTGGAACTTGGTGGCGACGTCGGACGGGATCAGATCGACGGCGTTGGGATCGATGGGCACGGCGTCGAGGTCGACGGCCGGCACGTTGTAGACCTGGCCCATGAACTCCGCGAACGCCATCTCGGAGATAGCACCGGTCTTGACCAGGTTGTACGAAAGAGTTCCGCCGCTCGATTGCTGGGACTCGAGGGCGCGCGCGAGTTGGTCTTGGCTAATGAGCGAAGACTCGACGAGCTTCTGGGCGATGCGATCTCTCAAAGAGTGGCCCTCCCGTCAGCGAGACCCGATGGTCGACCCCCGGCGCGCATTGCGCGTCGTGAAGACGACCGATTGACGACATCCAAGTGGTTAGAACCTGCCCAACTTGCGCGCGAATCCGCAATTACCGTGCCACGGAAATGCACGCATGCAGCGCGCCGAACCCGCGTGTGCTCACATGCATAAGCACCGCCATCGGAAATCCTCCGAAACACCGTGCCGCGACACGCCGTGCGTTCGTCCCGTGGGCTTTGCAAAATGCCAATGCGTGCAAATGCTGCCCGTAACGCTGCCCGACGGGTCCTGTCACTCGTCACCCCGTCGGTCTATCTGTAGTCGTCGCGCCCGGGGGCCCCACGAGCGACACCCGTCGGGGGACGTTACGAGGTCAGGGTCGAGTGGTCAGTGCTTTCAGTCGTTCGATGGTCTTGGGGCCGATACCGCGCACGCGGTCGACGTCATCCCACGAGCGGAATGCGCCCATGTCGTCGCGCGCGGCGACGAGCCGGGTGGCAAGCACCGGACCAACGCCGGGCAAGAGTTCGAGCGAGTCGGCGGGAGCGGTGGAGAGAAACGCGAGCGGATCGGAAAGGGTGACGATGGGAGTGCGCGCGGGTCGCACGGTGACGGTCGAATCGAGGGATGAAGGCGAAAGCAGGATCGATGGCGGAGTCCCCGCGCCGACCCCGCGCGACGACCACCAGGCAACCACGGTGGCACCGCCGAGCAACGCGATCAGGATCGCCGCGCCCACCATCCGCCCCATCCACCCATCCTCCGGCTCACATCATCAGTTGAACAACGTCCATTCGATACCGTACACGAAGGTGCGCGGCGTCATCAAGTAGCCACCCTGGGTGGCGTACGCCTGGTCGAGCGCGTTGAGATACTGGAGATAGATGCGCGCGTCGAGCAATCGTCCCTCGAGCATCAGGTTCAGGACCTCGAACTTCGGCAGCCGCACTCCGTCGTAGTCGTTTCGCTCGCCGGCGGCGATGACTTGCGCGCCCAAAAAGAGCGCGCTCGTCTCCTCGAAGAAGTCCCGCCCGAACAGGATCGACGCGTTGGCCTGGTACTCGGGCACACTCGCGAACGCATCCTCGCGATCACCGTTGGTATAAAGGAACGCCGCGTCGCCGAGAATGCGCAGTGTCGCCGCATGCCACACCCCGCTCAATCGTTCTTCGACGAACAGCATGCGACTCGATTCGGCCGCGTTGGCGGCGACGCGCCAGGTCTCGGTTCCGACCGCGCGGGGCCGAAATGCGATCGCGCCCTCGGCGCGAATCCAAGACGCGCGCACCCGATTGAGCGTCGAACCGCCGAAGCGAAGGTCCCAATCACCGGCCACCTCCCACGCGGTCTCGGGGTCGATGTCGGCGTCGCCCGCGATGGTACCCACGGAATCCACGTGCGCGGGCAGATAGCGCTCGCCGAAGTTGGGAAGCCGAAACGACCGCGCGAGCGAGACGCCGAGCGCGGTGCGCTCGTCCTCCCGGCGTGCCCCGATGCTCGCGCCCCACGCGAAGGGGGTCTCTTCGTCACCCGTGACGGTCGCACTCGCCGTGACGCGACCGTGCTCGCCGGCGTTGCGCGACGCGTCGGCCCCGGTGCTCACGCGCACCACGTGGTCGTCCGCGATCGCACCCACGTCCTGGATGGCGTTGGTGCGTTCGACGCCCGCGCGCAGCGCAAGCTCGCTCGACGCCGGACCCGTTCGCGACCACGACGCCTGCGCGCCCACGGTTTCGTTTTCGGCCGACGAATCGGGGACGCTCGACGAGTACCCGCGCGCGAAGAGTGTCAGCTTCGTGCTTTCGACCGATGCGTCCAGCCAGGCCACATGCCCGCTCTTGCGTCCCTCGCTGGTGTTGCTCGTGAGGTCGCCCTGGGTGGTGCTGGTGAAGTTGCGCACCCCGAATCCGAAGCGCGTGCCGGCGTCGGGTTCGCCGCGCAACGCGATGGTCGACTGCCGCGAGCGCGCGCTACCGTAATTCGAGACGTAGGGAACCTCGCCCCCGGCGTCGAACGGATAGCCGTCGTCGAGCACTTCGTCGTACGCGAGGTCGACGCCGATCTTCGACGCCTCGGACGAAAAGCGCACGCGACGCTGCCGCACCGCGTTGGTTCCCTTCGACAGCTCGACGAACGTGTTGGGGCGTCCAACCGGCGGTGTCGCCTCGTCGATCTCGACCACACCTTCGATCCACGGTGTTTTGGTGTCGCGCGCCATCGAGAGCGTCCCAAGCCCGCTGGTCGGGGTGTGCACCAGAGGCGCGGTGTCGTCCTGGGGGTCGTTCAACGCGATCCCGTTCATCAATAAAAGCGCGCGCCCGCGGCCGATTCCCCACCGCGAGTAGGACGCCTCGCTCCCAATCGGCCCCAGCCGCACGACGAAGCCGCCCGGCTCGAGCTCGAGAAAATGATCGAGCGAAAAGGCGTGACGGCGCAGGTACGTCTCGCGCGCGATGCGATCGAACGCGCCGAAACCCGCCGCACTCGCGGACGGAACCGCGTCCGCCGCCGAACGCAAGGTGTCGACTTGCGCGTGCGCAACGGTCGATGCGGCCCACACCATGGCCGCGATTCCGATCGAAGCGACTCCGCGCGTGCGGTGCGTCATGGATCGCGCTCCGGCGGCGCCGGACGAAGCTCGCGGCGATAGCGCGCGAGAACCCGCAGCATGGGGGGCACCGCCGCGCCGAACACCGCCGCGTTCCATCCCAAATGCACCGCGGCGAAGGCAATCCCGCCCCACACGTAAACCCACACGTCGACGTCGCTGGTAAAGGTATAGAAAGCAGTCACGTTGACCGCGAGCTGGTAGATGAAAACGAGTGCCACCCCGGTCGCAGCGGCGAGGAGTGCCGCGCGCGTGCGGTTGCGCACGCGTGCCACCATGGGGCCCACCACCGCGCCCGCGAACCCAATGAGGGCGAAGCACAGCACTTGTGCGAGCAGGATGGGCGGTGCGACCGCGCCCAGCACGTTGAAAAGTGAGTGCGCTCCCATCCCGGCAGCACCCACCACCGCACCGAGCACGGGACCCAGCAGATAGCCGGAAATGAACGCGAGTGCGGTGATGAGCTCGACGTTGGGAATACCCGCAAGCGCTTGACCGGTCGCGTACATCATCGCGACCAACAGGCTCGCGAGCAAGAGCAGGCGGGTGGTTCTCATCGCACGGGTCCGAACCCGCCACAGGGCCGGCGATTCGGTTCGCGCGATGCTATAAGCGCCCGCCGCAACCGTCAACGAAGAACCAGGAAGCGGCCGTGCGCGGACGCTCCTCCCGTTTCGACTACCACGAAGTACATCCCCGACGCGCGCGGGGTGGCGATGCCGAGCGTGTTGGCGCCCGCGTCGACGCGCACCGACGCCGACGACACGCGTCGCCCGGCCACGTCGTAGACGGTCACGGTCGCCGGTCCCGCGGCGGGCGCTTCGACCAGAAAATCCGCGCGCTCGCGCGCGGGATTGGGATAGGTCGCCACCAATCGTAACGGTGCGAAAGACGGCGCCGCCGTCGAGCCAGAATCAAACAGCGCCATGACCTCGGCTATGAAGGCGTCGCGCGTCGAGCCGGCGCGGCCGGTCGAAGCTCCCAACAGCACGGTGCTCACCACACGGGTCGAGCTACCCTCGCGCCGAATCGTCGCGCGCACAACACCGCGCTCGTCGCGCACCAACACATCCGACTCGGTCGGAATCAATTTCCCCACGCGGTAATCGGGTTGTCCGGGGTCGTAGGTGAACGAATGCGCGCGCGTGGTGCCCACCGCTTCCCACGACGCTACATTGAGCGTGTCTTCGCCCGCGTCGAAGCCGGTGCCGAACATCGACCAGAACGCGGGCAGATCGGGTTCTCCGGCCGCGAGCGACGAGTCGACCCACGCTCCCAGGCGCGTGCTCTCCAAGTACACGTCACCGCCCGAGCGCATGTATCCCGCGAGCGTTGCCATGTCGGACGGTGTGAGCGTGACGCCGTCGTCCCCGAAACCGCCCACCACGAACACGGCGCGACACCCGCCCAGCCCCTGCGTGAGCGCGTCGGTGACGACCACCGTTTCACCGCTGGCCGCGAGTGCGCGCGCGACCGGGGCCTCTTCCCCGTCGCGCAAGGTGAACTCGTCCGCGTCTCCGTCGAACGGATTGCGGCACCCGTCGCGGTCGAACACCAACACCCACGGCGCGGGCGGATTCGGGCGCTGATGGTAGCGCGCCGACACCACCACCATGTTGCCTTTGGGCGGGCCGCGATCGATTTGATACACCGCCAGCACCGAGTCGCAGTGCTCCCAGTCCGCTACCAGGAATGAATCGGGCGGCGATCCGGCCGTGTAGCGTGTGATCGAGCGGTCACGCGTGCCGCCGTGAAAACGCACCACGGTCAAAAACGACGTGGCCAGCGGTTCGGGCTCGATGCGAATCCACAGGCCGGCCGCGTGCCCGTCTCCGTCGAACATGAAATAGTTCACGGCCAGCTCGCTCATCGGGTGGTTGGTCACGTGACGCCCGAACGGATAGCAATCGCTCACGCGTTGGCGGCGCATGGACGGGTAGTCGGCTCCTTCGGAATAGTGCGCCCCATCGTCGCGCGGTCCGGTGAAGTAGTTCCACAGACCAAACTCGAGAAACTCCTCGAGGAAGGTCGTGTCGTAGCGCGTCCTCAAAAGTCCATCGAACGCGCCGCGCGGATTGGGCCCCGGAGTCTGCGCACAAAACTCGAGTGTTCCGCGCATGATGTCATCTCCGTAGCGCTCGGTCAAAAAGAACGCCCACGGCACGTTGGTGTAAAGCTGCTCGAACAGCCCGCGATCCGGTCGCCGGAAGAAGTTCCGCAAGAAAATGTAGTGCAGGTTGGCGTCGTCGTAGACGCGGTCTTCGAACCAGGTCGAGAACATCTCGAGGATGCTCAAGCTTTCCGCCCGGTCGTAGCCCAGCTGCACGACGTGATACACCTCGTGCACGGTGACGACCGCGCATCGCACCGGGTCCAAATTGTCGCTCATCTCGACCCACGACGTGTACGAGTTGAAGTGGGGCGTCCCGATGCGCGTGTCGGGCACCGTGGTGCCGTACGCCCCGCCCAGCTCGAGCGCGTTGCGCACATAGATGTCAATGCGCTCATCCCCGCCGGCATCGCCGTCGGACGGCGGCGGGTCGTGTGCCAGCGTGTCGACGAGGACCGCGTAGCCGAGCTCCGCGGCGTCGATGATGCTGCGCGCGTACGACGCGAAGGATTCGCTCGGGTAGTGGACCATGAAGTGGTTGGACGCGAGCGAGTACGGCGACGAGGGTCGCGCAACGACGGCGATGGTTTCCGCGGCCAGGGACTGGGCGGCGCCGCATCGGTGGGTGAGGTCGGCATCCACCGCGGCTGGGTCGAGCGCGTGGGCCGCGCCGCCGAGCCCCGTTAGGACGGCGAGAGTGCCGAAAAGAATGACGAGCCGAACACGCATGCGATACGACTGCCGGTGCTCGCAGCGCCTCCAGGGGGCAGCAGTTCGTATGGAGGGTACGGGGTGACGCGCGGCGCGGTAAAGCCGAAACTTGGGGTGCCGAGTCGCTACGAACCCGAAAGCTTGCGGATCTTCTCGGCCACGTCGCGGAAGGTGACGTCGACCACATAGACGTCCTCGAAGTGCGCGCGCGCGTTGTCGAGGTCGCCCACCAACTCGTACGCACACCCAAGATTGTACTTGATGCCCATCGACTCCTCGCCGTCGTGGCCGAGCAGCGAGAGTCCCTTGTTGAGCTGGCGGATGGCGAGCTGGGGCTGGTTCTGCTTCAAGAAGCACACCCCAATCATCTCCAGGCACTTGACCTGGAACTGCGGCGACTTCGACGCGATCTGGTACTCGCGAATCGCTTCCGAGAGCAAATCCATCTCGATGTACGCCATCCCGAGGTCGTAGTGGCTGCGGTAGTCCGCCTCACCGAGATCGTTTTCGTCCGCGATGAGCGCGGAGATTTGCACCGTCTCTTTGGCTGGCGCGAGCGGCGGCGGGGCAGCTTTCGGCTGGTAGGCGCCCGAGCCTTCGTGCGGCGCCTGCGGAATCGGCGGTATGTCGTCTTCGAGGTCGGATTCCTCTTCGAGGTCGGCCGTATCGGCGACCGGGGGTTCCACCGCGGTCGCGACCGCGTCGGCCTCCGCGCTTTCCTCGGCCATCTCGTCCATGACGTCCGCAGCGGCGAACGACGGCGGCTCTTCGGGCGCCGCGACCTTCGCCTCTTCCTCGACCGGCGCGCTCGCGACCGGGGCGGGCTCGGGCGCGGGCGCTTTCGACTTGGGTGCCGCCCCGCCCACACCGCGCGCCAACCTTAAGAGCCATTGGTCGCGTTCGGAGGGGCCGCCGGAGACCGCGCCGGCGGGCTGTTGTGGAGCCGGCGCGGTCGTAGGCTGGGACGGCGGCGTGAAGCGCGGGGTCGATTCGACGTCGAGACGTTCCCCATCCGAATGCTTCTTGGTCCAGAGGTTGTCCTCGGTGACGACGGTTCGGTCCGGCCCGCTCCCGGTGGTGTTGCGCATCGCGTCGAGCTTGGCTGCCACGCCGAGCTTGGTGACCAACCCGCGCGTGTCTTCGCACCCGCTGGTGTCGCCGCTTTTCTCCTGCAAGAGATAGAGCTTGATGAGCACCTCGGCGGCTTCGTCGTTAAGGCGGTAGCCGAGCAAGCACTGCGCGAGTCGTTGCAGCACTGGGGGTGAGGTGGACATCTCCGCGGAGATGGCACCGGCCAGTGTGAGAAACGCCTGCGCTTCGAAGGAGCCGCCGGCCGCCTTGTCGAGGAACGAGAGGTAGTAGGACTCGGCTTCTTTGGCCAGGCCCTGCTTCATGCGAATCAGGCCCAGCTTGTTCAGCACTTCGACGCGCGCGGGCAGCACGCGCAGCACCTTCTTGCACACCGCGACCGCGTTGTTGAACAACCCGACGCGCGTGTACTCGTCGATGGCGAGGCTGAAGCTGTCGAACGCTTCGTTCTTTTGGTTCGTGCGCAGGTACAGGTCGGCCAGCTCGTTGTGGACGTTGGGATTGTTCTGGTCGAGCTCGACCAGCCGCCGGTATTCCTTGATCGCGTTCGGCCAGTCCTGCTGCCGCACGAGATCGAGGGCTTTCTTGCGGATGGTAGTTGCCTTGCTCACTTCGTTGCCTGCTTCGTCATCCCTGCATCACGCGGCGTTCCATTCGCGACCGGCCACGAACACGCGCGCGACGGGGTTTATCCCGAAGTGGTTCGCGACCTCGCGGAAATCTTGGGCGTCCAGCACCAAGAAGTCGGCCCGCTTGCCGACCTCGAGGCTGCCAACGTCGCCCTCGCGGCCGAGCACGAAGGCGGGGTTGTACGTCGCCATCGACAACGCTTCGGCCGGCGAGAGGCGCATGTGCGAGCACGCGATCGACACCATCATCGGCATCGACTCCGAGGTCGAGCTGCCGGGATTGAAGTCGCTCGCGATGGCCAAGCGCACGCCGGCCTCGACCATCCTTCGCGCGGGCGCGAAGTCCAGCGACGGGAGCCCGAAGCTCGTCCCCGGAAGCAGCACGCCGAACACTCCCGCCTTTGCCATGCGGTCGATTCCCTTGTCGTTCGTTTTCTTGAGGTGGTCGGCCGAGACCGCGCCGACGGAGGCGGCAAGCTCGGCCGCCCCCATATCGGTCAATTCGTCGGCGTGTATCCTGGCCTTTAGTCCAGCCCGCTGCCCGGACCGCAAGATTCGTTCCGCTTCTTCCCTAGAGAACGCCCCCGCTTCGCAGAAGACGTCGTTGAACTCCGCGAGTCCCTCGGCGGCCACGCGAGGGATCATGTCGTGGATAAGCGCCTGGACGTACCCCTCCCGGTCCTTGGCCGCCTCGGGCGGCACCGCGTGCGCGCCGAGGAAGGTCGCGACGACGCCCATCGGCAGCTCGTCCCGGAGCGCCCGCACCACCCGGAGCTGCTTCATCTCATTCTCTAGATCGAGACCGTAACCGCTTTTTATTTCGATCGTTGTCGTACCGCAGCGCATCGCGCTGTGGAGCCGCCGGCGGGTCCTCGCCAAGAGCTCCTCGGGGGCCATCGCGCGCAGGTGTTCGACGCTTTTTGCGATGCCGCCGCCGCGCGCCGCGATCTCCGCATAGGGCGTGCCCGCCACCCGCCACTCGTACTCGTCCAAGCGATAGTCGGCAAAGACGGTATGGGTGTGGCAGTCGACGAAGCCGGGCATCACAACCGCCCCACCCGCGTCGAGTTGGCGCGTTTGCGCAGAAACCTCTGCGGTGGCCAGAACGTGCTCGCGCGACCCGACCGCGATCAACCGCCCGGCAGAAACCGCCAGCGCCCCGTCCTTCACGATGGCAAGGTCACGCAGCTCCGCCCCGACGCGCGGCGTACGGTCCGCCTTGGCCAGCGTCACGAGCTGCCCGCAACCGGTGACGATCAAATCGGCGCTGTTCGGCGACATGGAATTCGAGGAGGGTTCAGGAAGGATCGCGCAGCATCGGGATGCGAACGCGATCGCGTTGCGCGGCGTCGATCGCCTGCGCGTAACCGGCGTCGGCGTGTCGCGCCACACCCAGGCCGGGGTCGCCGGTCAAACAGCGCACGGCTTTTGCGCGCGCGTCTTCGGTGCCGTCGACCACAACCGCGAGTCCGGCGTGGATCGAAAGTCCCATCCCGACTCCCCCGCCGTGGTGCACCGACACCCACGCGGCACCGTTGACCGCGTTCAAAAGCGCGTTCAGGATGGGCCAGTCGGCCACGGCGTCGCTGCCGTCGCGCATGGCTTCGGTCTCGCGGTACGGACTCGCGACCGATCCGCTGTCCAAGTGATCGCGACCGATCACGACCGGAGCGCGCACCTTTCCCTTCGCGACCAAGTCGTTCAAGCGCTCGCCGAAGCGCGCGCGCTCGCCGTACTTGAGCCAGCAGATGCGCGCCGGGAGTCCTTGGAACTGCACCCGCTCGCGCGCCATCGCGATCCAGCGTGCCAGCGCTGGCTTGTCGGGGAATAGCTCGAGCACGAGTTCATCGGTGGCCGCGATGTCTTTCGGATCCCCCGAAAGAGCAATCCACCGAAATGGACCATACCCCTCGCAAAAAAGCGGTCGAATATACGCGGGAACGAAGCCGGGAAACGCGAACGCGTCTTCGTAACCGGCCGTTTGCGCTTGGCCGCGGATGTTGTTGCCGTAGTCGAACACCACGGAGCCGGCGCGTTGGAAACCCACCATCGCTTCGACCTGCTTGGCCATCGAGGCCATCGCGCGCGCGACATAGCCCTGGGGATCGCGCTTGCGCAGATCCGCGGCCCCCGCCACGTCGAGTCCCTCCGGGACGTAGCCGTTCAACGGGTCGTGCGCGGAGGTTTGATCGGTGACGACGTCGATCTCTATACCCCGCGCGAATAGCGCGGGGAAAATGTCGGCTGCATTACCCACGAGGCCAATGGAGAGTGGTTCATGGGCCCGCTTCGCCTCCATCGCCCGTGTCACGGCATCCTCGACCGAGTCGCACCGCACATCGAGGTAGCGCGTGTCGAGCCGCTTCTGGATGCGGGCCGGATCCACTTCGACCGCGATCACCACCCCGCCGTTCATCGTCACCGCCAGCGGCTGCGCGCCACCCATGCCGCCCAGTCCCCCCGTCAGCACCAGCTTCCCCGCGAGCGAACTCTTGAATTCGTGCTCCGCACAGGCGGCGAAGGTTTCGTAGGTCCCTTGCAGGATTCCTTGCGTCCCGATGTACATCCAACTCCCGGCCGTCATCTGCCCGTACATCTCGAGTCCCTTCGACTCCAGCTCCCAGAAGTGCTCCCAGGTGGCCCACTTCGGAACCAGCATCGAATTGGAAATCAGCACGCGGGGTGCCCCGGGGTGGGTGGGAAACACGGCCACGGGTTTGCCCGATTGCACGAGCAGCGTCTCGTCGTCCTTCAAGTCACGCAGCGTGTGAACGATGGCGTGGAAGCAATCCCAGTTGCGCGCCGCCTTTCCGCGACCGCCGTACACCACCAGGTTCTTGGGATCCTCGGCCACCTCGTTGTCGAGGTTGTTGCACAGCATGCGAAGCGCAGCCTCTTGCGCCCATCCCCGGCACGAGCGTTCGCTCCCGCGCGCAGCGCGAATGTTTCCGGGTACGAACTCGCTGCTCATGCCTTGGCCTCTGCCGCCAGAAGATCGCCCACTTCTTTTTCCACGCGCTTCACGATCTCGCCGCTCACGACGCGCGCTTCTATGGCAGCCAGGTGGGGCGTCAAGGATTGGTCGCGCTCGATGAAGGGCACCACTTCGCGCACCGCCGCGTGCGCGACCCGTGATCCACGGCCCGGCGCGAGTTTTTCATGAAAATCGAGCGCCTGCGCGCCGCACAACAGCTCGATCGTCACCACGCGCGCGACGTTGTCCAGCACGCGCGAGAGCTTCAAGGCACCGATGCTCCCCATGCTCACGTGGTCCTCGAAACCCATCGAAGTCGGGATGGTGTCGACCGCCGCCGGGTGCGCGTGCACCTTGTTCTCGCTCACGAGTGCCGCGGCCAGGTATTGCGCGATCATGAAGCCGGAGTTGACACCGGGGTCTTTGATCAAGCAACGCGGGACGCGATCGCCGTCGCCGCCCATGAGCTGGTCGACGCGGCGCTCGGCGATCGATGCAATCTCGCTGGACGCAATCGCGAGTGCGTCGAGTGCGATCGCCATGTGCTCGCCGTGAAAGTTTCCGCCCGACACGACGTCGCCGTCCTTCGGGAATACGATCGGGTTGTCGGTGACCGAGTTGATCTCGCGCTCGATCCAAGCGTCGACCCATTCCAGCGTGTCGGCGACCGCACCGAGCACCTGGGGGGCGCATCGAAACGAATAGGGATCCTGCACGCGGTCGCAGTCCTTGTGCGACGCGACGATTTCGCTCGACGCGAGCAGCTTTCGAAATCCCGACGCCACCCGCGCCTGCCCCGGGTGGCGCTTGAGTGCGTGCAAGCGCGCGTCGAACCCGCGATCGGTGGCTTGGTAGGCTTCGAGAGAAAGTGCTGCCGCCGCCATCGATGTTTTCAGGAGACGGCGCGCACGCAGCGCGTCGCGCGCGGCGAAGGCCGCCATGAATTGGGTGCCGTTGATCAAGGCGAGTCCCTCTTTGGGGCGCAGCTCGATGGGCTTCAAGCCCGCTTGCGCGAGAGCATCTCGCGCCTGCATTTGCTTCCCCTTCACCGACACGTCGCCTTCTCCCACCAACGCCAGCGACATGTGCGCGAGCGGTGCCAGATCGCCGCTTGCCCCCACCGAGCCGTAACACGGCACCACGGGCGCGATGCCGGCATTGACCATCGCGACCAGAAGCGACACCAACTCGATCGACACCCCCGAGTAGCCGATCACGAGCGAGTTGGCGCGCATCAGCATCATGAGGCGCACGAGGTCGTCGTCGAGAGCGGGGCCCATCGCGGTAGCGTGGCTGCGAATCAGATTCAACTGCAGGGCGCGCGCGTCCGCCGGAGCAACCCGCGTGCGCGCGAACTTCCCGAAGCCGGTGTTGATGCCATAGTGCGGCGTGTCGCTCTCGGACAGGCGCTCGCAAAAGCTCGCGCACGCACGCACGCGTTCCAGGGCTTCGGGCGACACCGAAACGCGCGCGCCGTTCGAAAGAAAGGCGTCGATCTGGGCGAGCGTGAGACTATGGCCGTCGAGGACGAGGGACTGCATGGGAGCGGCTATCCTATCACATCATCGTGCATTTCTAGCAGCAGGGAACGCTGCCCGGCGGGTCCTGTCACTCGTCACCCCGCGGACTTACGCCGCGGGGGCCCCACAAGCGACACCCGCCGGGGGACGCTCACAGCATTTCGAAGCGAACCACGTACGGTCCAAAGCTGGACGATGACCTCTTCGCGGCGAGTTCCGCAGCCCGCAACCAAGACTCCACGATCACTGCATGCGCGGGCGAGGACTGTCTGAGCAAGCGAAGAGGGTCATCGTCCAGCGAAATGCTACCAGACTAGAAATTTTGCTCGAGCAGCACGTGCACCTTGGTTTGCTCGAGCGAGAACTCGCCGGACACCGCGAAGCTCAAGTCGATGCGTCCCAGTCGCGACGCGCTTCGAATCCCGAAACCATGGCCCAAGAGTCCCAAACCGTCTTGCGACGGAGTGCCATCCGCCGCCGTGGTCGGTTGCAACACGTAGCCGGCGTCCGTGAAGATATAGAAACCTTCGCGCGGCGTGCGACCGAGTCGAAGCTCGTTGCGCGCGTACCCCACGCGGCGCCCGTGGAACTGATCCTCGCGGTAACCGCGCACCGTGCGCGCGCCTCCCAGGTAGAACTGCTCCGGCAACGGCACCACGTCTTCATCACTCTCGAGCGATTGCGCGACTCCGTCCAGGCTGTAGTACAACGACCAGAAGGCCGGCAGCAACAGCTCCACCCTTCCTTCGTAGATCCATTGCGACACATCGCCCGGGCCGGTCGCACCTTCGCGATACGAGAGGTTCTTCTCCGCGAGTGTGGCCGACAGTCCCACGCGCGCGAAGGCCGCGCGCCGCTCGCTTCCCAGTAGCGCATTGGCGCCGGCGCGCAAGCGCCAGCGCGTGGAGCGAAGCAGATCCCCGGTGCTGAACACGTTGCGATCGCCGGCGCCGCCGATCGACACGCTGGTCAGCATGCCGGCCACGCGTCCGACACCGCGCTCGATGTCCACACCGGCCGATTGCCAGGTGTACACGGTGTCCTGTCCGGTTTGCTCGAGCTTGATACCGGCCGCGAGCCGCCGTCCGAGAAAGAGCCGGTCGCGATACGCGACCCGCGTCTGACTGCGACCGGCGCCGTCGTTGTTCCACGATGCGCCAAAATCTTTCAGCGTGCCGCCAATGTTGTTGAGCTGGAGCTGCACCAAGCCGCTCAAGACGCGGTCGCGCGTGCCGTCGCTCGACGCGTATCCGAGTGCTGCGGCAAAGGTGTGCGACCGCTTGGGCTCGTCCACCGTGACCACCGCGTCGACACCGCGGCCGTCGGCCGATAATCGTACGGTCGGGAATGCGACGTCGGTGAAGACACCGCTCGCGACCATGCGCAGATAGGCGTCTTCCAGCACCCGCGCGCGGTAGGGTGTTCCCGCCTCGAGTCCGGCGATCTTCTGCGCCAGCGCGGGCCGCGTCTTCTGGAGCCCTTCCACCACCACCCCTTCGATGTTGCGCGCCTCGCCCTCCACGAAGGTGAGTGACACGTTCACCGATCGTGCATCGGCGTCGAGACCGAGGCTGTCGATCCAGACCTGGGCGAAGGGAAAGCCGCTGTCGTCGTACCATGCCAAGAGCGCCTCGATGTCGCGCGCGAGTCGCTTGGGCTCGAACGACGCCCCGTTGACGAGGCCCAGTGCGGCGAGGACGTCCGCCTCGGAACGCACCCGCAGACCGGTCGCGCGCGCGCTTCCGATCCGCGCCCGCTCCGACTCGTCCACCACCACGGTGTACGACGAGTCCACTTCCTGCGTGACGCTGATCGACGCGAACACGAAGCCTTCGCCGATGTACGCATCCTGTAGTGCTCGCAGCGCGCGCGGGTTGGGAAAGCCGTTGTCGCGCAGGAGCACTTGCGCGCGCTCGCCGGGCAGCGCGTGCGTTCCCAACACGCGCAGTTCGACGGGCTTCGACGGAGGAGTGTCCGCCGCGCGCGCTGCGCCCGCGCACGTCACGAGGGCGACACACCAGAGAACCCGTATCGTGCGACGACGAATCATCAGAAATAGGCCCGCGTTTCCAGGCGGAAGTCGTGCTCGATGACGCGCTGCCCGGTGAACACGCGCTCGTTGCGCCCCGAATAGGTGGCAAAGATGGCGATCACTTTCGAAATGCGAACGTTGGGCGTGATGCTCCAGCGCTGCGAGGTACCCTCGCGCCCGTAAAGGATCGGCTTGACGACGGTCTGGTTCAGATTCGTGACCTCGGCCAGCTCGTAGGTGCCGAACAGATTCAATTGATCGGCCAGCCGCCACACCAAGCGCGGCGTCACCTTGATAGTGCGCTGCTCGGCGCCCGACTCGTCGTCGGTGAGGTTGGCGGCGCGCACATCCACGTCGAGATTGGCCCCCGGCGCGAGTACCATCCCCGCACCCACCAACCCGAACCACTCCACGATGTCGTAGCTGCTGCCGGTACCGCCGGGGATGCCTTCGCCGCCGCGCAGGTCCACGCGCTGCCCGCCTTCGATCACACCGGTCAGCACCGCCGACAGCGAGCGCGAGAGACGAAGCGCGCGCTCGCCCGATTGCGCGCTCTCTCGGACCCCTTCGAACCGGTTGTCCTCGCGGTCCTCGCGCAGGTACCGCAGCGTCAACGACACGTTCTTGTAGCCGTCTAGCAGCGACCAATCCATGCGATAGGTGGTGGTGCCGAACACGGTGTCGTCGTCGCGCTGGAGCGCTTTCGGCAGCATGAGGTAGATCTCCCATGCCGGCTCGTAGGTGGACTCTTCGCGGATACCCAGGGTTTGGTCGACCGATACATTGCGAAGTATCCAGCTGCCCAACCCCACACCGGTGTGTGCGCGCTGCGACGGTTTCCACGACAGGCGCAGGTTGAAACCGACCGTGTGCACGGGCGTGGTGTCGGTGGTGGGGAGAAACACGAGCGTGTAGGCCCCTTTTCCCTTGCCGACCGCCTCGCCGATCGCGTTGTAGTCGCCCTTGCCCTCGCCGACGAACACCACCGAGCGCTGCAGCGTGGCGGCGTCGTTTTGACTCACCTCGTAATCGGCGTCCGCGCGCAGTCCAATGCCGTCCCAGGCGCTTCCCGCCTTCACGCGCGCGAGGTCGGTCTTGGTTTCGCCGCCCGCGATGAGGTCGTCCTCCTGGCGGTGGATCACCTGCAGCTCCGCGCGCGTCGCACCCGACGATCGGTACGTAAACGAACCGGCGGCGGTGAGGTCGCGACGCGCGTCGACGAAGTCGTCGGTGGTCGCATCGATTGTTTGCGTGTCGCGCCGCTCGCCGTCCAAGCGCCACACCAGGCGCGAATTGCCGCGGCTGGTCAGGTGCGCGCCCACGAGCTGGTACGCGCGCCCGCTGTCGGGCGCGGCATCGAACGCGTTGCGATAGGTCTCGTTGCCGTAGGTGACGCCGGGGACGACTTTCCACGCCCCGTACGCGGCTTCGGTGGTGAGATGGCGCCGCGTGCGCTGGTTGGCGTCGCCGTCGGTGTCGCTGGTGAACGCGCGCGCGGACAACCCGCGGTCGTCGAGCCGCCCGGCTGTGATCACGCCCTCTTGCATCCATCCTTCGAAATCGTCGCGGTCGAGGTGGCTCGCCGTCACGCGCGCGCTGCCCAGCGTGGTGCGCGCGGCACTCACGCTGACTTCCTGGGTCGTCTCGCGCCCGACCAGGTCGACGTCTTCCAGGTTCCAATCGCGGTAGTAGAACGCGGGGCGCGCGCGGTCGAAACTTTGAAAGCGATCCTCGAGCACGCTCGCGAGGCCGGATACACCCAGGCGCCAATCGCCCTCGCGCACCAGACCCGCGCGAAGCTGTCCCGCGGTGCCGGTGTTGTCGCCGTCGTCGAGGGACGAGAACAGATTCTGGTCGTGCTGGCTCACGTTCCACTCGCCGTCGAAGGTGAAGGCACCTTCCTCGCGCGCGATGCGCGCCGTCGCGACGTCGACTGAAGTCGGCAGCGGCAGCGAGCGCCCGACCACATAGCTACCCGCTCCAGCGCCTACGAACTCGAAAAACGGCGTGCCGCGCTGCGAGATGCCCGCGCGCCGGTAATCGCCGCTATTGGCGTCGACCTCGACGAACGTCACCAGATAATCGCCGAGCAATTCCTCGAATCGAAAGAAGGCGGGTGTACCCGCCACCGTGTCGGCCGGGACCAACACGTAGTTGCCTTTGCCGGGGTCGGTCTGTGTCACACCGCCGGTGACGGCGGCGTCGGCGTCGTCGCCGGCCGCTTCCAGCACATTGATGTCTTGCTCGGAGAGCGACACCGACTTGGGGTCCGAGTCGTTGTCCGCTTCGCGGCCGTACATGAGGCTCAGCGCGACCCCGCGACCGAGCTTCACGCGCTCGGCCGCACCCATCAAGGTCGAGCGCGCGTAGTTCTCGGCCGTCGCCTCGAAGTCCACCGCAATCTCGGTGTCGCTCGTGACGAGGCGTCGCGGCGTGAAGGTGATGGCACCGGCGTCGTAATCGATGGTGTAGTCGCGGTTGGGGCCGCGCTCGACGCGCACGCCGTCGATCGAGACCCGCTCGGTGCCCGCGATGATGACGTCTTGCGTGGTGCGCGCGGGCGAGAGCAGCGCATACGGGCCCTGCAAACCGGTGGTCCCGCGAAAGGTGATGGTGCGAAACTCGCCCTTGGTCTCCGCTCCGGCGGCGTTGACGCGGCCGCGCGATGACCACGCGCCGCCCGAAAAACCGCGCAGCTGTCGCACCAGCGGCGAAAACGTCGACGTTTGGTTGTCGAGCGAGATGTCGCCCACCGCCGCGCGCGCGCGCGGTCCTTCGATCTCCACGAACACGCGGTCGAAGTACTCGAGCTCTTCGGTGTTCCCTTCCGGCTGGATGGGGAGGTTGTTGTCGGACAAAAGTGCGCGCACCGAGATGGTGGGGGTGAGCTTCCCTTCGACGGTTGCTTCGAGCGATTGGTCGAGCGTCGACCCCTGGTTGGTGCCGGTCGAAAACGAAACCGACTTGGTCCCGCCGAACACCAGGTTGGGAGAAATCGTGGACTCGGCCGGGCGCACGACCACTTCGCGAGTGGGGGCCGGGTCCTCGGGTGCCGCCGGCGAAACTTCCGTGGGGCGGAGCGTGTACACGGGTGCGAGCAGGAACGGACGGCGCCGGTAACGCACCACGACGGTAGCACCGGCGGGGATCTCGTCGACGAAGCGAATCGTGCCCAGGTGGGTGTTGACTTGATAGCCGTCGCGCGCCATCTCGACCCCGTTCGCCTCGACCTGGACGCTGCCCGCTTCGATGAACGCCGAGCGCAGCGTCACGCGCGCGCCGGTGGTCACACCGCGCAGCGTGTCGGCGGCCTCGGTCCAGGTGGAGAAATCGTAGACTGTGGTGGCGGGGGTGCCCTGCGCGAGCGCGGGCGCGTGGACACCGATGACGACCAGGCCGGCGAGCAGGGGTTGGAACTGCGCGCGCAACCGGGCGATGTCACTGCTCCTTGGTGGTGTCGGTCCCGGAGGCGGTATCGATCGTGAACGCGTACAGCGTCTGCGAGGCCGCGTCCGTGACGTAGAAGCGACCGTCGCGCGCGACGGCGACATCGGTGGGCTCGAAGCGCGCGCCGCCCGCGGGTGCAATGGCGCGCATCAGGGCACCACCGGGCGCGAACTCGAACACGCGACCCGCGGCGGGATCGGCCACCAGCACGCGACCGTCTTCGGTCGCAACCGCGCGCCGCGGCTGTCGCATGGGCGAGGCGACGCCGTCTTCCGGAATTGCACGCCGGAACGTCCCCGCGTCGGAGAAGAATTGCACACGCGCGTTGCGGCTGTCGGCCACCAGCAATTCTCCGCGGGGTGTGAACGACACGCCGAGCGGGGTGTCGAGCTGCCCGGCGAAGGCGCCGTAGTTGCCGAAAGCCACGTCGACGTCGAGATAGCTATCGAGCAGGATGATCTGGTGATTCTCGATGTCGGTCACGGCCACGCGCCCCGACGATGCTTCGACGTCGAGGCCGTAGGGCGATATGCGCCGCCCCGGCACGGTGAGGTCTTCGAAGTTCAAGAGCACGTCGCGCCAGCTGCCGCTCGCGTCCCAGCGCAGCAGTGACCGGTCGGGCTCGTCGACCGCGTACACGAAAAAGCCGCGCACCGCGACGTCGGAGGGACGAAAGGCCGGCGTGTCGTCGGGAGCTTGAAACTCGACACAGCGCTCCGACGACTCGGTGTACGACGCCAGGCGCGGCGGCGAGCCGTCCGCGACGTACACCGTCCCGCCGAAGTCGACGCACAACGCGGCTGGTGCCCCGAACGTCACCCGCTCGCAGGTTCGCATGGCCCACAACGGTGTCAGGGTATCCGTGGCCGCAGACGCGGCGGCAGGGTCGGATTTGATCTCGCCGGCGGGGGGTGTCGACGACGCGCACGCGAGTGCGGCGATCAACGGTACGATGGAAATGACGACTCGCATGTAATACGCGGCGCCGAAGCCGCGGACAACCGCAGCTAGAACCGCTTCGTCAGCGCGAAGGCAACGTCGCCGCGCGGCGAAAGGTCGATATCGAGCCCCACGTCGTGCTTCGCAAGGCTCTTCGCAGCGCCGAATGCGAACACGGCACTCACCACGCGGTTGGCGGCGGCGGCGGCGAGCATATAGTCGGTCCGTCGATACGCGGTCTTGCTGGCGGAACGGGTTTCGGAATACTGCAGCCGCCGGTCGGTCGATTCCCACAACCACGGCTCATAGTCCGCCACCCGGTTCTCGGTGAAGTACTGGTCCAAGTACTCACTGCCGGTGTCATAGTTACGCCCCTCGTTCTTGATCTCGGCTTCGTACTCCTCGGAGGAATCGAAATCTCGAAGGGTGGCGTAGAACTCGTCCGAGTGACCTTCCGTAATTCCCGCGAAACGGTTCGCGAGCGATTGGTACTCGTCCTCGAAATCCTGCCCTTGTAATTCGAAGGCGATGAACGAGGCCCAGATCACGCCCTCGACCGCAAAGAACGTCGCCGCGCGATTTCGATTCCCCATCTTCCAGTCGCCGAGTCCCGGGAGCAGGAGCGACCACAACACCGCCTTGCCGGGAGTAAGCGCTTCGCTTGCGGTTACGGCGCTGTCTTGATAGCTCCATTCGGCGGCGCTTGCGAGATCAAATGACGCCGGGGCACTTGCAGCGTCTCGCAGCGACAAGGATTCCGCGCCTGCCGGCGCGGTAAACGCGCACACGAGCACGAACGCGAGCGAGCGGATCACTTGAAGCGAACCTCGAGCGCCAGCTCGCCGCCGTCGAAACCGCGCGGTCGCGCGCGCAAGGCGATGGGCGCTTCTGCGCGCACGCTGGAGTGGTTGGTAACTTCGCGGCGGTTGTGCACGATGATCGCGGTCTCCGCGATCGAGAACACGCGCGCAGCCAGGCTCACCCACACGAACGAATTGGCGGTGTCGAGGTCGTCATTGCTCGCTCCGCGCATCGAGCGGTACTCCTCGCGCAAGGCCGAGTTGGCCAGGGGCGGATCGATGGTGGGATCGTAGTCGGACCACCCCGACACGAACCAGTCGTACTTGCCAATGTTCTCGTAGTAGTGCTGTTTGTCTTCTTCCTTGGAGACCCAAGGGATGTAGCCCGTCCACCAATCGCCCCCGCTCCCCGAAACGGCTTGGCCCTGCGCTTCGAGGTATTCTTGCGTCTGGCCCGTCTGCGGATATACGAGGTAGTGATCGTCGATGAACTTGCGCTGGGTCCAGTATTGGTCCGCGAACGCTTCGTACTCGTCGCGCTCGTCCAGGCCCTCGCTGTGGTACTTGAAGTACCCCGCCCACGCGGCCACTTCGACCGCCATCAGCGCGATGCCCCGCTTCTCGTAGCCCATCGTGAGCTCGCCCAAGCCCGGCACCAGTGCCGAGTACAACACCGGCCAGTAGCTCTGCGGCTCACCCGCCACAGCGGTGACACTGTCGCTTTGAAAGTAGAACGCGTGGTCTTCACCCGCGAACGAGGCGAGTGTGGCGGCATCGCCGCTCGCGAATGCGGGCAAGGCGAGCGGAATCGCATCGACCGGGAAAGAAGGGGTTTCGGCGCGGACAAGAGCCGCGCGCGCGCCCACGCACAGGACGAGCGCGATACCAATCGAAGTCGAACGCATCCTTATCGGAATCCTCCGGCGAATCACCGCGCGCGAATCGACGCGGGCGACGATGCCAAACAGCAGGGGTCGCAGGGGATCAAACGCGATCTAGAACGAAAAGTACAGCGACCAGCGATGAACGCGCTCCAACGACGTCGCCTGGGGGACGTTGGCGTAATCGAGCGACAGCTTGTCCTTGTAGATGAAGCCGAGCCCGTAGGTGGGGTCGCTGAAGTCGCCGTCGTCATCGTACACGTACCCGAACCGGCCCGCGAGCAAGTTCACGTAACGGTACTCGGTGCCGACGTGCCAGATCTCGCTGCGGCGCGTGTCGACCTCCGAGTCGACCAGCCACACCAGGCTCTGCTCCACGTCGAGTGTGAGGAGCAGATTGCTGATGTCGTCGCTGATCGCGGTCCACGCCGTTCCGAGCCGGGCCGTGATCGGAAGCGGATCGCTCTGCTCGCGGTCGATGAACGCGATGTTGGGCCCCATGTTGGTCACCGCAAAACCGATGTTCAAACGCTGCTTCGGCATCTTCCACAGGACTCCGGTGTCGACCGCGAAGCTGGTTCCCGATCCTTCCACGTTGTCTTGGGTGAATTGTTCGGGCGCATAATCGACGCGGATGAACTTCATCGAGATTCCCGCGCCGATGTTGTCCGAGAGGTTCATGGCGAAGGAACCGTTCAAGGTCCCTTCCCAGCTGGTGAATGTGCCCAGCGGGGTCCCCGAGGGATCGGTGGCGATGCTCTCGCCGTAGGTGAGATAGATCAAGCTAATGGCCCATGTTCCCACGTCGCCCGCGCGCTGGGAGTAGCCCAAGAACTCGTAGTAGACGTCCGGCGCCAGGTCGGGGACCAACTGGCTGTGCATGAACGCGAGGCTGCGCTGCTTAGCGAACGCGAGGCCTCCGACGTTCCACCACTGCGCGGTCGCGTCGTCGGACACCGCGACGAAGGCCTCACCCATTCCGTTGGGACGGGCGCCTGGGGGGATGGTAAGCGACGGGACGCCCGCTTCTCCCACGGCAAAAGCACTCTCGTGGGCCGCCAACGCCACTACCAGCAACGCGCCACCCAGTAACCGTCGATGCATCATGAAATCCTCCTAAAGGGCTACGAATCCTAATACTTTCAGGGGTTCCCGGTCAAGCCGTCCGTCACCGTATCTTGGACAGCTTGCCCCTCAGAACCACGGGGGCGCGCTCGAGACCTTCGAAATCCACTGTCGCAACATAAAGATACGTCCCGTTGGCCAAGTCGCCACCGGAAGCGTCGCGGCCGTCCCACTCGATCCACGCCTCGCCGCCGTCGCGGACGTCGTCGATGCTGCGCACCCGCTTGCCCGACACCGTATAGATGTCGAGCTGGATCGAGGCGCGGTTCGAGAGCCGGAACAGGAACTGGGTCGAGGTTTGAAATGGATTCGGATAGTTCAACACCGCTTCGGCGTAATAGTCCTGCGCATCCGCCACTTGAAACGCGAGCGTGTCCAGGGTGGTCGAACCGAAGCTGTCGCTCACCTTGTAGATGAGCCGGTGCGGTCCGACCGCCAAATCGGGCAACGGAAACAGCAGCACACCCGACGTGTCCACCCCGCCGTGGTCGAATGCGAAGAACTCGTTCACGTCGATGGGGATCGGCAGCTGGTCGATCAGAATCGCCTGCCGTCCCTCGTTGGTGGTGGCGAGAATATTGATCCCGTCCTGATCGCGAACCAGCGCGCGCACCGTGTCGCCCGGCTTGACCACGCTCAACCCGCTCTTGAACCCCAACGAGACCCGGGGCGCGCCGTCGAGCGGGACCAAGGAGAGCGAATCCGCGATGGTGGGAGGCACGACGACAAAAACGCTATCGGTGTTGACACCCGCGTCATCGTTTCCTTGGTTCGCGTACGCGCTCGCGGCCGCCAATGTCCCCGTCGACGCGTAGCGCGGTACGCGGAAGCTGACTTCGAACTCGCCGTTGGTGACATCGGTGGTGCCCTCGTACATGACGCCGCCCGGGAGGGTGTAGGTCATGAAGACTTGCTGCGTGCAGCGCGTGTCGTAAATGCGGTGAACGACGGGCTCGCGGACGGTGACCGACGCGGATCCGTCGAAGCTCGGGTCGGGCATTCCGTCGGAGTAGACGGTCCCGCGTACCGAGGCGCGCGTGCCGGCGACGAGCGTGTCCGCGCCCGAGGTCTGGAAACGGATTTCGCGCCGCGGGATGCGCAGGGTCGCCGCCGGGTCGGCCAGCAGGTTGTACTTCCAATAGTTCTCCGACGCGAAGGGCGAGAACAGGGTTTGCGCTTGCGCTTGCGCCTTCGCGTGCAGTATTCCGAGGCCGAGCGGCAGCACCTCCCCGCCCAAGTGTCGCGGCAGCAGGCGGTCGAAGATGGCCGTGTTGAGGGCCGCATTCGGTCCCGGGTACGACTCGCGCGCCGCGGTCACGGTCGCGATGGCGCCGCCGGCGTCGTGCAGCAGCAGTTTCTCCGACAGACTCTTCCCGGCCGGGTTCGCGAAGTCGCCGATGGTGCAGCTGAACGCCATCATCAACGGCAGCTTGAGACCGTTGGAGAGCTGGCTCACGTCCGAACCCAGAAACACCTGCTCGTCGGCCATCTGCTGCGAGCTGCCGTGGCCGATGAAGTTGATCAGGAGCGCGCCGTCGTTCCACTCGTCGAGGAAGCGGAAGCGCGAGGTCGGCTTGACGCCCACGATCTCAGGATACTCGGTCAGATAGATCTTCGTTATGTCGACGAAGTCGGGCGCGTTGAAGAGCGCAAGAAACTCCGATTGGTCGGTCCAATCGGTCTCACACGCGCCTGCGGCCGAGGACAGCTCGTCGTCCGCTACCAGCACGATTTCTTCGCGCCACTTCTCGAGCGGGGAAGCGGTCTCGTAGTCGATCACGCGATCCACCAAGAACTCCGCTTCCTCGCGCGAGCCGGCCGGGAGCCGTCCCAGCGCCAAGTCCGGCACGTCGCGGCCCGGCACCTGGTCCTCCGGATCCATGTGACCGTACCACTCGTCGGTCGCAAACGTGAACGGGGCCAGGCGAGCGAAGTACAAGTTGGACGGAACGAAATCGGGCTCAGCACTGGCGTTGTTCCGAAAATCGGTGGAGGCGTCGCCCAAGAAGCACACGTACGCAAGCGTGGGATTACCATCGGCGTCGGGATGGTTTTCGTACAGATACTTGATGTAGTTGCGAATCGCCATCGGGTCGGGGAGTCCCTGCGAGAAATTGTCGAAGATGTCGTCGACGGTCACGACTTGGACTACCGGAGCGTCGATCAACGGGACCCGGTTGGCGGCGCGATACGAGCGCAAGCGATCGGCGGCGCTCTTGAAATCGTCGTGGGTCACGATCAACAGGTGCGGTGCGACCGCGTCCGCCCGTAGATCGGTGGGAGTAAAGCGCGCGATGGCGGGGCGCAACAACGCGCTGGTCGTGGCCGCCCAAAAGTGACGCCCCTCACCGGCGTGGGTCGAAGAGAAGCGGACGCGTCGCGCGCCCGTCACGGGCGTTTCCTCGAATCCGGTCACCCGCACCGGATTCCACGCGTCGGTGACGTCGAAGGCGTGGATCGCATCCGTTCCCAAAGGAAACCCGTCGGCGCGAAAGTTCAAGGTGCCGGTGGTGTCGGGAGACGAAAAGCCCACCGCCCCGTTCACCGCGATGATGCGGCGCTGATACCAAACCGAGTACCACGCGAACAGCTGCTTGTCCTTGGCGTTCAAGTCGCGCGGAACTTGCAACCGGATTTCATTGGTGCCGTCGATCAGAAATGAAGTGTTGATGAGCACCGGCCGGCCCGACTCGTAGAAATTGTCTCCCCCGTTGCCGTCCCAAATCTTGTGGCCGATGGTAACGGTTGGTGCGCCGCGTTTGTTCAAGTACACCGCGTGGTGTTGGAAATTGCTGCCGGTTTGGTCCAGCGGGTCGACGTAGCGGGCCAGTGCCACGGTCCGAAACGTCTGTGGGATCGATGAAACCAGATTGCGCACGTCGATCGAGGCCAACGTGAAGACTCCGGAACCGCCGATGTCGAGCCACAGCCACCCGTCGCCGCGATAGTCGTAATCGCTGATCAAATCGCGTTCGCGATACTCGCGGTGCCGGTACGTCGTCAGGTCCGGATCGGCCGATGGGGGCGACGCGAGGTCGACCACGCGCGCCGGCGTCCCGCCCAGGGATCCTCCCCAGGTGAGGAAATAGAGGTTGGACTTGGCGTGGGTGTGTTCGTGAATCAGCGTGTCGGCTGCGGCAGGTTGGTAGAAGTCACTCCAATCCTGCGTGGCGAGACCGTAGAACAGCACGCGGTCGTTGGGGTCGAAAGTACCGTCGCTCCCGGCGTCCACCTGAATCGCGATTTCTCGCATCGCTTGGCCGGTTCGCCACGAACCGGTCGCGTCGCTGTAACTGCGCGCCTGGTTGAGACCGCCGCTCGTGAACACGCGCAACGACGCGGGATCGATGGTGGCGAGTGAAAACCCCGCCGCCACCAGATCGGAGCCCGACACCGTGTGCATCCCGCGCGTGGTCACGGTGAGCTTGGTCCAAAACGGCGCGAGCGAGAACCACGGGTCGGTCGATGCCACACGCGGCGCAATGGGAAACACGGTTCGATTGACCACCAGGCTGCGAACGATCGGATCGGCGCGCTCGGCGTCGAGGACCACGGCCGACGGCGTGTAATCGATAGTCACGTTGGAGACCCCCACCCCGCCGGGAACGCGAACGGTGATCCACACCACGCGCGTGCCGCGCAGCGGGAACGGCGCCGACACGGTGACCGAATCGGCCAGCGCACCCGCTTCGGCGTAGCCGCCCGGAGCGCCCGCGGGCCCCACGCGATAACGCGCGCTGTAGCTCCCCGTGGTCGAGATGGCGGCGAAGAACGAAGTCGTCTGCGAGATGAGGGGGTTGTGCTGGACGAGCTCGACCACGACGCGGCCGTTGCTATCGGAGACGGTGCGCACGTCGATACCGGCCCAGGCGCGACCGGACGTAAGCACCACCGCGACGATGAACGCTAGGTTTTTCGCTGAACGCATGCTGCGGAACAAAACGATGAAGGGCGTTCGCGCGATTACGCACCGCACGACACCCACACTCCAACCTCTACGCGTCCAGGGGTTCCGCCCGTTCGATGAGCATGATGGGTATCCCGTGCTCGTTGACCGGATACTTGATACGGCAACGCACGCACACCAGATACCGTCCCCGCTCGTCCAGCACGACCTTCTCCTTGCACTGCGGACAGGCCAAAATCTCAAGGAGCTCGGGCCGGACCATGGGGACACCTCGACGGAACTAGGGGCGGGATAACTACAACTTGAGTAAGATGTTACTTCTCGCTCGGCGGCGCGGTCAAGGCGATTCTTGCTCGAAGTAACCCATGTTGAGGAATTTCTTCATCCGGCGCTCGCGCAGCACACTCGGCGAAACATGCGACAGATAATTGACTTCCTCGTATAACACCTGGCCCAACGTCTCCGCCATGGTCCCCGGGTCGCGGTGTGCGCCCCCCGGCGGCTCCGGAATCACGCGGTCGATGATGCCGAAGGACAGCAGGTGTTTCGCGGTCAGCTTGAGCGCCTCGGCCGCTTCCTTCACCTTGGTCTGGTCCTTCCACAGGATGGCTGCACACCCCTCGGGCGAGATGACGGAATAGATCGCGTGCTGGAGCATGATGATGCGATCGGAAACACCCAGCGCCAAAGCACCACCGCTCCCCCCTTCTCCGATTACAACCGATACGATGGGTACTCGGAGGCCCGCCATCAGCTTCAAGTTTTCCGCGATCGCAAGCGCTTGTCCGCGCTCTTCCGCGCCCAACCCGGGATACGCGCCGGGCGTGTCGATCAAGGTCACGATCGGCAGCTCGAACTTCTCCGCGAGTCGCATGAGGCGATTCGCCTTGCGATATCCCTCCGGTTGCGGCATGCCGAAATTGCGACGGATGTTCTCGCGCGTGTCGCGACCCTTCTGGTGCCCGATCATCATCACGCGGCGGTCGTTCAGGGTCAAGAAACCGCCCACGATGGCGGCGTCGTCGGAAAAGGTGCGATCGCCGTGGAGCTCGACGAAGTCGTTGGTCAACGCGGAGACGTAGTCGAGCGTGTAGGGCCGCAGTGGATGGCGCGCGAGCTGGACCTGCTGCCACGCGGTGAGCTTGGCGAAAATCTCGCCGCGCAGACGATCGGCTTTTTCGGTCAGCCGCGTGACTTCGTCGTCGACGGGAACGTTTTGCACCACCGCGAGCTGCTTGAGCTCGGTGATCTTGTCCTCGAGCTCGACCAGCGGCTGCTCGAAATCGAGGACGTGGCGCTTGGGGGCTCGCTGGACCATCTTCGTTCCGCCTTCCGTGTCGTTCGCGTCAGAACGTGTCCGCGAACACGAGCTGCACCTCGCGCCCGGAATCGTCGCCGGGTGCGAGGTTGTGGGTCAAGTCGCTGAATACTAGCATCAGGCTGACCTTGTCTCCAAGTAGCGCGCGTATGCCCGCGTCGACATACACCCCACCCTCGCCGTAGAGACCGTCTTTCGCATTGTCGTTGCGGGCCGCGTCGAAATCCACCAATAACGAGACGTGGCGAGCGATGAACCAATCCGCGCTCGCGAAGAAATTGGGCGCGCGGTCGTCGTCGCGCGTCTCCAAGGTGTAATTGGCGCCGGCGGTCAGCGAAAGGTCCCCCGCGAAGGAGTGCCAGTTCTTGCTCGCGACGAGGTAGAAGCCCGGCGACTTGCGCTGGTAGCGCCGTTCATTGCCGTCGTAGGGGCCCCACCCTTGCGAATCGAAGCCGGCCGCCAGCGCCGGCCAGCGCGTCTCGGCCGCCAGCCGCACGCGCGCGTCGAACCCGACGTGGTCGAAGAACACCGGGTCGCCGACGTCGACCAGATTGAACACGCCGTAGTAGACCCCGAGGTGCGTCACATCGTTGAACCCGACCAGCGCGCCGAAGAGCGCACAGCTCTCCGGCATCGCGCGCACCAGCGCGCGATACTCGCGGTGCGCGACGATGCCCGCAGTCGGATAGCGCGCGCCGTCGATGGGTTGGTCGAGCCCCGCGTGCGACACCCGCGCGCCGGCCATGGCAAGCGCGGCCAACCACACCGCGCTCATTATACGCGCTGCCGCTGCCGTCATGCGCCCATGCCGGCCGCCACCAGCCGGACGTTGCTCGCGCCCACCGAAGCCGCCAACCCCGACAGCAAGGCCGGGTCGACGCGAACTCCCTGGCTGCGCGCGCGAATCACGTAGGCGCGTCTTCCGTTTTCGTGCACATGAAAAAACACGCGCGCATCGCCGGTGTGACCCAAGAGCGTACGCTTCAATTCGTCCACGCGCTCTTCACCCATATGATCCAGGTCGATGGTCACGTGGACTTCGCGCCACGCGGGCAGCGCGTCGTCTCCCACCGGTATCACGGAGTTGACCAGCACTTTGCCGTCGCCGCCGTTGCGCCGCGACACACGCCCCTCCACCAGCACCACCGCGTTCTCGGCCACGAAGCGCCGCGACTTCTCGAGCACATCGCTGAACATCACGACTTCCGCCTGCCCCTCCGGGTCTTCGATGGTGACGAACGCCATCGGGCGCTGGTTGCGATCGGTCGTCATCTTGACCGCCGTCACCAGGCCGCCGATCAGCGCGCGCTCGCCCCCCGGCAATTCCTTCAAGTCGCGCGAGGACGTGGTCCGAATCATGGTGATGAGATCGCGATAACGATCGAGTGGGTGCCCGGTCAGAAAGAACCCGAGTGCTTCCTTTTCCTTCTGCAGCTGATCCTGCGCGCTCCACGGTTCGGTCTCGGGTAGCGGCGGATCGTCGGGCTCGGCCGCACCGCCGAACAAGCCGAACTGACCGCGCTCGGCGTCGCGGAAGCGGCGTGCCGCCCGCTCCATCACCGTCTCGAGTGCGGCGAGCTTCTGCGCGCGGTGGCCGGGGAGCGTGTCCATGGCACCGGCACCAATCAGGCTTTCGTACACGCGCTTGGTGATCAGGCGCGAGTTCAAGCGCCCGCACAGGTTCTCGAGCGAGCGGAAGGCGCCGCCCTCGTTGCGCTCGGCGACCAGTGTTTCCACCGCCGACAATCCCACGTTCTTCACCGCTCCCAGCCCGTAGTAGATGTGGCCGTCGCGCGCGCGAAAATCCGGTTGGCAGGTGTTGACGTTGGGCGGCACCAGCTCGATGCCCAGCTCGCGGCAGTCGTCGAGCAGCACGGTGATACGATCGGTGTCGTCGATCTCGCTCGACATGGTGGCGGCCATGAACTCCGCCGGGTAGTGCGCCTTCAGAAACGCGGTGCGAATCGAGAGCACCGCGTAGGCCGCGGAGTGCGACTTGTTGAAGCCGTACTCGGCGAACTTCTCCATCTGCGAGAAGATTTTCTCCGCCAGAGCTTTCTGCGTACCACGCGCGCGCGCCCCTTCGACGAAGCGCTTGCGCTGCTCGGCCATGACGTCCTTCTGCTTCTTCCCCATCGCCTTGCGCAACAGGTCGGCTTCGCCGAGCGTGAACCCCGCCAGGTCGCTCGCGATGCGCATCACCTGCTCCTGGTACAAAATGACGCCGTAGGTGTCTTCCAGGATCGGTTTCAGGAGCTCGTGGTCGTACACGATCTCCTTGCGACCGTGCTTGCACTCGACAAAGGTCGTCACCATGCCGCTGCCCAGCGGACCCGGGCGATAGAGCGCGTTCACCGCCACCACGTCGTGGAAGGCAGTCGGCTTCAGGTTCTTCAGCAGATCGCGCATGCCCTCGCTCTCGAGCTGGAACACGCCCACCGTGCGCCCCGCACGCAAGAGGTCGTACGTTTTCTCGTCTTCCATCGGGATCGCTTCCACCGTCAGCGTGCGCCCGTGGTTTTCCTCCACCATGCGCAGCGCCTTGTCGATCACGGTCAGCGTGCGCAGCCCCAGTACGTCGATCTTCAAGAGCCCGATCGCGTCGATGCTCTTCATGTCGTACTGGGTCGTGATTTCGTCGCGGTTCGACTTGTAGAGCGGTACGTGATTGACCAGCGGTGTGGGCGTGATGATCATGCCGGCCGCGTGCGTCGAGGCGTGGCGCGAGATGCCTTCCAGCGTCAGCGACAGTTTCATCAGACGCCGATACTCGGGGCTGTTGTCGACCAGCGTCTTGAGATCGGCGATGTTCTCGATCGATTCCCGCAGCGAGGTCCCCGGGGTGCCCGGGATCAACTTCGCGATGCGGTCCACTTCGTCGTAGGGCACCTTCAGCACGCGCCCGACGTCGCGCACCACCGCCTTGGCCGCCATGGTTCCAAAGGTGATGATCTGGCACACGTTGTCCTGGCCGTAGCGGTCGATGACATAGCGGATCACTTCGTCACGTCGCTCGAAGCAGAAGTCGATGTCGATGTCGGGCATGCTGACGCGCTCGGGGTTGAGCATGCGCTCGAACAGGAGGCCGTGCGCGAGCGGGTCGACGTCGGTGATGCCGACCGAGTAGGTCACCAAACTCCCCGCGGCACTCCCGCGCCCGGGTCCCACCGGAATTCCCTTCGAGCGCGCGTGGTCCACGATGTCGCGCACGATCAGGAAGTATCCCGCGAACCCCATCTTGGCGATGACGGAGAGCTCGAAGTCCATCCGCGTGCGGATGACCTCGGTCGACTCGCCATAGCGGCGCGCCGCCCCTTGGTACGCGAGGTGCTTCAGATAGTCGTCGTTGCTCTCGAAGCCCTCGGGCAGCGGAAAGCGCGGGAGGTGGAGCGCCCCCTCGCGCAGCTGCACGTCGCAGCGGTCAGCGATGGCGACCGTGTTGGCCAGTGCTTCGGCGTCGTTCGGAAACAGCGCGCGCATTTCATCGGGGGTCTTGAAAAAGAGCTCGTTGGTGGTGAACCGGAATCGGCGCGGGTCGTCGAGGTCGCTCCCGGTCTGCAGGCACAAGAGAACCTCGTGCGCCTCGGCGTCGTCCTGGTTGAGATAGTGGACGTCGTTCGACACCGTGAGCGGAAGCCCGATGTCCTTCGACAAACGCCGGTAGATCTCGTTCAATCGCTGTTGCTGCTCGAGGCCGTGGTCTTGCATCTCGACGTAGAAGTTTCCCTCGCCGAAGATGTCGCGGTAGCGATTCGCGGTCTCGCACGCTTGCTCGTAGCCGTCGTTCAGCGCTGCCTGCGCGACGGTGCCGCGCAGACAGGCGGTGGTGCCGATCAAGCCCGCCGCATGCGCCGTCAGAACCTCGAAATCGATGCGCGGCTTGTAGTAAAAGCCCTCGAGATACGCGATCGAGGAGAGCTTCACCAAGTTGTGATAACCCTCCAGGTCGCGCGCGAGGAGAATCAAGTGGTCGGTGTGCGACGGTTCGCCCTTTTTGCGACCGCGGTCGTGGCGGCTGCCGCGCGTGATGTACGCCTCCATGCCGAGGATCGGCTTCACACCGTGCTTCTTGGCCGCCTTGTAGAAATGGATCAATCCGAACAGGCTGCCGTGGTCGGTGAGTGCGAGCGCCGGCATGTCGAGCTGGTGTGCGCGCGCGACCAGGTCCTCGACCTTGATCGATCCGTCGAGCAGGCTGTACTCGGAGTGGGCGTGCAGATGGACGAACGGTGCCGGCATGACGCCTTCTAGTGCGACGCGCGCGCTTCGATGGTCAAGGTAAAGTCGGCGCTCGACGAGTTGCCGATACGATCGAAGGCGACGACGCGGACGGGTTGTGGGCCGATTATAGATTCGTCCCGCAGGGCCACAATGATTTTTTTGGCCACGAAGTCCCAGCGCCAGATTTGCTTTTCCCCCGCGACGAATACCTCCGTGCGTGCGTCGTCGAAGCCCGCCCCCTCGTCGTCGACGGGAACCTGGATCTCGTAGCCGGTCTTCCCGGTCGCATACGAGGTGGCCGCAACGAGTTTCGCGTCGCCCAGCCAGGGTCCGGCCTGGTCTCGAAATACCGCAAAGACTCCCGTCCCCCCGATGGAGGCGGAGACTCCCGCCGAGTCGGCCGTCGTCGTCACATAAGACCAAGGGCCATCCTTGCTTCCCGACCGAAAGATGCCGTCGCGCGGGGTGGCCCCGTCGATGCGGACACGAAGCGAGGCGTTGCGCTTGAGCACCAGGCCGATGGGTCCGATTCGGAATGCCGGCGAGCGCGGCTCGAGCGACCGCTGTCGCCCCCTTTCGGCGTCTCCCTCGCGCCCCGCGAACACCACCGCGTCGGCGTACACCGCATCCGCGGGATAATCGAAGCTCAATGCGGGCGCGAACGGGATGGACCCGGCGGCGGCCGTGCCCAGGGCCGATGCGACCCAGCCCGCGTCGTCGTTCTCAAGCGAGGCCGGCAGGCGCCTCAGGGCGCCGATCAGATCGGCGGCACGCAGCACCACGGTGTCGAGGTCGGCGTCGTGTTCATCGCCCGGTCTTCGCTCGGTCAAGAGGTGTCGCTCCGAAGAAACCGGCAGCACGGCAAAGTTATCGTGGAAGTAGGCGCCGTCCAAGTCGACTGCGAGGTGACTTTCGCGCCAGCGCTCGCCGGACAGTCGCCGCCGCTCGGCCGTCCCGCCCGCCGAAACCGTCACCGAATCCATATAATGGAAGGCGACCTCGGTCCGGTTTCCCACCGCGTCGAGTGCCACGATTCGTCCCTCGTGCACGCGTCGCGTGCTCGGTGCCGGCGAGATGCGACCGCCGCGCAGGAACTCGGCCCGTGCGCGCGCGTCGCCTTCGCGCGCGTACAGCGTGTAGATCTCGGTCCCGCGCGCGCGCAGCGCCCCCATGTCCATCGCGAAGTCCACGTGCTTCACTTGGTCGAAGTGGAAGCGCTCGAAGACCACGCGCGCGAGCTGCGTCCCGTCGGCCCATACCTGCAGCTCCTGCGGCGTCAGTCGCCCCGAACGCCCGTTGAGCTTGTCGGTCACCGTCGCCGCCGCGCCGACGTCGCCGGAGAATCGAAGGGTATCGGCGATGCGGTAGCGCCCGGCGCCTTCGCGCTTCGGCTCCAACTCCAAGGGGTAGCAACGCCCTTCGACGGTCGCCTCGGCGGAGAGCGGCACGAAGGCGACGCGCGGGATCGAGGGCCGGTTGTCGTCGGGTATTGCGAACCCGTGGGTCAGCGGATTGAGCGGCTCGTCCTCCGGGGTCCTCACCTCGAAGTGCAAGTGGGGTGCGGTCGCACCCGTGGACCCGGAATACGCGATGATGTCGCCGCGCTTTACTCGGAAGCGAGACCGGGGCAGGGCGAAGTCGACCCCGTATTGGCCCCCGCGCTGCTGCTCCACCCACAGCGTGTCTTCGAGGGCGGGGACGAACTCCGCCAGGTGCGCGTACAAGACTTGGAGGCCGGAATCGAGGGTCAGGTGGAGTGCCTTGCCGTAGCCGCGCGACGACGCCCGGACGCGCGACACCCAACCGTCGTCGACCGCGACGCACGCGATCCCTTCGCGCCCGTAGGTTCGCACGTCGATCCCCGCGTGGTAGCGGCCGTCGCGGTAGTCGCAAAAGCCCGACGACACGCCGGGCTCGAGTGCCACCGGCCACACGAAGGGCTCGCCGCCGCTCGCGGATGCGGTCGCCGCTGCCATCGCCAGCAGAGCTGCGAAGCAACGCATTGCTCGACCCGAATCGGGCATGGACAAAGTCACCTTTCGTTGCGTGCGGGGCGGGGTCGACGGACGCTAGCACCGGGCCCGCGCGGGTGTCAAAAACGGACTGCGCGACGCGCGGGACACGCCTCTCACCTTGCCAGTCGCTCGCGGCCTATGTTAAATTGACTGCTTGGTTTTCGAGGGCGACGGCACGTCGCCCCCTACTCGTTCTTCAGGAGTCGTGATGTCGTCATGATGAAGGCCATGCGCGAGAACACCAAGATCATCCTTTGGATCGTGGTGGTCGCGTTCATAATCACCATCTTCGCGGTCTGGGGCCTCGACCTCCAGACCGGCGGAATGACCCAGCAGCAAAACAACGTCGGCACCGTCGACGGTATCGCGATCACGCCCCAGGCTTACCAAGCGATATACACCCAACTTTCCCAACAGTACCGCGCGAACAGTCCCAGCGCCGACTTGACCAGCGCGCAGCAAGAAATGCTGCGCCAGCAGGCGTGGGACAACATCGTCAGTAACGTGCTCACGGGCCGCGAGGTCGAGCGCCTCGGTATCACCGTGACCGACGAAGAAGTCCTGAACATGATTCGCAGCTCGCCGCCGCCCGAGGTGCAGCAGTACTTCCAGGACGCCCAGGGCAACTTCGACTTCGCGGCCTACCAGCAGGCCCTCAACAATCCCGAGGCTGACTGGACGTCGGTCGAACAGCTGGTGCGCCAGCGAGTCCCCGTGGTCAAGCTGAACCAGTACCTGATGGCACAGGTCCACGTCTCCCAGAGCGAGATCACGCGCGCGCTGCAGGAAGAGCACGCGAAGATGCTCGCGGAATACGTCGCGTTTCCGATCGAAGAAGAAGCGGTGGAAGGGAGCGGCCCGACCGACGAGGACGTCGCCGCTTACTATCAGGCGCACATCACCGAGTATCAGAGTCCCGAGCAGGCGGTGCTCGACGTCGTGAGGCTCCCCATAGCACCCACCGCCTCGGACCGCGACGATTTGATCTACGGAGCGACCGCGATTCGCGAGGATATTCGGCCCGGCGCCTCGCCGGACGACAAGGACAGCTTTGCATCATTCGCCAAGGCGTACTCCGAGTCCCACACCGCGTCGGTCGGCGGCGAGACGGGTTTCGTCGGGGCGGCCCAACGCGACCCAGCGGTGATCGCCGCGCTATCGACGCACAAGCCGGGCGAGGTGAGCCCGGTGATCTCGACCGCGGACGGAGTCGCGATCGTGCAATTGATCGCGACCAAGAAAGAACGCGGCGAAACGCTCTACAACCTGCGCGAGATCACGATGAAGCTGAAGGCGGGCTCGGCGACGGTCGATTCCCTGTCGTTGAAAGCACAGGATCTCCAGCAAGCAGCCACCGAGAGCGGCGACCTCGCGGCGGCCGCGAACGCCCACGGCCTCGAGATCGTGACCAGCCAGCCGTTCGCGAAGGGGATGCCGGTGCCCGGTGTGGGCTACGTGCCGGCGTTGTCGCGCTTCGGGTTTGCAGGCGCGCCGGGTGCCATTAGCGGCGTGATTGCGGACGACAACAATTTCTACGTCGCGCGCGTGCAGAGCCGCACACCCGCGGCCGCGCGTCCTCTCGCCGAAGTATCGGCGACGATCAAGAATACCCTCGAGCGCGAGGCCAAGACGGAAGCGGCGCGGCGCGACGCGCGTGCGTTCCTGCGATCGGCGGTCGCCCCCGAAGCCTCGTTCGGCAAGGTGGCCGAGCAATACGGACACGACGTGGCCAAGACCGATTCCTTCTCGGTCGCGACCCCCGTGGCCGGTCTTCCGCCCTATAGCGCCTTCGCGCGCGCGGCACTCGCCGGCCAGCCCGGCGACGTGGTCGGTCCGGTCGCGAGCGGCAACATGGTCTACGTGATCAAGATCACAGCGCGCAACGAGCCCGACGCGGCCGCCATGTCCACCAAGGTGGCGGCCATGCGCGACCGGCTCTATCAGCAGAAAGTGCAGAACTACGTGGTCTACTGGTTCAACCAGCTCAAGGAGAACAGCAAGATCGAAGATTTGCGGGACGCTCAATCATAGCGTGGCGGGTATAGCCAGCGGGCGGCTCGAACGCGGGCCCGGCTTCGGCCGGGCCCCTTTTTTTCATTCTACCGGCGGCTTGTCCTTGAGCGTTTCCGTGCGCTTCTCGCTCGTGGACGTGTCCAGCTCCTCGCGCGCTTCGCGCGTCGCTTGGCGGAACTTCCGGATCGACTTGCCGAACGATTCGGCGAAATCGGGCAGGCGCCGCGGGCCGAAGATGATCAAGACGATGACGAGGATGATGACCAGCTCGTTCCAGCCGATCGGCCCCAAAAACGCGAACAACATGACGCCTCCGTTGCGCTACCAGTAGTAGCGCAAGAACCCGAACACAACGAACACCCCCAGCACGCTCATCATGTTGACGCGCAGGGAGAATCCGAACGTAAAGCTAAACACGACCAAGTCGACGTGGACCGGCCCGACGTGGAAGTCGGTACTGTTCACGAAGACGTCGCGGACCACCTTTCCTTCCGGGAGCATGAGCCCGATGGCCTCTCCCACCACGGTGCCCACGACGATTCCCAGAAATAGAATCAGCGCTACCAGCGCTAGCGGGCGTCGGCGCGGTGCCACGGCGTCCTCCTCGTCGTCATAGCCGTTCGAGCATAGAGCAAGGCATCCGGCCCGCCAAGCGCTATTCCGTCCACCCGAGCGCGAGACTTCGGTAGTCCGCTCCCAGGATGAGCGAGGCGTCCGCGGCTGCGGTCTTGTCCAGCTGGTCGACCACGTGGCGACACCCGATCATCTCGCCGAGCAAGCGCACGTCGGTGCCGCGCTCGCGAGCGACCAGAATCGACTCGCCGTAGTCGAAGCGCTCCGCGTTGCCGACCGCGACCACGTCGACGCCCAATTTGGCGAGCGCGCTGCGCGCGGATTCGGCGATTCCCGCCACCCCGGTCCCGTTCAAGAGCTCGACGCGCAACGCGCGCGATATGCCGTCCTCACCGGTGCGGCGCACGAACACCGAGAAGCTGATCGACGCGGCGCACAAGACGAGCACCACGACGGAAAGCAACACCGCGATCCGCTGCCCGATGCCGGCGCTCTTGCGTCCTCTCTTGCGTCTCTTCTTCGCCACGACTTCCTCCTAACGCTGCGCCGCGTTACTAATTATTCGCCCAAAGCTCGACGCAGTTTCTGGTACGTATCGTTCAAGTCCTCGGAGACGACGCGCGTCTCTCCCACCGACGACATGAAGTTGGTGTCGCCCTGCCAACGCGGCACCAGGTGAATGTGAAAGTGCCCCACCACACCGGCTCCCGCGCTGCGTCCCACATTGGCGCCGACGTTGACACCGTCGGGCGCGTACACGTCACCGATCGCTCGCTCGCAACGCGCCAGCCACTGCACCATCTCGGCCCCCTCGCCGTCCCGAAATTCGTGGATCTTTTCGACGTGGCGGTTGCACACCACCATCACGTGGCCGGTGGTGTAGGGATATCGATTGATGACCACGAACCACCCGCTGCCGCGCGCGAGGATGAAATGACTGCGATCGTCTTTCGACGACACCATGCGGCAGAACAGGCATCCATCGTCCTTCTCGTTCATGAAGTAGGCAGCCCTCCACGGCGCGTACAGACGATCCATCATTGCGAGCCGCCGGACGCGCGGCCGACGAAGCGCCGCGCCGCTTCCAACTCGTCGAGGTCGTTCACACCCGCCACTTCGCGCGCGTCGTCGACGCAGTACGCGCCCACGGGTTTCCCGGCCTCCGCGAGCAGGCCGATGACGTCGGTGAGATAGTACTCGTTCTGCGCGTTACCGCGCCCGACGCGCGCCAGCGACGCGACCAGGTCGGCGGATTCGAAACAAAACAAACCCGAATTGATCTCGTCGATGGCGCGCTCCGCTTCCCGGGCGTCTTTCTGCTCGACGATGCGTAGCAGGCGCCCCGACGGATCGCGCACGATGCGGCCGTAGCCGCTCGGGTCCGGAAGCCGGGCGGTGAGCACGGTGGCCGCAAAGCCGGAAGCGCGATGGAATTCGATGAAGCGACGGATGGTCTCGGTCTTGAGACCGGGCACGTCGCCGTTTAGTACCACGACGGTTCCCGCGTGGCCGGCGAGGAGCGGAAGGGCTTGCATCACTGCGTGGCCCGTTCCGAGTTGCTGCGATTGCCGGGCGAACAGGACGCCGGTTCCCGCGCACGCCGACTCGACCCGTTCCGCTTGGTGACCGGTCACCACCACGACCTTGACCGGCTGCAACGCCTGCACCGCGTCGATGACGTAGCAAACCATCGGCCGCCCCTCGATCTCGTGCACGACCTTGGGCAAATCGGAGTGCATGCGCTTACCCTGGCCCGCGGCCAGGATCACCACCGCGATGTCGCGCGCTCGTTGCACGTCTTTCAAATCAGTCTTCTGCATCGTCGAACAGCGCCACGTCGGACACGACCGCGCGCTGGTTTACATCGAACACCATGTTGTCGATGAGCCGCGCGTGTCCCACCCACGCAGCGAGCGCGAGTATAGCGTGGCCCTCGACGCGCTCCAAAGCGGAAAGATCGTCCGCGCGGCGCACCTCGACGTAGTCGATTCGATCGATACCGGCGGCACGCAACACGTCGGCGGCGCTCTTTTCGATCGCGCGCGCGTCCCGCTCGCCCGCCTCCAGCATCGAGCGCGCCGCCGACAGACCGCGGTAGAGTGCGGACGCGGTGGTGCGTTCGTGCGGCGACAGGTACGCGTTGCGCGAGCTCATGGCCAAGCCGTCGGACTCGCGTACCGTCCTCGCCAACCGCAGTCGCACGGGAAAATCGAGCGCGCGCACCATGGCGCGGATCACGAGCGCCTGCTGGGCGTCCTTCTGGCCCAACACCGCGACGTCGGCGCGCACCAGATGGAACAATTTCGCGACCACCGTCGCCACACCGCGAAAGTGACCGGGACGAAAGCGCCCGCACAACGGCTCCGCGATTTCGTCCACCGTGATCCACGCGCGCTGCGGCTCGGAATACATTTCGTCAACGCTAGGAACGAAAACCGCGTCGCAGCCCCAGGCCCCGAGCTTGGCCAGGTCGGCGTCGATGGTGCGAGGATAGCGGGTCACGTCTTCGGAGGGACCGAACTGGGTCGGGTTCACGAAGATCGAACACACGACGCGCGCGCTCGCTACCGCCCGCGCGAGCTCCACACACGCGCCGTGGCCGTCGTGCAGCGCCCCCATGGTGGGCACGAACGAGATTCGTTCGCCCGCGCGCCGCGTGTCGAGATAGCGCGCGAGCGGCTCGATGGCGCGAATGATTTCCATGGGGACTATTCCGACGAGTAGCTGTGGTCGAAGTCGGGAAAACGGCCCGCCTTGACGTCTTCGATGTAGGCTTCGAACGCGCTCGCCATCTGCTTGCCGACCTCGGCGTAGCGCTTGACGAATCGCGGCGCGAACTCTTCGTTCATGCCCAAGAGATCGTTGACGACGAGGACTTGACCGTCGCAGTGCGGTCCCGCGCCGATACCGACGGTGGGGATGGCGACCGATTCGGTGATTCGCTTCGCGACCTGCCACGGCGTGCCTTCCACCACCATCGCAAAGCAACCGTACGACTCGAGGAGTTTCGCTTCCTCGACCAGACGTTCCGCGTCGCGCGGATCTTTTCCTTGCACCTTGTAGCCGCCGAGTTGATGCAGCGACTGCGGCGTCAGTCCGACGTGTCCCATGACGGGAATGGCGGCGTCGACGATGGCGCGAATCACCGCCTCCATCCGCTTGCCGCCCTCGAGCTTCACCGCTTCCGCGCCGCCCTCCTTGAGCAAGCGGCCCGCGCTACGCACCGCGTCCGCGACGCCGGCCTGGTAGCTCATGAACGGGAGGTCGCCGATGATCATCGCACGCGGGCGCGAGCGCGCCACCGCGCGCAGGTGGTGGACGATCTCCTCGATGGTGACGGGGATGGTGTTCTCGTAGCCGAGCACCGCCATGCCCACGCTGTCACCGACCAGCATCGCGTCGACTCCCGCCCCGTCCTCGATCTGCGCGGTCGCGTAGTCGTAGGCGGTGAGCATCGCGATGCGTTCGCCGCGCCGCTTCATGTCGAGCAAGGTCTGGACGGTTACTTTGGGACGTGTCATGTCGCTGTGCTAACGCGCCCCGAAGGAGGGCACGTAGAACTCCGTGTTGACGACCGGCTCGCTGATCCGTCGCATGAGGTCCGTGAAATGGCGCTCGTCGTTGACGAAATCCATCGCGTCGGTGTTGACGACCAGCAACGGCCCCGCGGAATAGTTGAAAAAGAAGTGGTTGAAGGCCTCGTTGAGCGTGTCGAGGTAGTCGCGCGAAAGCGTTCGTTCGTAGGCATGCCCTCGTGATTGGATGCGGTCGAAAAGCACCGGGGCCGAGGCTTGCAGATAAATCGCGAGGTCGGGGTGAACCACCTTCGCCTCCAGTTCGGAAGCCACGCGCCCATAGAGCGCGAGCTCGTCGTCGTTCAGGTTGACGTTGGCGAATATGCGATCGCGCGCGAAGACGTAGTCGAACACCACGAAATCGGAGAACAGATCGCGCTGGTTGAGTGCCAGCTGTTGCTTGTAGCGATTCATCAAGAACACGAGCTGGGTTTGGAACGCGTAGGCGCCGGAGTCTTCGTAGAAGCGCTCGAGGAAGGGATTGTCGTCGACGCGGTCTTCCACCAACTGCCCACCGAGGCGCTTGACGACCAGCCGCGAGAGCGACGTCTTGCCCACGCCGATGTTCCCTTCGATCGCGACACGGGCGTACCCGCGAGCGAGAATTCCGCGACGGATTTCGGCGTAGCTGTTGTCCATCGTAGACGCAGGCGGTGCGCGCGGGCCGCGCAGCGGATCAAGTCGACGCGGCCCAAGTTCGACCCGACACCCGTCTGACCGAATGCGCGTCGGAAAGCGCGGCGATGAGGTCCTTGATCGTTTCTCGCGACCTCGGATCGCGAAAGTTCGGAGCAATCTCCACCAGCGGTACCAGGACGAACGCGCGCTGGCGGTAGCGCGGGTGCGGAACGACGAGCCCGTCCGCTTCCAAAGCCTGGTCCTGGTACGCGACCAGATCGAGGTCGATCTCTCGCGACTGGTTGTGTCCGCTTTTTCGCCCGAATTCGACTTCGATCGCCTGCAACCGATCTAACAAATCGCGAGCCTGAAGTAAAGGAACAAGTTCCACGACCGCGTTGACGAACGGAGGTGCCGTGCCCATGCCGACGGCGGCCGATTCGTACAGGCTGCTGATGCGCGTCGCGCACCCGGCGCCGTGCCGCTCGAGTGCACGCACCGCGCACAGGATCGATTCCTCGCGGCGACCCAGGTTGGCCCCCAACGCGACGTACGCGTTGTCGTTCACGGTCAGATCAGCGGCGCGTCTCGCGCGAGTGACACCTCGACGTGCGAGAGGTTGTTCGGAAAAGGCAGGTTGAGCTTGCGTAGACGGATTTCCACTCGGCTCACCGGAAAGCCTTCGATCACGGCGGCGCAGATCTCGTCGCCGAGGGCTTCGAGCAGGCGATAGCGCTTCTCGCCGCCCACCACTTCGATCACCTTGCTGTAAACCGATTCGTAATTGATGGTGTCGTGGAGCGAATCCGAGCGACACGCGCGCGACAGGTCGGCGTGGATGTCGAGATCGATTTGGATCTTCTGCCCCACCTCGCGCTCCGCGGGCGAGACCCCGTAGAAACCGAAGACGGTAATATCTTTGAGCCGGATGATGTCCGCCACGATAACCGCTCGCGCTACGGCGTCAGTCCGGAGACGTCCACCGAGAAGATCCCCACCGTGACCGGGTTGAGGAGCGGGAACGCCGGGTAGTAAAGCACCCCGGCGGTGCCCCAAACCGGGCTCACCGACATCACGTCGCGATAGGAGCCGAGGCTAAATAGCGGCCCCGAGGCAGGCCGCGCCTCGGTGATCGGAATCGGCGCGGCGATGGTCGAACCGTCGAGGTCGTACACCTCGAGCCACGTCGACGAACCGCGCAGGACTCGATAGACCAGCCACGCGCCGTCCGGCGACCACGCAACGTCGTTGAAGGTGTCGCCGTTGCGCTTCACGCGCGAGGTCGGCGAGCCGCCCGTGGTCAAGGTGAGGACCTCGGCGCCGGTACTGAGGGCCAGCAGCGATCCATCCGGGGACCACGCGAGATCGACCGGTTGGCCCGACGCGAACGTCCCGACGTCGATCTGGTTCGAAGGCCCCCCGGGCGTGGTCGCGATCAGGTAGAACACCCCGTCCTTCGCGAGCACCGCCAGCGTGGGTGCGACTGGATTCCATTCCATGAGAGGCCCGGAGAACGTGCCGCTGCCGAGAGTGCCGCTGGCGAGCTCACCCCCGGTGTTCGACAAGCGGACCAAGCTCGCTTGTGCCGTGTTGATCACCCCACCCGTGACCGGCATCCCGTGCAGATCCCAGACGTTCAAGCCGTTGCGATCGGAGATGAACGTGAGCCAGCGCTGATCGGTGGACCAGGTCGGTAACACGTTGCGATGGTTGGTGTGGGTGGCGGTGACTTTCTGGTGCGAGAGTGCCACCCGATCGTAGACGAGAATGTCGAACGAATCGGCGTTCACGGCCGTCGGCTGCGGGAGCATGGCCCCGTACGCGATGTAACGGCTGTCCGGGGCGACGTCGGGGTCGGTGCAAGCCGGAAAGCGATCGACGTTGGGCTCGCCCACGGAGATACGGCTGTAGAGTTTGGTGCCGAAGTCGCCCAGGTACAGATTGACCGGAGGTGTCGTCGCACCCAGCACGACCGAATCCGCCGCGTGGACCTCGAAGGCCAAGTTCGGCGCGTAGTCCGGTAGCTGTCCGACGGCCCCGTTGAGTTCGACGGGATTATCGACCGCGTCCGCACGGATGCCACCCACGACGCCGTACACTTCGACGCCGGCCGTGATGTTGTTCACCGTCTTGAGGTAGAAAAAGTCGGTTTGATTGGAGTGAAGACGAATCGTCCCCCCCTGGTTGGGCACCACCGACGTCGAGCCGCCCACGAAAATGTCGGCGGTATCGGCATCCGAGCTGACGGAGTTCTGGGCCCGCGCCGTCACGGCGTAAATGCCCGCCGAAGGAGCCACCCAACGCACGCTGGTTTCGTCGTCCTCCAAGAACGCGCCGCCGTTTGCGCTCCATTGCATGACGGGGATGTCGCTCTCGTTCGGCGAGCTCGACACCACGATGGCCGACAGCAAGAGCGTGTCGCCGGGGTCGGCCGATTTCGGCGAGGCGATGATGTCCGTGACTTGGATCGGCACGGAGGTGTCCACGTCGGTCGGTGTACTCTTCTCGTCGTCGCACGCCCCCAAGACCATCCCCAGTGCGACCACGACCACCACAAAGCGCCAACACCGATTCGCTCGATCGAACGTCTTCAATGCAAACCTCCGCTACTAGACCGCGCTTCACGAACTCGGCCGAGGTGCTCGCCCGATTCTATACCCTGATGGGAAAACACTCTGGGTGGGGTAAACCTACGGCTACGATATCCGTCCAACGCACGCGTTTCAAGGGGATTCTGGCCGCGGCGAACGCTGCGCCGCGGGTCCGCGCGCGGGTCCTGTCGTCCAGCAGCCCACTTCGCCGGGCCTACCGCGCCTACGCACTAGTAGTCCCGGACTCGTGGGCGCCCGCTGGACGCCACCCACGCGCGGACAGATTCGGCGACACCCGCGCGCGGGGTTCTCTCGCGCGAGAAGAAAACGAAACGCGCCGCCGGACGAATCCGACGGCGCGTCTCTACCATCAACCGAGCGTGGTGTGCTCGACTTAGTACATGTCTCCCATACCGCCGCCGGCGCCACGCGCCGGTGCCTTCTCGTCCGCCGGGATGTCGGTGATGACCACCTCGGTGGTGAGCAGCATCGCCGCGACGCTGGCCGCGTTCTGCAACGCGGAGCGCGTGACCTTGGTCGGGTCGACGATACCGGCCTTGAACATGTCGACATACTCGCCGGTGGCTGCGTTGTAGCCGATCGCATCGACCTGCTTCAACACGTGCTCGACGACTAGAGAGCCCTCCGCACCGGCGTTCAGCGCAATCTGGCGCAGCGGAGCTTCCAGCGCACGACGGATAATCTCGACGCCGATGGCGGCGTCCCCAGTTTCCTTGACCTTGTCGAGTGCCTTGGACGCACGCAAGAGCGCGATACCGCCGCCCTGCACGATCCCCTCGTCCATGGCGGCACGAGTCGCTTCTTTGGCGTCCTCGACGCGCGCCTTCTTCTCCTTCATCTCGACTTCGGTGGCGGCACCGACGTTGATCACCGCAACACCGCCGGCCAACTTCGCCAAGCGCTCCTGCAGCTTCTCCTTGTCGTACTCCGACGTCGTGTCTTCGATCTGACGACGTAGCTGCGCCACGCGCGCCTTGATGTCGGCCGGCTTGCCCGCACCTTCGACGATGGTGGTGTTGTCCTTGTCGATCGTGATGCGCTTGGCTTCACCGAGGTCCGCGACCTGCGTGTTCTCGAGCTTGAAGCCCGCTTCCTCGGAGATGACGCGACCGTTGGTCAAGATCGCGATGTCTTCGAGCATGGACTTACGGCGATCGCCGAAGCCGGGCGCCTTGACGGCGCACACTTGCAGCGTGCCGCGCAGCTTGTTGACGACCAGGGTCGCGAGCGCTTCGCCCTCGATGTCCTCGGCGATGATCAACAACGCGCGACCCTGCTGGGCCACTTTCTCGAGAACCGGGAGCAAGTCCTTCATCGACGAGATCTTCTTGTCGTAGACGAGAATCTTCGGGCTCTCGAGCTCGACTTCCATGCGCTCGGCGTTGGTCACGAAGTACGGCGAGAGGTAGCCGCGATCGAACTGCATGCCCTCGACCACGTCCAGTGTGGTCTCCATGCCGCGCGCCTCTTCGACCGTGATGACGCCGTCCTTGCCGACCTTCGCGAACGCGTCCGCGATCAGCTTGCCGATCTCGGGATCGTTGTTGGCGCTGATGGTCGCAACGCTGCCGATTTCGTCGTCTTTGACCGGCTTGCTCTTCGCCTTCAGTTCCTCGACGACGGCGTCGACCGCCTTCTGGATGCCCTTCTTGATGTACATCGGGTTCGCACCCGCGGTCACGTTCTTGATGCCTTCCTTGATGATCGCCTGCGCGAGAATGGTCGCGGTGGTGGTTCCGTCGCCGGCGACGTCCTGCGTCTTGGTGGCGACTTCCTTCACCATCTGCGCCCCGAGGTTCTCGAACGGGTCGTCGAGCTCGATCTCTTTTGCAATGGTAACTCCGTCGTTGGTCACCGTCGGGCTACCGAATTTCTTGTCGAGGACGACGTTGCGTCCCTTGGGACCGAGCGTGATACGCACGGCGTTGGCGAGCTTGTCGACGCCAGCGCGCAACTTTTCGCGGGCTTCGGCGTCGTAGATCAACTGCTTCGGCATCTCATTGCCTCCTTGATTTCGATGTTTCGTGGATTGTGATTAGAGAATGGCGAGGATCTCGTCTTCTTTCATGACGAGGTACTTGGCACTCTCGATTTCGATTTCGTTGCCGGCGTACTTGGCGAACAGAACGCGGTCGCCCGCTTTGACTTCGGGCTCGATGCGCTCGCCGGTGTTGGTCCGACGTCCCTTGCCGACGGCGACGACTTCGCCCTCTTGCGGACGCTCTTTTGCGGTGTCGGGGATGATGATGCCGCCCTTCTTCTTCTCTTCCTGCTCCAGGAGCCGCACGATGACGCGGTCACCCAGTGGTTTCATCTTCATGGCTTCCTCCTCATTTCTCGTTTCGCTGATGTGCGTGTGGGTGGTGATTGAAACGCTTGGGATGTCTTGGCAGTCGGTGGTTCGGACTGCTAGTTGTCGGGAGATTACACCATGAATTGGGACATTACAAGTGAAACTTTTAGTAATGTTCCTTGGCAAGCGCGCTTCGAGGGGGCGCGGGATCTTGGCCTATCCCGTTATTGTATTTCTATTTAGGCCTCTTGGAACCGTACGATTCCAGCCAGACCGAGGAGGGTCAGGTCCGGTGCGCGTTTCCAGTCCCGCGGCAACCAGCGGCTGAGCTTGGGGGCATTTCCGCCCGTCACAAAGCGCTGGGGCCGGCGTCCCGCCCGTCGGTCGAGCATCGAGACCGCCAGCCGGATCCCCCCCACACCCGCGAGGAGGGCCCCCCAGCGCATGGCCGATTCGGTGTCGTCGATCCGGGTGGGCACCTGTGATTCGATATCCAGACGTGGGAGCTGCTCGGTAAAGGCGTGGAGTGCTGCGAGCGACGTCGCCGGCCCCGGCATGATCACGCCGCCGAGAAAGACGCGGTCACGAACCAGGTTGACGGTGATGGCCGAGCCGACGTCGACCACGATGGCATCGCGGCGTCGCGCGCCGACCGCCCCGCACGCAGCGCACAGTCGGTCGGTGCCGACCCGCGCTGGGTAGCGAACTGCGATTTCGATCGGCATCGGCGTGCGGTGGTTGACGACGATCGGGTAGAGCCCGGTCGCGCGCACCACCGCGCGCACGATGGCATCCGTCGCCTTCGGCCGCACCGACGAGACCGCCGCGCCGTCGAGGACGCGCGTACCGCGCACCACGCGAGCGAACGCGCGTGCCGTTTCTCGCTCGCTCGCGTTCGTCATCACCGCGACGCGCCGCACGACGCGCGTTCCCCGCACCAGGGCGATCTTGGTCGCGGTGTTTCCCACGTCGACGCAGAGGATCATTCCAATACCTCGACCTGCTCGCTATACAGCTCGACATCAGGGCCCTGGTCGAGGCGCACCACCAAGGCGCCGTCGCGCGCGACCCCCGCCACCCGGCCCGACCAACGCTGCCCGTCGCGCTCGAAGGCGACGTGCTTCTCGGCTTGGACGAGGCGCATCTCGTAGGCCGCGACCAACGGGCCGAACCCATCGCGCCGGAACCGATCGTAGTACGCTTCGATGGTTCCCAAGAGGTCCGCGAGCAAGTCCGCGCGATCCCAATCCACACCGGCGATCATTCGGCACGAGGTCGCGCGCCCGTGCAGCTCCGCTGCGAAATCCTGTTCGATCGAATTGACGTTGACCCCCACACCGACCACGGCGTGCGACAAACGCCCGCCGCTCGAAGCGGACTCGGCCAGGATGCCCGCGATCTTGCTGGCGCGCACCACGACGTCGTTGGGCCACTTCACGGAGACGTCGACGTCGAGCAATTTCGTAAGCGTGACCGAAATCGCGGTGGCCACCGCGAGTGTGACCGGCAACGCGTGGCGCGCGTCGCCCTCGGGGCGCAGGACCATCGAGAACAAGAGGTCCTTGCCGGGCGGGCTCGACCACGTGTGCGCGCGGCGTCCCCGCCCGCGCCGCTGAAAGTCCGCGACCACCACCGTACCCTCGGCTTCGCCCTCGTTCGCCAGCGCGAGTGCCACGTCGTTGGTCGAATCGGTCTCGGGATAGAAGTAGCAGCGCCGTCCGAGGTACGCGGTCGCCAGCCGCCGCCGAAGCTCGGCGGGCAGCGGGCCGACCGCGGGACGCGGGCTCACAGCAACTCCAGGCTCATGGGCGCGGCCAACGCGGAGTGCGTCAAGGCACCGACGGAGATGTAATCGACGCCGCCCTGCGCGAAGGAACGAACCGTGTCGAGGGTGATTCCTCCCGAGACTTCGACTTCGAGTGTCCCACCGCGCGCGCGGTAGTCCGCGACATCCTTCAGCGCCTCGGCGACGCGCTCGGGTGCGAAGTTGTCGAGCATGACGCGGTCGACACGTGGCGCGGCCGGCGAACCCAGCAACGCGCGCAGGAACTCCAGCGAGTCGACTTCCAGCTCGAGAAAAGTCGCACGCGGCTTCGACGCGATGCGATCGAGCAGGGCCGCGCGGCCGCCGACGGCGCGAACGTGATTGTCTTTGACGAGGATCATCGCACCCAGATCGCGGCGGTGGTTGCGCGCACCCCCGCACCGCACCGCGTACTTCTCGAGGTCACGCCAAAGCGGCGTGGTCTTGCGCGTGTCGAGGATGACCACGCCGGTACCTTGCACCGCGCCGACGAACCGTGCTGCTTGCGTCGCGACACCGCACAACCTCTGCAAGAAGTTGAGTGCGGTGCGCTCGGCTGCGAGAACCGAGCGAGCCGGTCCTTCGAGTGTGCACACGCGCGTGCGCGGTTGGAGTCGCTCTCCGTCGCGAGCCAGCGGTTCGAAGCGGATACCGGGGTCGACTTGACGAAACACCTCGCGCGCGACTTCGAGACCGCACGCGACGGCCGTCTCCGCCACGCGAATCTCCCCGCGTGCGGGCGCCTGGCCGAGGTCCAGGAACGCGGAGGTCGCATCGCTTCCCGCAGCGTCTTCCTCCAGCGCGACGCGGACGCGGGCCGCGACCAGCCCCGCGTCGAGCGGTTCGATGGTGGCGTCGAGCTCCGTCACTCGCCGCTCTTCCCCCGATGGCGGCGCGGTGCGGTGCGATTTTCCGTGGCCGCGAGCGCCAGCCGAATTTCGTCCAACCGGTCGCGCAAGCTGGCCGCCTTCTCGTAGTTCATGTCGCGCGCCTCGCGCAGCATCTCGGCTTCGATGGCGGCCGCCAACGCCTCCGACGGCGCTCCCGGGTCGATCAGGAGGTCGGCCCCGCCTCGATGCTTCGCGTCCGCGATCGAGGTCGACAACGCGACTTCGTCCAGCGACTTCACGATGCCGCGCGGCGTGATACCGTGCGCCGCGTTGTAATCGAGCTGGAGCCGACGACGGCGTTGCGTCTCGTCGATCGCGCGCTGCATCGAATCGGTGACTTGGTCGGCGTAAAAGATGACGCGGCCCAACACGTGGCGAGCGGCTCGCCCGGCGGTTTGGATGAGGCTGCGCTCGCTGCGCAAGAACCCTTCCTTGTCCGCGTCGCACACCGCGACCAGCGACACTTCGGGCAGGTCGAGGCCCTCGCGCAACAAGTTGATGCCGACCAACGCGTCGAACTCGCCCAGGCGCAACCCGCGCAGGATCTCGACTCGCTCGAGCGCGTCGATGTCGGAATGCAGGTAGCGCACCCGGATGCCGAGCGAGAGCAGATAGTCGGTGAGCTCTTCCGACATGCGCTTGGTGAGTGTGGTGACCAGCACGCGCTCGCCGGCCTCGGCGCACTTGCGAATCTCTTCCACCAAGTCGTCGATCTGCCCTTCCACCGGTCGCACCATGATCATCGGGTCGACCAACCCGGTGGGCCGAATCACCTGCTCGACCACCTCGCCCTGCGTGCGAGCCAGCTCGAAATCCGCCGGCGTCGCACTCACGTGGATGAAGCGCGGAACGAGCCCGTCGAACTCGTCAAAGGTGAGCGGGCGGTTGTCGAGCGCGGACGGCAAGCGAAAGCCGTGCTCGACCAGCGTCACCTTGCGCGAGCGATCGCCGTGGAACATCCCGCCCACCTGCGGGAGCGTCACGTGCGACTCGTCGACCACGCACAGAAAATCGCCTTGGAAGAAATCGAGCAGCGTGAACGGGCGCTCGCCGGGTTTACGCCCCGAAAGGTAGCGCGCGTAGTTTTCGATCCCGCTGCAGTAACCGACTTCTTCCAGCATCTCGATGTCGTAGAGGGTGCGTGCTTCGAGTCGCTGCGCTTCCACCAGCCGGCCCTGCTCGCGCAGCTCCACCACGCGCGTGGAAAGCTCGTCGCGGATTTCGCGCGCGGCTTTGCGCACGACCTCTTCGGGAGTCACGAACAGCTTGGCGGGAAAGAGCGTCAACTTCTCCAGCGATCGCAGCCGCTTTCCCGTCAGCGGGTCGGCGATGGATATCGATTCGACCACGTCGCCGAAGAACTCGATGCGGATGGCCTCCTCTTCGTAGGCGGGACGAATCTCGACCACGTCGCCGCGCACGCGAAAGGTGCCGCGCGTGAAGGCAGCGTCGTTGCGTGAGTACTGGATGTCGATCAAGTCGCGCAGAAGGTCCTCGCGGTCGAGTGCCGCCCCCGCCGCCAGCTCGATCATCATCGCGCGCACATTCTCGGGCGATCCCAACCCGTAGATGCACGATACCGACGAAACCACGACCACGTCCTTGCGCGTCATAAGCGAGCTGGTGGCGCGCACGCGCAGGCGGTCGATGTCGTCGTTGATGGACGCGTCCTTGGCGATGTAGGTGTTGGTGGAGGGTACGAATGCTTCGGGCTGGTAGTAGTCGTAATAACTGACGAAGTACTCGACCGCGTTGTGGGGGAAGAAGCCCTTGAACTCGCCGTACAGCTGCGCGGCCAGGGTCTTGTTGTGCGAGATGACGAGCGTGGGCAGTCCCACTTCCGCGATCACGTTGGCGATGGTGAACGTCTTGCCGGAGCCGGTGACGCCGAGCAGCACCTGATCGCGCTTGTCTTCGCGTAGTCCGCGAACCAGGGCGCGGATGGCTTGGGGTTGGTCGCCGGTGGGTCGGTAATGTGAGACGAGGTCGAAGCCGGGGCCCAACGCAATCACCCCGCTGCTCCGATCCCTATCGAGCTCGTGGTCGGATTCACACTGTCGTTGCGTTTTTTCTCGCGAAGCCACATCCACACGAAGAGCACCACCAACAGCAAGAGGACGGGGAGGATCAAGCGACGGACCACGCGCGGGGGACCGAGCTTCTCTTCCTTCAGCGTCCCCTCGATCTCCCACGACGGTCCGCTGCCGGGCCCGCTCCCGCGGCTCCCCACCATCGCCCATAGCGCGTTGCCGTCGAGACCGAGGAAATCGGCGTAGTTGCGAAGGAACCCCTTCAAATAAGTCTCGCTCGGAAACGCGCCGAAATCGTCGCGCTCGAGAGAACGGATGGTTTGCACCGAGATGCGGGTCTCGCGGTTGACTTGCTCGACGGTGAGCTTCTTCTCTTCGCGCGCGGTGCGCAGAAGCTCGCCGATCGTCTTGCCTTCGTTATCCAAATGTCACCACCTGTTGGCGTTCATGGTCCCACGGCGTCGGCATATGGTCAACACGCGAACGCTGCGCCGCGGGTTTTAACCTAGCAGTCCCAGCGACTCCACAAGCTTCGACCGCTCCGTCTCGAGACGTTCGCGTCGGGTGCGCTCCCGCTCGACCACCTCCGGTTTGGCCTTGGCGACGAACCCCTCGTTCGCGAGCTTGCGAGCCACGTCGGAGAGCTCCGCTTCGACCTTTTCGCGCTCGCGCGTCAGGCGCGCGCGCTCCGCGTCGACGTCGACCACTCCGGCGAGCGGGATCAAGACCTCGAGGTCGCCGATCGGCGTGGCAGCACTTCCCTTTTCCTTGGCGACGTTGGGGCCCACCTCGAGGGTCGACACACCCGCGAGCCGAACGATGCCGTCGGACGCTTCGCGGACCAGCGTCGCCCGGGGTTCGGTCGCGCGAACGCGGACCGGAATGCGCGCGCCCGGATTGACGCGATACGCGGCACGGACGTTTCGCACCGACGTGACGACGTCGCGCAAGACTTGCATGCGTCCTTCCGCCTCGGTGTCGAGGTCGCGTTCTTCTCCGCGCGGGTACGCGTACTCCAACAGCACGCGCCCGTCCGCCGTCGGCAAGGCACTCGCGATCTCTTCAGTGACGTACGGCATCAGCGGGTGCAGGAGCTTGAGCGATTCTCCCAGCACGTGGACCATGACCGCGAGCACCGTGCGCTTGTCGCCCTCTCCGTACAGCCGGACCTTCGCGAGCTCCAGATACCAGTCACAGAAGTCGTGCCAGAAGAAGTCGTACATGCGCGTGGTGCCCTCGTTGAGGCGCCACTCCTCGAAGCAGCGATTGGTGTCCGTCGCACCGCGCGAAAGCGCGGACAGGATCCAACGGTCTTCCCATGCAAACTCGCCCGGTTCGACCGATTCCATCCGGAGGAACGGTTTCCCATTTTTCTCGACGGCTCCCAGGATCAAGCGCGACGCCTGCCAGAGCTTGTTGGTGAAGTTGCGCCCCAGCTCGAGCTTGGCTTCGTCGAAGAACACGTCCTTGCCGGGCGGCGAGAGCATCGAGAGCGTGAAGCGAAACGCGTCGGTGCCCCACTTCTCGATGATGTCGAGCGGGTCGGGCGAGTTGCCGAGCGATTTGCTCATCTTGCGCCCGATGCCGTCGCGCACGATGCCGGTCAAGAACACGTGCCGGAACGGGACTTCGTGCATGAATTCGAGCGAGGCCATGATCATGCGCGCGACCCAAAAGAAGATGATCTCCGATCCGGTCACGAGCACCGAGGTTGGATGGTAGCGCTTCAAATCGGGCGCGTTTTCGTCCGGCCATCCCAGGGGCGAGAAGGTCCACAGCCACGACGAAAACCACGTGTCCAGCACATCCTCGTCCTGGCGAATCTTCTTGCTGCCGCACCCTTCGCACTTGGGAGGGTCGGTGCGCGACACCGTCAGGTGCTTGCAGTCGTCGCAGTACCAAACCGGAATGCGGTGGCCCCACCAAAGTTGGCGCGAAATGCACCAGTCGCGGATATTCGTCATCCACGACATGTAAACGTTGCGCCAGCGCGGCGGATAGAATGTGATCTCGTCCTTCTCGACCGCGCCAATCGCGGGCTTTGCGAGTGGTGTCATCTTGACGAACCACTGCGTGGAAAGAAGCGGCTCGATGATGGTGCCGCAACGGTCGTGCTTGCCGATCGCATGACGATGCGGCTCGATCTTGATGATGGAGCCGTCCTTCTCGAGGCGCTCGATCACCTGGGCGCGCGCGTCGAAGCGGTCCAGCCCCGCGAATTCCTTCCCCGCTTGCGCCGTCATCTTTCCGGTGCGATCGATGACCACCACGGTCGCGAGGTCGTGTCGCTTCCCAATGGCGAAGTCGACCGGGTCGTGCGCCGGCGTCACCTTGACGAATCCGGAGCCGAAGTCCTTCTGGACCGCCGCGTCCGCGACGATGGGCAACACGCGCCCGACGATCGGCAGCGTGCACGTCTTCCCCACCAAGTGTTGCTTGGCCGCGTCGTCGGGGCTAACCGCGACCCCGGTGTCGCCCAGCATGGTCTCGGGGCGTGTGGTCGCGACCACCACTTCGCCGTGCTCGCTGGGATAGCAAATCCAATACAGCTTGCCGTCGCGCTCTTCGTACTGCACCTCTTCGTCGGAAATCGCCGTCTGGCACGACGGACACCAATTGACGATGTAGTCGCCGCGGTAAATCAGCCCCTTTTCGTACAGTCGAACGAAAACTTCGCGCACCGCGCGCGAGCGCGGCTCGTCGAGTGTAAACGCCTCGCGACTCCAGTCGAACGCGCAACCGAGTTGTTTCATCTGCTCGACGATGCGCGCGTGGTGGTGTTCCTTCCACTTCCACGCCTCGGCCAGAAACGCTTCGCGTGTCATCTCCGCGCGGCGCTTGCCCTGCTTCTCGAGTGCGGCTTCGACCACTTTTTGGGTCGCGATGCCCGCGTGGTCGGTGCCCGGAATCCACAGCGTGTTGAATCCCCGCATGTGCTTCCATCGAATCAGGTGGTCTTGGACGGTGTCGCCGAGGACGTGTCCGACGTGGAGAACGCCCGTCACGTTGGGCGGCGGAAGTGTGATCACGAAGGTCGGGCCGGAGGCAGAGTCGTCGGGCCGGAAAACACCGCGGGCGTCCCACTCGCGGTTCCAGCGCTCTCGCGCGGCGGCGGGGTCGAAATGCTTTTCCATACGCTGAAACGAAGTCGTCAAGTGGCGTGAACCCTTTGGAGGATGGGAAGATAGCACCCACGCGGGGCGTGGGTCAACGCTACTGTGACTCCGCGGCGACGAAGGCGAGCCAGCGCTGGTCGCGACTGACGGCGAGGCGCGTGATTCCGGAAATCCCATACCCGCCGAGATCCGCGATCTCGTGCCACGTCGGGTCATCGAAGGGGCGCGTGGCGTGGAGCTTCGACCCGTCGGACATCACGAGTGTTTTGCCGACCCACACCGCATCTTGCGAGGTTCCGATCGCGTCGATGAGCCGGTCTGCGGGACGACCGATCTCGAGCCAGGTGTAGAACGTGTAGGTAGGCGGATCGCTCGCGGGCACGCGGGCGAGAAAGCTCAACTCCGAACGGTTCGGGACGCGAAGGAGCCCCCGTCCGATGTCCTGTGCGATGACCGTCTCGCGCTCCGTTTCGACGTCGACGACACGAAGCGTGTGCGGGTCACCCACCACGAACAGTGCCACGGTGGATGCGTCGAGCCAGGCAAAGTAGCCCACCGAATCGACCGCGGCCATGACCACGTGCGGGTTCGAGCCGTCGGACTCGAAGTGCCACAAGCGCTGCGTGCTATCCGATTCGACGCGAACCGCGCAAAACCCGCCGCCGGAGAACGGCGTGGGCGAGTACTCGCTCTCGGGAGTGGCCGTGATTCGAATCGACGACTTCGTGCGCTGATCGTATCGATAGACGTCGGTGCCGGTGGAATCTCCGCGGGTATAGAGAAACCCTTCGCCCTTGGGAAGGAAGGCGGGCTGGTTCTCGTAACCGCTCCGCAGCGTGACCTTCTCCGGGCGCCCGATCCGGAGCTCGGAGCCCACCACGCGTAGGTCGGAAAGCCAGATGTCCGTCGACGGCAGTTGGGCGGCGACCGTGGGTGCGATCGCGACCGTCACGACGACCGCTAAACCGAAAATGCGTTGGCACATACCGTGCATCCTTAGAGTCATTTGTTAATTTTCGGCGGGTGGTTTGACCGGCTCCGCCGGCCCCATTATAATGGACTCTTCGCGCGCCCGCCACGTGGTGTGCGCCCGATCCGGCCGGTCATCCCCTGGTGGCCCACAACTACGGTCCCGAGCCCTTCGAGGTATCCGCGTGCGTATTCGTCGCTCGATCTTCTGCGCCTCCGTTCTCGCCACCCTGGGCTTCACTCCGGCGCGCGCCCAGCACACGCTCGAGGATGCGTTCCCGAATCTCACCTTTCAGGCCGCGGTCGATATCCAAGTCCCGAACGCGAGCATCGTGAGCCGCCTGTACGTGGTCGAAAAAAGCGGCCTGATCTACGTTTTCCCGGAGCTCATCGGCGTACAGCCCGGCGACCGAACGGTATTCTTGGACATCTCCTCGAAGGTCGAGGACAACGGCGAAGCGGGGCTTCTCGGCCTCGCGTTTCATCCCAGCTATCACGTCAACGGCTACTTTTTCGTCTACTACGTCACACGCAGTCCCTACCGCAACATTGTGGCGCGTTACAAAGTCACGGCCAACCCGCTGGTTGCCGATCCCGCGAGCGAGCTCATCCTCATCGATGCGGGGAAGGACAACTTGATTCACAACGGCGGGCAGGTCGCTTTCGGCGCGGGCAACCTCTTGTACATCACGATGGGCGACGACGGCAACTCGTCGAATGGGCAGGACCTGAACGACCTGTTCGGCTCCATGCTTCGCATCGCCCCCAACGTGTCGGGCACCGTGCCCGCGTACACCATCCCCAACAGCAATCCGTTCAAAGGAAACACCAACGGATACCGCGAGGAGATCTTCGCGTACGGATTCCGGAATCCATGGAGATTCTCGATCGATGCGGCGACGGGCCGGATTTGGGGCACCGACGTCGGCGAGAATGCTTTTGAAGAGGTCGACAACGTCAAGAGCGGCGGCAATTACGGGTGGCCCTTGATGGAAGGCCCCGATTGTTTCCAGCCCTCGTCGTGCGACACCGCGGACAAGGACTTGCAGCTACCGGTTTCCTATTACGATCACGGCGACGGGAGTGCCGTCATTGGAGGCTATGTTTATCACGGCACGCGACTGCCCGAGCTGGAAGGCCTCTACATATTCGCGGACTTGAACGGCAGGGTGTGGTCCTTGGACGACGACGGCGTCAATCCGCCGGTTCGCGACGACGTGATCACGAACGGCCCCGGCGTGCTCGCGCTCGGTCTTGGCAACTTCGCCAAGCGCGATTTGTACATCTCTTCGACCGACGGATCGATCTACCGCCTATCCCGGGTCGTGACCGCAGCGGACCGCACGCCGAACGGGGACAGCAGCCGCTTGCTCGGGAACGTCCCCAACCCGTTCAACCCCGCCACCAGCATTCGCTACCAGCTCGCGCAACCCGGCCGCGTCACAGTCGAGATCGTCGCCGTCGACGGGTCGCGCGTGCGGCTCCTCGAGCACGGCGCGCGGCCGGCCGGCGTCCACGCCATCGCGTGGCGCGGTGAGACCGAGGCCGGCGGGCGGGCCGCGAGCGGCGTCTATTTCTACCGGCTGCTGGTCGACGGCGTTGCCCGCGACTCGGCGCGCATGGTCTTGGTGCAGTAGCAGCTTCCGTTTGGGTTGACAGCCGCGCGTCCAGCCGTGAATCTTTGACTCACCCCCTGCGCCGCCCCGGCGATATCGAACACCCCTCGGGAAAGGCAGCTTGGAATGAAGCCATCGCGCAACATTGTTTTCTTGATCGGGACCATCGGGTTGTTGTCGGTTGCTCACGACGCACACGCCGTGCGCTACGCCGAGCAACCCCTGCTATGGCGCCGCACGGCGGTGTCGGGGTACGGGGGCGTCGGGTACCCGGTGGGCGTGTTTGCGAGCGACGACATCGTGGGCGACGGAAACCATGAGGCAAACCGGCCCCTCGACTGGGCGATCGAAATCGAGCACTTTGCCGGTCGCACGTGGTCGCTCGGCTTTTCGGCCGCGTTCACGACCTACGACGACCAGGACATCCCCACGCTGCACACCAATCTCAACACGTACTCCGGCTTCGTTCGCATCGTCGTGCCGACTGCCACCGACGTGCGGCCGTACCTTCGCGCCGGGATGGGCGCGGTCCAGGTCGAGTTCGAAGAAGAGGGCCAGTTTCGCGTCGACGCGGAGTATTCGTTCTCGTTTCAAGCGGGTGCGGGGTTGCTCTGGCTTCCCGCTCGATGGCTTGGGTTGAACGCCCAAGCGCTGTACTACTGGGGCGACACCGAAGAGGCCTACATCGCGGAGAACAATTCCATCGTGGGCTTCAATACCGAGTACTTCGCGTTCTCGGGCGGTTTGAGCCTCTTCTTCCCCTGACGTCGAAGCGCTAGGACCCCGCGACGATCGCCGCGAGGCCCGCGAACATCCCCAGCTTGAGCAGGCGGCTCACGCGCGCGAATTGCGCCTTGTCGCGCGCGCGGGCGACCATCACCGCACCCACCACCAGCGCCGGGACCACCGTCGACAGCATGATCCACGCGTACGACGCGCGATAGGCCCCGGTCAGGCCCGGGACCGGTAGCACGAGGGCGAGAACCAGCATCGCTGCGGCTGCGATGCGCGCCGAAGCGCCTCTCCCTGCTACCACCGCGAGCGTTCGGACACCCGCGGCCCGGTCCCCCTCCAGGTCCTCGGCGCCTTTCACCATCTCCCGGCACAGCACGAACGAGAACACGATCCACATCGGCAAGACCGCTGCCTCTGCGCGCGCGGCGGCCAGCGCACCTCCGTAGAGGGCGCTGGCGGAAATGGTCGCGACGGCGAGATTCCCCGCCGGCCACGCTCGCTTGAGCACCCGCGCGTACAGAAACAGCGAGAGCTGCCACGCCAGCACCAACCACGCCAGCGCGCGCGGCAACAGCGCCAGCGCGAGCGCGGAGGTGGCAACCGTCACGACCGCGTACCACCACCACCCCGCGCGAATCGAAAGCCGGGCGGAAGGAATGGGACGGCGGGGTTTGTTGACGCGGTCGATGTCGGCGTCGAAGATATCGTTCGCGATATTTCCCGCGCCGGTTGCGAGCGCGCACAGCGCCGCCAGCGACGCCACGCCGTCGGCCCCGCGTCCGCCGGCCGCGTGGTAGCCCGCATAAACGGCCAGGGCCGCCGCGAGCATGTTGTGGGGGCGTAGAATCTCGAGGTAGGAACCGACGCGCGCGAGCATCGTGTCACACTACGGGATGTCCCAACGAATCTCCAGGCGGAAGGCGTCGGTCACGGGATCGTTACCCGCAACGTTGCCGCGATTCTTGGCCGACGCGTGCAGGTAGGTGAAAGCGACTCGCGAATCACCCGCGAGCTCGTAGCGCGCGCCGGCGTCGAAACCGATCGTCTCGTCGACCACGCCGGACGGAAACGGTGGATTCTGGTCATCTCCCGGTTGAAAGCTGCGCACGTCGCGTCCCTGGCCGATGCGCGCGCCGAACACACCCGCGGTGAGCACAACCTGGGGGCGCGGAAATAGCTCGGCGTCGAATCGCCAGGTATCCGCGTCCGGCGCCGGAAAGCCGCCCAGCAAGACGTCGCCATCTGCGATGTCGCCGGCGCCGCTCACATACATCGAGAGCGAATCGACGTGCGAGTAGGTGTAGATGTCGACCCACCGGTAATGCCCGCGAATGGCGAGACCGAGCGGCCGCGCCGGGACCCAGCGAAAGCCGACGTCGAACGCGAGCTTGTCGGGAAAGCCTTCCTCGCGCTCGAACTGAAAGTCGTCCACCAACAAACTCCCGTACAGCGTCAGCCCGTCGATCACGCTCGTCTTCGCGTCCGCCGACCACATGACGTTGTCGTCGTTGGTGCGCTCGTTGAACTGGTTGGCGTAGAACCACGCGAGGGGGAGAAAGTACAGCATGTCGAGACCGCGGCTGTGGTAGAGCACGGTCTCGGTCAATCCCACCACCGTGCGACCGAAGGTCGCTTCCAACCGATGCCCCGCCATCCAACGCTCCGGATCGCCGAACAGCTGCCCCTGGAACGCATCGAGACGGAACGCGCCGAAGCGCAACCGACCGCCCAGTTGGTCGATGCTGTAACGCTCGCCGGGGGTGATGAGACCGCCGGTTGCGACCGACGGGCCCCAGTCGACGTAATCGCGGCCCGCGATCAAGTCGATGTGATTCCACGACGCCAGTACGTACGAGCGATCGAACAGTGCTGTGAGCCCGTTGAAGCTCTTGGTTCGTCGCGACGGCTTGTGGTCGTCCACGCGATCGCCGTGCTCGGGACCGAAGAGGAGCTGGTAGCGGATGTCGTAGGTGACGCGATCGCCGATGTGAATCTTGGCCGTCGGCGCGCTCCCGACGAAGTACTCCACCTCGTCGCCGAAGGGCACGCGCTCCGCCAACGCGCGCGCGTCGAAGTCGGCTTCCAAGGCGATTTCGTCTTCGCGCGCGAATAACGCGCGATCGTATCGCTGCGCGGGGTCATCGATCGAAAGGGTCAACGTGTACTCGCGCTCGAGGCGGCCGAACTCGTACGCATCGCGCGGCGAGAGCACGGCCGCACCCGCGCGAGTCGCGATCACTTCTACGATGCGAATGAACTCGTCGCGCGTGAACGGACGATTCTCGGGGAGCGTGCAGTACCCCAGCGCCTCGAAGCGCTCGATCGCGCGATAGCTCCAGCTATCGAGTGGAATGCGCTCGTGCCCGACCGCGAGCGCGGAAACGGGCGCCAACGCAAGCACCAGTGCAATCGATGGAATGAGACGCATGTCGGGTCGCACGACGCGACCGCGCGTTATGCGACGCGCTGTCGGTGGGCGTGCAGCTTGGTGTCGGCGGTGCGAAAGCTCTCACGCGCGTCGTCTTGGCGGTCGGCGCGATCGTACACCATCCCGAGCGCGTAGAACGCGCGGTGGTCGTCCGGTGTCAGCTCCGTCACGCGCTTCAGCGGCGGGATCGCGCGCGCCGGCTGGTTCAGGTGGTTGTAGCACATGCCGATGTGATACAGGATCGACGGCTGGTCGGGATTCACCTTCAGTGCGGCCTGAAGGAGCTTCACGGACTTCGCGTACAGTCCCTTGCGATAGAAGATCATGCCGACGAAGAAGGGCGCCTGCAGGTGACCCGATTCGAGCTTCATGACGCGTCGAAACGCGTCCAGGGCTCCCTCCATGTCGCCGTAACCGTACAGTGCGAGGCCCAGGTTGTAGTGCGCTTCCACACTCTCGGGCGCCAGGCGAATGGCGTGACGAAACTCGCGAATCGCTTCGTCATGACTCCCGTGCTCCCCGTACAACGCACCCAGGTTGTAATGCGCCTCGGCGCTTTGCGGGTTGAATTGCAGCGCGCGACGGAAGAATTGGATCGCCTGCGCGTTTTGTCCGCGCAGATCCATCAAGTATCCGAGATTGGTGTAGGCGCGGGCGTGCCCGCGATCCAGCGCGATCGCACGGCGATAGCTTTCCTCGGCTTCCGCGCGGCGTTCGTTGCGCGCGAGTGTGACACCCATGCGGTAATGGCACTCGGCGTTCGACGGCTCGAGATCCACCGCACTCTTGTGCGCGCGCAACGCGTCATCCAAACGACCCAGCCGGTCATAGATGCGGCCGAGGAAATAATGCGGCAGCGCACCCTCGCTTTCGGTCGCAGCCAGGCGCTCGAAACAGTCGGCGGCGACGAACAGCTCACCCACGTCCGTCATGAACTGGCCGATGGCGACCAGCAGGTGCGACGGGAGCGATTCGCGACGCGCGAGGCGCTCGATCGCGTCCAGCGCTTCGCGGCGCCTCCCGGCGTCCCACGCCAGGCGGGCCTGCTCGAACTCGACCTGGGGATCGAGGCCGTTTTCCACCCCGCGCTTGCGAAGCAGGGGGATTCGGGCCGTCTTTTCCTTCCGCCCACGGAGCACCCGGTTCGCCTCCTCAAAACCACCCCGGCGCGACGATAATTCACGCCGAGTCAACGAGATGCATCGACTTAGGGCGTCACCGTAGCGGACGGCTCAAAAAACTGTCAAGCTTTTTTGGGGAGAGCGGAAGTGCTTTGTCAAAAAGCGGTTCGAAGCCTTATCCACAGGAATCTGGGCCGGCGGGTATCGACGGAGTCTGCGCGCGGGTCCTGCCGTGCAGCAGCCCACTTCGCCGGGCCTACCGCGCCTACGCACTAGTAGTCCCGAACTCGTGGGCGCCCGCTGCACGCCACCCACGCGCGGACAGTTTCGTCGACACCCGAATCGAAAGCGATCGATGGACAGTGTTAATGAATCAGTCAACGATGCGCACGTCGAGCACGACGCGGATCGGTGCGCCGCCTTCGAGCTGCGCGCGCGTGAGGACGAGCGGGACTGCCACGCGCACTTCGCGCACTTCCTGCGTCGTGTGCGTGTCGACTGCGACGCGTGCTTCTCTCACCTCGAGCACCTCGCGCACTTCGAGCGGCGGCTCGGGGGCTTTCACAGGAGCGGCTTTCGCTTCAACGCGTCGCATGGGGTCGGTAACGAACTCGTCGGGTCCTTCTTCGCGCGCGGTCTCGGACGCAAGCGAGGCCTCGTCGAGCTCTGGCAGTCGACCGAGCTCCATGTCGAAGCTCGATTCGGGAATGGCGGCAAACAAGTTCTCATCCGCCGGTGCGTCCAGGGTCGGCGCGGTTGCGGCCGGCGCGTACGCGGGTGCTTTCTGCCCGAGTGGTCTGGCAGGTGGGGCCGGCACCGGCGCGGCCTTGCGGGGTGCGGGCGCGCCGGGCTTGGCTTGAGGAGCGGCCGGCCTCGCAGCCGGAGCCGCGGGCTTGGTTGCCGGTCGGCCCGCAGGTGGCTCGACTTCACGCAGCACCATGTCGACGTGATCGTCGAACTCGAACTCGGGGCCGCCTGCGGGCTGCTCGGGAGGCGCGGCCGCCGGCAGCTTGAACGGCACCGGTTGCTTGGTCGGGGGCGGAGACGCGGGGCGCGCACCGCGCGCGGCGATCTCCGGATCTGCAGTTCCTGTGAACGCCGGTCTCCCGCGCGTCGCCGGTCCCTTGGCCCCCGCGCCCTTGGGCTCGCCGTGGTGCGCCGGAGCGGCGTCGCCGATCTCGGTCGACAGCTCGCCCTTCTCGAGGCGGTCCTTCAAGACGCGATACACCATGGTCGCAATTCCGTGGAACGTTTCGTACACGCCGGTTCCCTTGTTCGCGATCGCTTCGAACGAAGGCTTCTTCAGCGGATTCAGACGCGCGTCGAGCTCCGCCGCGGGAACCGCGTCCGGCAGATCGCGCTTGTTGTACTGAATGACCCACGGGATCTCGTCCAAGCTCAATCCGTGCTCGTTCAAGTTTTGCTCGAGATTGCGCAGGCTCTCCAGGTTCTCGTCGAGCTTCGCGCGCGACGAATCCGCGACGAACACGAGCGCGTCGACGCCCTTCAACACCAGCTTGCGCGTCGCGTTGTAGTAGACCTGGCCGGGGACGGTGTAGAGAAGGAAGCGCGTGCGGTATCCGTTGATCTCGCCCAGCTCGAGCGGAAGGAAGTCGAAGAAGAGCGTGCGATCGGTCTGCGTCTTCATCGAGACCATCTTGCCCTTGGCGTTGTTGGGCGTCTTCTCGTGGATGAACTCGAGATTGGTCGTCTTGCCGCTCACCCCGGGACCGTAGTAGACGATCTTGGCGTTGATCTCGCCGCCCGTATAGTTCAACACGACCATGTGTGACGCGTCCTTCCGTCTCGTGCGCGCGGCGGGGCCGTCGCGCGTGGTCAATGCATCGATGTCGTGAGTGAGTTCTGCCGGAGCGGCCCACAGATCGTGCTCTTGCTGATGAGGCCAGGGTGAGAAAGCTCAAGCGCTTCTGCGAACGGGCCGCCCCGGCAGCCCGCTAGCGGGCAAGTAACATGCCAAGCACGAATACCGACGTGAACCTCAACTCATTACCTTATAGCAACTTGAGGCCGCGCGGCGGGATTCGGCGCAACGCCGAGGAGGTTGCGGCTGCAATATGCTCCTGGCCTTGCAAAAGTGCGACACCGTCCGTACTATTCAGCGCTTTCGATGACAGAGCCCCGTCGCGACGTTTCCTTCCACCTTCTCGGCGCCGTCCAGCTCGTCGCGCTGTCCGCGGATCGTTTGAAGCAGTTCTCGCTGGTCGGCATGGTCGGCCTGTTGGCTCCCGGCTCCAGCGTCGACCTCCTGAAACTGACGCTGTTCTCCCAAGTACCGATCCTTCTGTTCACGCCGCTCGCCGGCGTGCTCATCGACCG
>Ga0137432_1000022_pt1 | contig 144231 bp, 112 predicted proteins | sample EasRivERMZT820_2_FD_102337 | JGI IMG/M metagenome (GOLD analysis project Ga0137432, IMG submission 102337) | Soil microbial communities from meander-bound floodplain in the East River, Colorado, USA - East River MetaG ERMZT820_2 | ecosystem: Environmental > Terrestrial > Soil > Floodplain ... | reverse complement strand
GTTTCCCGTCGTCGCGCGACGGTCTCGAACGGTGGTGAAAGGGCGGAGGGGAAAAAGGTCGAGGGACGGGACGCCGCGTGAGGCGGTCGACCACGGAACTACTGCGAGTCGTGCCCGAATGCGCCGAGCGCAGCGAGCCCCCCGTTCAACTTTTGGTTGGGGCGAGCGTGTCCCGTCCATCGAGCCTTTTTCCCCTCCGCCCTCTCGACCCGCTCCCGCCCGTCGCGCGTTCCACCACGACGCCCCGCTCCCCGCGCCCGCTTCACCCGCGCCCTCGACGTCCGCTCCAGTAATGACACCGGGGCGCGCCGCTTTCGCGACGCGCCCCGATGCAGCGTTTGAGTTTTCAGGAGCGAAGCGGCCTGCGCCGCTCCGCTCGCAGGCTCTCAGTAACGGTCGCCGCGACCGCCGCCGAAGCCACCGCGGCCACCACCGCCGCCGCCGTAGCCCCCGCCGCCGCCGCCGAAGCCACCGCTCCGGCCGCCGCCGCCGTACCCGCCGCCGCCGCCGCCCCGGCCTCCGCCGAAGCCGCCGCCGCCGCCTCCGCCGCCGCGGAAGCCGCCGCCGCGATCTTCACGCGGCTTGGCCTCGTTGACGGTCAGTGCGCGGCCGCCCAGCTGGTGGCCGTTCAGCGCTGCGATCGCGGCCTTCGCCTCGGCGTCGGACCCCATCTCGACGAATCCGAAGCCTTTGCTCCGGCCCGTCTCGCGGTCCATGATCACGTCCGAGCTCTTGACCGCACCGTGCGCGGCGAACAGCGCGTTCAGTTCCTCGCTGGTCGCAGAGTACGGCAGGTTGCCCACATACAACTTCGTGCCCATTCTCGATCTCCGGTCATCAATCGACAGTCGGACTGGGCAGTCCGCCTGCCATGGAACGGCCGCGTTGACGGCCAACTACGGTAGGACGAGCGAACGGGACGACTCGGCCGGGACGCGTACCGACGATCACGTTTCCGACACTTTGAGGAACCGGACCGTTCGGCGTGCGCCGCGACGTCGCGACGCTGAACTCGCCTCCGACCCGATTCCCGCTACGTCCGTCCGAAAAAGAGTACGCGCACTGCGACCGGTGCTGGAAAGACGGTGACGGTTCGTTGGAAGACGAAGCGCGGCAGTGGCCGCGATCCCAACGCCCCGAAAGACCCCCGATCCCGAACCCTGGCTGCACGCGCGCGCGCCTCATTTCCCGAACAGACGTTCCGCTCGACCGCGCGGGACTCTAGCGGCGAGGGAACGCGCGGTGGTAGTCGGAAAATGCCGCGGTTCCGCGGTTCGGACCGCTTCGACGCGTGGCGATGCCGTCCGGGATCGCGCGCTCGCGATCGCCTGCGCGGCGCGAACGGAAGGCGTTCGGACGAACGATTCGCGGCCGGCGGCGCGCCCGGGCGTCCCCCGGGAAGCTCCGCGCCCGCTTCAGCGCGGCTCGCCGCCCCCTGCGACCGCCTGCCGGGCCGTCTGCGCCGCCTGCTTCTCCGCGCGGCGGTCGAGCCAGAGGTAGAGCGCCGCCATCAGGAGCAACCCTTCGATGGCGTAGAAGACGGTGAGCCGGCCGATGATCCCGTGCGTGAAGCCGTAGGCGTGCAGCCCGACGCCGAGCAGGTTCACGTGCCACCAGCTGAAGGCGACGATCACGCCGTTGAAGATCGCGGCGGCGCACAGCCCGAGCTCGCGCAGGTAGCCGCCCATGCGGCCGTGCAGCATCGCGAGCTCCCACAGGCAGATCATCAACGCGCCGTTCTCCTTGGGATCCCAGCCCCAGAAGCGGCCCCAGCTGTCGTTGGCCCACACGCCGCCCAGGATCGTGCCGACCACGCTGAAGAGGAGGCCGAAGCAGAGGACGCCGTAGACCATGCGCACGACGTTGCGGTAGAGGTCGGCGTGCAGGTGCGCCTTGCCGCGCAGCTGCGCGATCAGCTGCCCGATCACGTAGACGTGCGCGAGCAACGCGGCGAGCAGCCCCGCCGAGTAGCCGATCGTCACCGTCGTCACGTGCGTCGACAGCCAGAAGTTTGTGTTCAGGACCGCCTCGAGCTGCGGCATGGTGTCGGAGCCGCTGTCGTACGCCTCCTTCGCCTCGAAGCTCATCGCGAGGAAGAGGCCGGACGCGCCGATCAGCGCCGCGAACGCGATCGCGATGCGGCGGCGGTTCAGGAGCTCGAGCACGAGCGCCGCCGTCACGCCGATCGCCGAGATGAAGAGGATCGTCTCGTAGAGCGTCGAGACGGGCGGCCGGGCGCGCAGGTAGCAGCGCCACGCGATGCCGGCGACGTGCAGCGCGAGCGGCGCGGTGAGCAGGAGCGGCAGCCAGCGCTGCAGCGGATGGCCGGCGCGCAACATCCAGCCGATGGCCACGACGACGAAGGCGAGGACGTAGAGGATCAGCGCGTAGTAGAAGAGGTCGAACTCGTAGAAGGCGACCTCGCTCTCGATCTTCTTGTACTCGCCGGTCGGCCCCGCGACCTCGACGACCGCCTTCTTCCAGTCGGTCAGCGCCGCGTGGAACGCCGCGCCGTCTGATCGGGCGTGCCAGGCGCGGTCGAGCGCCGCGAGCGCCGCCGTCTGCGGCCCGAGGCGCGGGTCGCCGGCGAGGCAGCCCTCGACCACGTCGCGCAGGCTGAGCCACTGCGTCGAGCGGCTGACCCGCAGGTCGGGCGATTCGGGGGAGGGGAAGAAGTCGAGCGCCGACGAGAACGTCGCCGCCTGGCGCACCTTCGCGAGGACGCCGTCGAGCGCGCCCTTCTGCGCGGCGGGGACGCGCGGCAGCGCCGCGAGGATCTGCGCGAAGGTCGCCTTCTCCGCGCCGCCGAAGAGCGCGCGCACGCCGGCGTCGTCGCCGAGCGGGAAGTCGATGCGCAGGATCTCGACGTAGAAGGAGATCCGCTGGTACGTCGTCATCTTGCGCGCGAGCTGGACGATCTGCTCCTCGACCACGTTGCGGTTCTTGGCGTTGCCCTTGACCTTGTCGTGTTCGAGCTCGTCGGCCTTCTGCAGCAGCGTGCGGCCGCCCGGCGCGAGCTCGGAGAAGCTCCAGCGGTCGCGCTTCACGTGCTCGCCGCGCGGGACGCCGATCGCGTCGGCCACCTCCCACGTGTCGAGCAGGAAGACGGGATAGGACTCGGCGAGCTCGGGGAAGAAGAGGCTGTCGAGCAGCCACTCCATCGAGGTGCGCTGAAGTTTCTCGACTTTGCCGTTCTTCTCGACCTCCCAGCGCAGCGTGCGCCGGCCGTTCAGCTCGAGCAGCTTGAAGTCGGCGAAGGTGCCGAGCGGCTTCACGCGCCCCTCGTTCTGCAGCGGCAGCGTCGCCGCGAGCTCGAGCGACTCCTTCGACCACTGCGGGACGCGGGAGGGAGGCTCGGTCGGGGCGGGCGTCGCGGCCGCCGCGTCGTGCACGTGCGCGTCGTGCTGCGCGTGCGCAGGCGCACCGCCGAAGGCGAGCGTCGCGATCGTCGCGGCCGCCGCGAGGGAGGGGATCCAGGACTTCATGACCGTCTCCTGCGCGCTCAGCGCTTCTTCGAACCCGCGGCGAGCGATTCGTCCGCCGCCGCGACCGCCGCCCGGGGCGCGACCGGCGCGCCCGCGGGCCGCGCCAGCCGGTTCTCGGAACGGACGTACTTCATGAGCTTCATCGAGAAGTGGAAGAGCAGGCCGGCCGCGATGATGAAGCAGGAATACTTCGGCCACTGGTCGCTCGGGTTGCTGACGACCGCGAAGTCGGAGTAGTGCGGCCAATCGACCGGCACGTTCGGCGGGCCGTACCCCGACTGGAACAGCGTGAAGCCCTTGTGGCGCATCGGCTCGTTCATCGTGATCTTGGACTTCTGCTGCGCGCCCTCCTCGGTCTTCGTGACGTCGGAGAGGAAGACCGCCGCGCGCGACACGCCGGGGTGCGTCTCGAAGGTGAACTTGTCGAGCGCGATCGCGAAGGGCAGCTTCCAGCGCTTGTGCTGCAGGTGCAGCAGCCACGTCTTGCCGCCCGCCTCGAGCGTGAAGCCGCCGAACTCGAGCCCCCAGAACAGGGCGGTGTTCAAGCGGCCGGTCGCCTTGTCGCGCAGCGTCGCGACCAGCCCCGCGACGTTGGCCTCCGCCTCGACCGCCAGCGGCTGCTGCCACAGGACGTAGCCGTCGACGCCCGGGCTCGAGTCCTCGGGCCGCATCATCGGCGGGTGCGCATGGTCGGAGACGACGATCGCGTTCTTCATCCAGCGACTCACGACGATGTCGAACGGCAGGAGGTCGTGCGTGAAGGTGACCGGCCCCTCTTCGAGCGCGTCGGCCCACTCGGTGTGGGGGACGACGTACTCGGTGGTGCGCCCGGTCGCGACCGCCTCACGGATCGAGAGCTCCCAGTCGTAGTAGCTCTGGAACTCGTCGCCCGACGTGGGGGGGACGGCGGAGGCTTTATCGTCGTAGCGCAACCGGTAGTCGGCGAGGCTCATGTCGCGCGGCCACAGCCGCAGGTGCCCGTCGATCGAGTAGCGGTACTTCACGAAGCCGGCGACGAGCATGAGCACGATGCCGAGGTGCGCGACCAGGATGCCGGCGCGCGCGAAGTCCTTGCGCATGCGCATGATGCCGCCGCAGATCAGGTTGAGCAGCAGCAGCGAGAGCAGCAGGTAGACGCCGGGCAGCGGGATCGGGATCGGGCCCTGCCAATGGACCAGGAACATCGACTCGAAGTACTTCTTCTGCGTCTCGAAGAGGCCGTGCTCGACCTGCTCGAGCGTCCCGAGGAAGGTGAGCAGCGTCAGGAAGACGAGCAGGATCGCCGCGAACCCGAACGACGAGAGGAAGGCGGGGAGCTTCTTCAGGAATGCCATCGCGTCCTCACCGCCGCAGCGACTTGCAGAACGACTTGAAGTCCTCGAGCGCCGCCGCCACCTCCGCCTCCGGCCCGGTGAGCTTCACGAACAGCGTCGTCTCGCCGTTCGGGCAGATGGCGCCGAGGAAGCGCGCCTTGTCGATGTCGCGCTTCGTCATCTCGTCCTGGAAGTGGCCGGTCAGGTCGACGAAGGGCGCCTCGGCGCCGAGCGCGGGGATCGTCGGCAGCTTCGCGAGCTCCGACGGCGAGGCGGCCGCGAGCCCCATCTGGTCGCGCCAGCGGTTCACGTTCTGCGCGATGCCGCCGCCGTCGCCGCCGAGCGAGTTCACCGTGCACTCGGTGAGCTTGCTGTCGCCGATCGCGAACGTCGCGAGCCGCGGAGGCCGCGGTGGGAGCTGCTTCCAGCTCGGCGGGACGTCGAACTGCACGCCGGCCGCGTCGCCGCCGCCCGCTCCGCCGGCGCCGCTCGCGCCGCCCGCCGCCGTCGCGCCGCCCTCGGGCGCGCCGCCCTTGAAGCGCAGCGACGCCGCGAACGCCACGAAGCCGGCGCGCTCGCGCTCGACCGCCGCCTTGGGGCCGGTCATCTTGACGAAGATCTGCTGCCCGCCCGCGTCGGCGACCAGGCCGAGCAGCGCCTGGCCCTCGCGCTTCTCGCCCGCCATCGTCGTGAAGGTGCCGTCGACCTCGACGCGCACCGCTGGCTGCCCGAACAGGGCGAGGCGCGGCAGCTTCGCGAGCTCGGCGTCGTCGATGGGGGGCGCGCCGAACTGGTTGCGCCAGCGGTTCACGTTGGGGAGGACGCCGCCGCTCGCGATCGAGAGGTAGCACTCCATGGCCGGGTCATCGGCGGGACGCACGTTGACGATGCGGTTGCCGTCGGACTTCTGCCGGGTCCAGCCGGTCGGCAGCGCGAAGTCGAAGTCGTCGGAGTGGTCGGCCGCGTCGGCGCCGCCCGCGGTCGCCGCGCCGCCGTGCGGCCCGCCGTGCGCGCCGCCGTCCTGCTTGACCGTGAGCGAGCCGGCGAACTGGTCGAAGGCCGCCGCCTGCGCCTCGACCGCGGCCTTGGGCCCGGTCATCTTCACGAAGACCTGCTGCCCGTTGGCCGGCGCGATCAGGCCGAGCAGCTTGAAGCCCTCCTTGGGCGCGGCGCCCTTCGCGCCGCCCATCCCGGCGTACGCCCCCTCGACCTCGACGCGCACCGCCTCGAGCCCGAGCAGCGGCTGGCGCGCGAACTTCGCGAGCGCCGCCTCCTCGAGCGGCGGCTGCCCGAACTGGGAGCGCCAGCGATTCACGTTGTCGAGGACGCTGCCGCCCGCCGTGCTGAGCGAGCATTCGACGTCCTTGTCGGGGCCGGCCTTCATGTCGAGGAGGTGCATGCTGCGCGTCGGCAGCTGGCTCCATCCCGCCGGCATCGTCCAGGCGAATTCGGGCTTGGTCTCGAAGCGCTCGAGGCTGGTCGCGCCGATCCAGTCGTCCCCCGGCCGGACCGTGATCTCGCGCGTCTCCGTGATCCGGCGCGGTCCCGCCGACTCCTGGCAGCCGCAGGTGAGCGCGAGCAGCGCGATCCAAGGCAAGGCAGCGGCGCCGCGGCCCTCAGGCGTGGAAGCGATCCGTGGTTTCACGCTGGTTCTCTCGGCCCCGCTTCGAAACGCCCCCCGGCGGCCAAAGTAAAGGTTGCCCCCGTGGTCGCGAAGCGCGGACCCTCGTGATTTCCGCGCGCCGCCCGAGCGCCATCACTTCCGCGGTGAGAGCTGCAGCTCGACCTCGGCCAGGCCGACGCCGCCCTTGCGCTGCGTGCCTCCCTCGGCGTCGAGCACCCGAACGTCGAGGCGGCGGACCACCATCGGCCGCGGCCAGCGCAGGACGCCCTTGCGCCCGTCGTCGGGCAGGACGAGTTCGAAAGTCCCACCCTTGCCACCGTCGACCGCCACCTCCACGCGCCGCACGCGCGGCGCGAAATCGGGCGCGATCTGCTTCACCCAGTCGCCGAGCGGGCTCACCAGTACGGCGTCGGCGCGCACCGGTTTGGCGAGCGCGAGCGCGAGCACCGGCCGCAGGTCGCCGTCGGCCGAGAGCCAGCCGCGCGACTGGAAGTTGTCGGCGGCGAGATGCGGCGCCCAGCCCGCGTCGCGGAAGCTCGACGCGGTCACGGTCGCGCCGACCTGCGCGACGAGGTTGCGCGCGGGATCCTGCGCGAAGGAGAGGAGCTCGGGGTCGGGCGCCTCGCGGATGCGCACCGTGAGCGGCGCCGATTCGACCAGCACCTCGGCCGGCGGCGCCTCGCCCTCCGCGGCCGGCGGCGGGCGGACGTGCGCGCGCGCGCGCACGACGTAGGTCCCGTTCTTCTCGAAGTTGATCTGAGCAGGCCAGCGTTCCGCGCGCGAGGCGCCGTCGGGCCGGCCCTCGACGCGCGCGAGCACGCGCTGGTCGGCGAGCGCGACGTCGACCGACTGGCCCGGCCCGTCGCGGCGGCAGTAGACGGCGACGACGTTCGTGCCGGGGTGGAGCAGCGACGCGAGCGGCGCGTTCGTCGCGACCGGCGAGTACTCGGCGAACTCGTCGTCGCCCGACCAGGCGCGCGTGCCGTTGATCCAGATCTCGAGGCGCGGCCCCTCGCCCGTGGCGACGGGCGCGTCGGGCGGCGGAGCGGTCCCGTTCGCACCGATCTGCGGGTCGGCGGGGGGCGGTGGCTCGGGCCGCTCCGGCACGCCGCTCTTCGGGATCTGCTTGAAGTCGGCGTCGGCGCGCGCGAGCCAGATCGCGTCGAAGAAGGCGACGCCCGCCTTCATCGGCGTGAACGCCATGCCGGTGAGGACGCCGCCGGCGCCGAGCTCCTTCCAGAGGTCGACGGTGACGACCCGCCAGCCCTTCGGCGCCTCCTTCTCGATCTGCGTCCCGGCCCACCCGACCTCGTTGGGGCCGGAGAAGACGCGCCGCGTGCGGCCGTCGAAGGCGCCGTTGAAGGCGAGCTGGATCATGATCCCGCCGCCGCCGTCCTTGCGCCACGCGAGGCGGAGGAAGCGGAACTCGCCGGGCTGCGGCCTCTCCGCGATCGGGTAGTTCCAGCCGCGCAGGTTTGCGGAAAACGACTGCAGCGGCGTGACGGCGAGGCAGCGCCGCCCGTTCGCGGCGTCCTTCTCCTGCACGTTCGCCGTCGACTTCTCGGGCCGCTCGGTGAGCTGCGCCGCGAAGTCGGGCTCCTCGTCGAAGAGGCAGACGAGCGGCGCCGTCTCGAGCGCGCCCATGCGCACCGGTAGCGCGTTGCCGCGGTGGACCAGGAGCTGCGGATCGACCAGCGGCGCGTCGTCGAGCTCGAAGCTGCGCCGCAGCCAGAGCTGCTCGCTGCGCCACTCGCTGCGCACGGCGGTGCCGGCGGAGCCCGGCAGCCCGAACGCGCCCGGCCCGCTGCGCCACTGCGCGGCCTCGGGATCGAAGTCGGGCCGCTCCCAGCCGGCCGTCGGCGGGTCGGTCGTGAAATGCCAGCGGCCCGCGTCCTCACGCGCCGGCGGCAGGAGCGCGCGGCCCGGCAGGACGTAGTCGACGCTCGCGACGCGCAGCCCCCTTCCCTGGTCCTCGGGCCACTCGTAGTTCGCCAGCTCGAACGTGCCGAACGACGAAAGCCAGATCGTGAGCGGCGTGTCGCCCGACGCGCGCAGGCTCGCCGGCACCTTGTCGTTGTCGCCGCCGTAGAGCTTCGGCCCGCGCGTCGCGAGCCCCGACGCCGGCGCGGTCGCTCGTGCGAGGAAGAGGAGCGCGAAGCAGGTGTGCGACCAGGGGCCGTCGTGACCTTCCCACTGGCCCGTCGCCGCCTGCGCGTGGATCAGGTACTTGGCGCCCTCGCGGTACCAGTCGTGCCCCTCGAACTCGGTGACGCCGCACAGCCCGCCGACGCGCTCGACCGAGTAGAGCCAGTAGATGGTCCATTCCGGGCCGGAGAGCGGGTTGCCGGTCGCGAGGAAGTGCTTGCCGATCCAGGTGATGCCGCGCTTGTAGGCGGTCGTGTAGGCGGCGGGCGGCTTGCTGACGCGCTCGAGCTGCTCGACGCAGATGCGCAGCACGCCGACGCCGGCCGCGGTCATCGAGCCGTAGACGTTGCTGCGCGGCCCGTAGCCGAAGCCGGCCGGCTCGTAGGCGCCGGTCACCGCCGGCTGATGGGTCAGCACCTCGTCGGCGAGCTTCGTCCAGACCTCGGCCGGGATCCGGACGCCGCGCTGCGCCGCCGCGCGCAGCCCCATCGCCGCGTACTGCGTGTTCGAGAGGTCGGGGCCGCCCGACGGGTAGCTCCAGCCGCCGACCTGCCAGGCGAGGAGGCGCGCGACGATCTCCTCCATCCTCGCGTTCTGCCGTTCGTCCTCGAGGGCGCCGCGCGCCATGAGCTCGAGCCCCGCCTCGTAGGTCCGGTTGGGGAGCTGCGCGTCCATGAACGCGAAGGCGCGCAGCACCGCCGGGTGGTCCTTGCGCAGGCCCGCCTTGACGAGCGAGTAGGCGGCCAGCGCCGTGAAGCCGTGGCGATACTCGGGCTGCTTGTAGGCGAAGCTCCCGTCGAGGAGCTGGCGGTCGAGCAGCCAGCCGATGGCGGCCTCCATCGCGCCGGGGATGCGCCCCGCGATCTCGCCGAAGCCGCCGTCGCTCGCCGCCGCGCGGATCGGCAGCGGCGAGGTCAAGCCGCTCACGCGGAAGCGGCCGAGCGCGTGCTGCCCGCCGAACTGGAAGTCGAGCGTGAGCGTCGCCTTCACGCCGCCGTCGAAGCCGAGCGGCCGCGCGAGCTGCGCCACCCACTCGTGGGCCTTCCCGACGTTCGGGAAGATCGCCCAGCCCGTGCCCGGCACGGCGTCGATCGCCATCGTCGCGCCCCAGCCGACCTGCTCGACGTCGGCGCTCGGATGGTCGAGCGCGACCGGCTTGAAGCCGTCGCTGTTGCGCGGCGCGGCGACGAGCTTCACCTCGTTCAGGACGAAGTTGCCGCCCTTGGTGCGGCCCGGCCCGTTCGACGGCAGCGACGGATCGGGCAGCGCCTCGATGCGCAGCCCGTTCCAGCCGTTGCGCTCGAGCGAGAACTCGAGCGTGAAGGTGTCCTTCTCGGGATTCGCGCCCGAGACGACGAACGAGCCGTCGTCCTGCGCCGTGAAGGTCGCGCCGCCCGCCGAAGCGAGCCGGACCGGCGTCCACGTCTCCCACGCCGGGGCCGAGGGCGCCTGCGCGACCGCGCCCGGCGCCGCGGCGGCGGAGAGCGTCGGGACGAGGGCGAGAGCTCGCGCGAGGCGGTGCACGACCGCGTCAGATCCCTTCGAGCCGGCCGGTGCTGTCGCCGAAGCTCGCGCGGCGGACGCCGCCGCATTCGAGCAGCGCGAGGAAGAGGTTGCAGAGCGGCGGGTCGCCGTCGAAGCGCACGTGGCGTCCGGTCGCGAGACCGCCGCCACCCGCGACCGCGATCGGGAGGTGGTCGTGGTTGTGCGCGTTGCCGTCGGAGATGCCGCAGCCGTAGGTCACGAGCGCGTGGTCCAGCAGGGAGCCGTCGCCGTCGCTCGCCGCCGCCAGCTTCCCGAGCAGGTAGGCGAGCTGCTCGACGTGGAAGCGGTTGATCTTGGCGAGCTTCTCCAGCTTGCCGGGATCGCCGCCGTGGTGCGAGGTCTCGTGGTGGCCGTCGGGCACGCCCAGGAACGGGAAGCTCCGGTTGCTGCCGTCGTTCGCGAACATGAACGACGCCACGCGGGTCAGGTCGGCCTGCCAGGCGGCCACCAGCAGGTCGGAGAGCAGGCGCAGGTGGTCGCCGAGGTCGCGTGGGACCCCGGCGGCGGGGCGCGCGAGCGGCGGCGCGACCGGGCCGGCCGCCTCGCTCTTCTCGATCTCGCGCTCGAGCGCGCGCACCGACTCGAAGTACTCGTCGACCTTGCGCCGGTCGGTCGCGCCGAGCCGCGCGCGCAGCCGCTGCGCGTCGTCGCCCGCCGCGTCGAGGATGCTCTTGCGCAGTGCGAGCCGCCGCGCGCGCTCCTCCGGCGTCGCGTCGTCGGAGCCGAACAGCCGCTCGAAGACGAGGCGCGGGTCGACTTCCTTCAGGACCGGCGTCGACGGCGACTTCCACGACACGTTGCACGAGTAGGCGCACGAGTAGCCCGAGTCGCAGTTGCCCGAGGTGAGCGCCGGCTCGGTCCCGAGCTCGAGCGACGGGAGGCGCGTCTCGGCGCCGAGGCGCTCGGCGAGCAGCTGGTCGACCGAGACGCCGTTCTTGAGGTTCGCCCCCTCGGTCTTGCGCGCCTGCACGCCGGTCAGGAAGCACGCCGCCGCGCGCGCGTGGTCGCCCGGCCCGTTGCCGTTCGCGTTGGCGTGGCGGTGGGCGAGGCCGGTGAGGACGAGGAGCTGGCTCTTCCACGGCGCGAGCGGCTCGAGCAACGGCGGCAGCTCGAACGCCTCGCCCTCCGCGGCCGGCGTCCAGAGGTCCATGCGCTTGCCGTTCGGCGCGAACAGGAACGCGAAGCGGCGCGGCGCGGGGTCGGGCGCGGAGAGATTCCCGCGCGCGAACGCGGCGCGCGGCAGCATCGCCTCGAGCCACGGCAGCGCGAGCGCCGTCCCGGCGCCGCGCAGGAAGGTCCGCCGCGAGAGCGGCGCGCGCAGATGGAAGCTCGCCATCGTCAGCCTCCGCTCACGGCCGGCGTCGGCGACTCGCCGCGGCGGCGGCGGAAGGCGTCGAGCTGCACGAGCCCCAAGACCAGCTCTTCGAACGTCGGGCTGCGCCCGCCGAACGACTCGGCCAGCAGCGTGATCGCGCGCAGGTCGTCGTCGCTCGGCCCGCGCCCGACCGCGTAGGTGAAGAGGTGCTGCGCGAGGCAGCGCTCGAAGCGGTCGTCGGAGAGGACGATCCGCTTCAGGCCGGCCGGCCCGGCGAGCGCGCGCCCGTCGGGGAGAACCGAGGCGTCGTCGATCGCGTGCGCGCCGTCGCGCTCGCGCCAGGCGCCGGTCGGCCCGAAGCGCTCGAGCGCGAAGCCGAGCGCGTCCATCTTCTCGTGGCAGACGGCGCAGGCGGGGTCCTTCCTGTGGGCGGCGAGGCGCTCCTGCATGCTCTTCTGGGCGGCGACGTGCGGCGACTCGTCGAGCGCGCCGACGCCGGGCGGCGGCGGGGGCGTCGGCGCGCCGAGGATGCGCTCGAGCAGGAACTTGCCGCGCTTCACCGGCGACGTGCGCGTCGGGTTGCTCGTGAGCGTGAGGAGGCTCGCCTGCGTGAGGACGCCGCCGCGCGTCGCGTCGCGCAGGCGCACGCGGCGCATGCGATCCCCGCCGACGCCCTCGATCCCGTAGTGGCGCGCGAGCCGTTCATTGAGGAAGGTGAAGTCGGCGTCGATCAGCTCGCGCAGCGGCCGGCCCTCGCGGAAGACGGCGTCGACGAAGAGCTCGGTCTCGAGCCGCATCGCCTCGCGCAGCCCCTCGTCGAAGTCGGAGAAGAGCGCTTCGTCGGGCGTCGCGCGGGCGAGCGAGCGCAGCTGCAGCCACTGGCCCGCGAAGTTCGCGACGAGCGCGCCGGCGCGCACGTCGCGCAGCAGGCGGCGCACCTCGCCGGCGAGGACGGCGGGGTCGCGCAGCGCATGGTCCGCCGCCTTCGCGCGCAGCGCGTCGTCGGGGAGGCTGCTCCAGAGGAAGTAGGAGAGGCGGGAGGCCAGCTCGAAATCGTCGAGCGGATGGACGGCGCGCTCGTCGTCGGGGGCGGCGTCGATCTCGCTGCGGAAGAGGAAGTTCGGCGAGATCAGCAGCGCCGCGAGCGCGGGGCGGAGCGCGTGGGCGAAGCCCTCGCCGGCGGCGAGCGCCGCGTCGACCGGCGCGAGCAGGCGCGCCACTTCGTCGGCGCTGGCCGGACGGCGCCACGCCCGGCTCGCGAGCTCCTGGAGGATCGCCGGAGCACAGGCACGCGCGTGCGCGTGGGGTGCGGGGCCGGCCGACGCGGCGCAGACGTAGATCCGCCGCTCGCTCGCGGTCGGCGGCAGCTCGTCGAGCGGGCCTTCGATCTCCAGCCAGTCGACGACGAGGTTGCGGTCGCGCTGCGCCGGATCGGGGTCCTCGGGGTGGTAGTAGTCGTTGCGAAACGCCACCGCGATCCGTTGACGGCCGTGCGAGAGCCGGGCGCGCGCCTCGAACGTCGCCGGCGCCTCCTCCGTCTCGGCGACCTCGAGCTGTGCGAGGTCGCGGCGGCCGGCGCGCAGCGCCATGCGGCACGGCTCGGGCCCCGCCTGCTGCCCGAAGCCGCGCACGCGCAGCGCGTAGTCGCCGTCGCGCGGCAGGTCGACCGTCGTGAAGGCCTCGCCTTCGGAGTAGAGGTTGACGATCGGGCCGAAGCGGCAGTCGCGCAGCGTCGCGTCGATCTCCTCGGCCTCGAAACGGCGCACGGTCGCGCGCCGCAGCTCGTCGCCGGGCAGGACCGCGACGGCGATGCGCTCGGCCGCGGCGAGGTACTTCTCGAGCAGGAGCGGCGAGACGGAGAGGACGTCGCCCATGTTGTCGAAGCCGTAGCCCACGTCGTCGGGCGGGAGCTGCGCGGCGACGTCGAGCGGCGTGTCGAAGAGGTCGCGCACGCTGTTCTCGAACTCGACGCGGTTCAGGCGGCGGATCGTGACGCGGCCCGGGTCGATCGGCCACGCGCCCGGTCCGGCACGCAGCCGGACGTCGAGCCAGCGCTGCGCCGCGGCGAGGAGCTTCCCGTCCGGCCGCGGCTCCGAGGGCGGCGGCATCTCGCCCGCGTGCAGCTTGTCGCGCACCTTGCGCCAGACGCCGGGCCGTGCGCGCGCGTCGGCCTCGTTCGCGAACGATTCGAAGGAGAGGCCCGCTTCGGGCTCCGGTCCGGCGTGGCAGCCGAGGCAGGAGTCCTTCAGCAGCGGCAGCACGTCGCGCGCGAAGTCGACGTCGTCGCCGCACGGCGAACGTGCAATTGCGGGCAGCGCGGCGAGCGCGGAAGCGGCCGCGAGCGCCAGCGCGCACGCGACCCGCCGGCGCCGCCGTCCCGATCGGACACTCCCCGATCCGACATTCATGGTTGCGACGGATTAACCGGGCGCGGGCGGCGGCGCGAGGAGGCGCTCAGCGATTTGCCGCGGCCGGGATCGGGCGCGCCGTGAAGCGGCCCGCGGCGTCGACGTAGAGGAGCTCGGGCGCGCCGTCCCGCTCCGCGAGCGCGACGCGCCGCCCTCGCGCGGGCGCGTCGAGAAGGAGCGACCCGTCCGCCGCGACGACGAAGACGCGCGAGCCGGTGAGGCCGGCGAGGAGGAGCGGCTCCGTTCCAGCCGCGTCGCCGCCGGCGACCGCGACCGCGACCAGCGGATCGCCGAGCTCGGCGACCGTCGTCCACGCCGCGCCGCCGTCGCAGCGCGCGAGCAGGCGCAGCTCGCCCGATTCGGTGCCGGCGGCCGCGAGCGGCGCGTCGGCGCCGTCGGGCGGAGCGGCGATCGGCGCGAGCGCGGTCACGGTCGCCTCTCCGCGCAGCGTCCCGCGCCGAGCGCCCGCGCCGTCGTACCAGCGCAGCTCGCCGCCCTCGAGTGCGACGGCGACGACGCGCAGTCCCGCGCCGCCGCCTTGGACGTCGAGCAGCGCGAGCGCGGTGCACTCGCTCCCCAGCTCGATCGGCTTCAGCGGCGCGCCGCCGGTCTGGAAGACGACCAGCGTCCCGCCGCTCAGCGCCGCGAAGGTCTCGTCGCCCCGCTTCCCGTCGACGTCGCCGGTCGCGAGCGCGAGGACGGAACGGCCGGCGCGCACGTGGAAGGCGAGGTCGCCGCCGCCGTCGGGCCGCGCGAAGGTGATCGCGCCGTTCGCGTCGCCGCGGACGACGCGCGCGCTGCCGCCGTCGCCGGCCGCGCCGTGCGCGAGCGCTGTGATCGGCGGGCCGCCGTCGCGCGTCTGCGAAGCGACGACCAGCGCGTCGCCTTCGTCCTCGGCGGGAAGGCGCAGCTCGCGCACGCGGCCGTCGGCCGCGCCGCAGCGCAGCGCGCCGTCGGCCGCGTCGAGCGCCGTGATCGCGCAGGGCAGCCGCGTCGCGGCGAGGCGGCGCCCGTCGCGCGCGAGCAGGCAGGGCGCATCGCCCCCCTCGTCGAGGAGGAGGCGACCGTCGGCGGCGAGCGCGAAGTCGCGCACGTCGCGCCCCGCCTTGCAGCGGACGTCGCGCTCGCTCGCCCAGACGACCGCTCGACGGCCGTCGAGCAGCGTGAAGAGCTCGTCGTCGCCGTCTCCGTCGAAGTCGAGCGCGCGCAGCTCCGTCACGCGCCCGTCGAGCGGGAGCTCGAAGCGCGGCGCGCCATTCCCGTCGAAGCCGGTGAGGCCGCGCGCGCCGGCGACGACGATGCGCGCGCCGACGTGCGTACGCGCCACGACCAGGGCGTCGCACTCGCCGCACGCGAAGTCGCTCTCGAACGCACCGTCGGCGTCGAGGACGCGCGCGCGGCCGCCGTCGAGCGCGACGACGAGGCGGTCGACCGCGCCGTCGGAGAACGCCGCCACCTCGCGCACCGGCAGCTCGCGCGTCGAGCGCAGCTCGAGCGCGCCGCCCGCCGCGACGCCGACCAGGCGCACGCCGTCGCCGTCGACGAGCGCGAGGGCGTCGCCGCGCGCCGCTGCATTGCTCCCGGAGCGCAGCAGGAAGAGGTGGGCCGTCGACGTGCGGGGCCGGCCGTCGGCGCCGCAGAGGAGCTTCGCGAGCGCGCGCAGCGTGCGCACCGCGTCGCCCGCCGCCGTCGCCGCCGGACTGCTCCCGCCGACCACCTCGACCTCGCCCATGTCGGTCGCGGCGCACCAGAGCGGCGTGCCGCCTTCGGGCGTGCCGACGTCGACGAGGGCGCGCACGCGGCCGTGCATCGCGCGCGGTGCGGCCGCCTCGCCGCGGCCGTCGAACGCGACCACGCGGCTCGCGCTCCCGTCCTGGGTCGCGACGACCACGCGCGCGCCGTCCTGCGGGTCACGACCCTTCGCGCTGCTCCGCGCCGCGACCGCGACGGCGTAGGGGACGCCCTTCACGCGCGCGAGCATCCGCCCGTTGCCGCTGCCGTCGATGCGCACGATCGTCCCGTCGTCGTGCGCGACGACGATCTCGTCGCGGCCGTCGCAGTCGACGTCGCCGACCGAGGGCGGGGCGCAGCGCCCGTCGAAGGCGAGCTCGAAGCGCTTCTCGAACGGCGCGAGCCAGAGGTGGTGCACGACCACCGCGCCCGCCGCCAGCTCGAGCGCGTCCTCGCCGAGGAGCTCGCGCGCCTCGCGGCCGGGCGCGCGTGCGAGGAGGAAGTAGCGGCCGGGCGCCAGCGCGAGCGGCGCCTGCTGCGGCAGCGCGACGATGGCGACCTCGCCGCGCGCGCCCGCCTCGGGCCGCAGCTCGGCGACGACGCCGGCGTCCTCACAGGTGAGCGTGAGCTGCGCGCGGCCGAGCGCGGCCGCGCTGCGCGACGCGCGCTTCCCGAAGCCGCCGAGCGAGAGCAGGAGGGCGATCAGCGCGACGCCCGCCAGCGCGATCAGCACGTGGGGGCGGTCGCGCACGAGCGCCGCCGCGGCGCGCCGCCACTTGCCGCGCTCGCCGAGGATGCGCCGCCCGGCGGCGAACCGCTCGAGGTCGCGCGCCAGCGCGTCGGCCGTCGCGTAACGCTCCTCGGGCCGCGGCGCCATCGCGCGCCGGACGATCGCGTCGAGGTCGCGCGGGACGGCGGGGAGGCGCTGGCGCGGCGGCAGGCAGTCGCCGGCCGCGATCTTCCCGAGGACGTCGCGCGCGTCGTCGCCCTCGAACGGGCGCTTCAGCGTGACGAGCTCGTAGAGGACGACGCCGAGCGAGTAGACGTCGACGCGCCGGTCGAGCGGCGCATGCCCGCCGCCGCACTGCTCGGGCGCGACGTAGTAGGGGCTCCCGACCAGGTCGCCGGTGCGCGTCAGCGCCGGCAGCCCCTCCTCGCGCACCAGCCCGAAGTCGATCAGGAGCGGACAGCCGTCGCCGCGCAGCAGGACGTTCGACGGCTTGACGTCGCGGTGGAGGATGCCGCGCTGGTGCGCGTGGTGGAGCGCGTGCGCGACCTTCGCGAGCGTCGCGGCGGCGCGGACGAAGTCGAGGCTCCCCGGCGCGCGCACGAAGCCGCCGCGTGCGATCACGTCGGCGAGCGACGGCCCCTCGATCAGCTCCATCGCGAAGAACCAGGCGCCGTCGCACTCGCCGACCTCGTCCACACGGACGATGTTCGCGTGGCGGAGGCCGGCCGCCGCGTGCGCCTCGCGCATGAAGCGTTCGACCGAGGCGGGCTGCAGCGTGAGGTGCGCCTCGAGGACCTTGAGCGCGACGAGCTGCCCGCCGTCGCGGCGGCGCGCCTGATAGACGACACCCATCCCGCCGCGGCCGATCTCGCGCTCGATCGCGAAATCACCGAGGACGCGCCCTTCCGGCGGCGTCGCGTGCCCCATCGTCTTCCCCGACGAAGGTGCGGACGCGCGACAGACTACCGCGTGCGGATCGGCGCGGCGGGACGCTTGCGCGTCAATCCGCCAGGGCTTTCCTCACCGCTTCGATCATGTCCTTGTGACGGCGGATGAACGCCTCGAACGACTCGTCGGGGCGCCGATACGTCGTCACGACCCACGGCTCGCCGGGATGGGACGGGTCCTGCACCGTGGTGGTGAGGACCTGTTCCGGCGTCGGCGCCGTCGTGCCGCCGCCCGTGCCGCTCGCCGTGAGCAGGAGCGAACGCACCCCCGGCACCGCGATGACGGCGGCGACCTCCTGACCCGCGCGGCACACGCGGGCGACGACCTCGGGCGCTCCTGTCGTCGCGGGGTCCGCCGTCGGACTCCACGCCAGGCAGGAGAGCAGCGCCAGCACAGCTGCCTTCAGCATGCGACTGCCTCCCTGGGGAGGGCCGACGCCGGGGGCCTGGCCGCCTCGTCGCGCAGCGCGGCGAGCGGGAAGGTCGGAGCGACCCTCGATGTCGCTCCTTTCGCCCGGACGGGCAGTCCGACTTCCGCCAAAACCCGCTGTTTTCGGCAGTTTCGGGGGCCGACTTCAGGAGTTCCCGGAGGTTTCTTCGGCGGGAGAGGTCCCGGGACGGGCGGCGGCGTGGTCGGCGATCGCCTGGAGGAAGGCGGGGCCGAGCTCGGCCGCCTTCTTGTCACCGACCCCCTTCACCGACCGGAACTGCTCGGGCGTCGAAGGCTTGCGGGCCGCGAGCTCGGCGAGCGTGCGGTCGTTGAAGATGACGTAGGGCGGGACGCCGCGCGCGTGGGCGAGGGTCCGGCGCAGCTTGCGCAGCTCCTCGAAGAGCGCCTCGTCGAGCGGCAGTCCTTCGGTGTCGTAGGCGAGACGCGCGAGGCTCTTCTTGCTCGCCTTCGCGGCCTTCGGCAGCGCGAAGAGGACCGGCTCGCGCGCGCCGCGCAGCGTCTCGCGCCCGCTCGCGGTGACGGACAGCGTTGGATAGTCGCCGTCGGCGACCGCGATCGCGCCGCTCGCGACGAGCTGGTCGATCCAGTGGCGGATCTCCCGGCTCGAGTTCTCCTTCAGCAGGCCGAAGGTCGAGAGCTGGTCGTGGCCGTAGTTGCGCACGCGCTCCGAGTCGGCGCCGCGCAGCACGTCGGCGACGTGCGCCGCGCCGAAGCGCTGCTCGCAGCGGACGATGCAGGAGAGGATCTTCTGCGCGATGACGAGTCCGTCGGGCGCGCGCGCGAGCTCGTCGAGGCAGACGTCGCACGCTCCACACTTCGTCCCGTCATGGGGCTCCCCGAAGTGCTCGACGAGGAAGCGGTGGCGGCAGGTCGCGCCGCCCGCGAAGGCGAGCATCTCGGAGATGCGTTCGAGCGCGCCCGGAGCCTCCTCGCCCTCGAGCATCGACTTCCAGCCGTGCCAGTCGGCCGCCGACCAGAAGAGCACGCACTCGGCCGGCAGCCCGTCGCGGCCGGCGCGCCCGCTCTCCTGCATGTACTGCGCGACGCCCTTGGGGAGGTTGGCGTGCACGACGTAGCGCACGTCGGCGCGATCGATCCCCATCCCGAACGCGACCGTCGCGACGACGACGTCGACGTCCTCGTTGAGGAAGAGCTCCTGGTTCTGGTGGCGCGTCTCCGCGTCGAGGCCGGCGTGGTAGGGGACGGCGCGCACGCCCGCCTTCGCGAGCTCGGCCGCCCACTGCTCGGCGTCCTTGCGGCGCAGGCAGTAGACGATGCCCGCCTCGTCGGGATGGCGGCGCACCACGCCGAGGCACTGCGCGAGGAAGTCGCCGCGCGGATGGAAGCGGTAGGTGAGGTTGGGCCGGTCGCAGCTGCCGATCAGGAGCGCCGGGTCGCGCAGGCCGAGCTGCTTCACGACGTCGTCGCGCAGCGCGGGCGGCGCGGTCGCGGTGAAGGCCTGGATCGGCAGGTCGGGGAAGCGCTTGCGCAGCTCGCCCAGCTGGCGGTACTCGGGCCGGAAGTCGTGGCCCCAGTGGCTGATGCAGTGCGCCTCGTCGATCACGAGGCCGGAGAGACCCGCGCCGACCAGGTCGTCGACGAACCCCTCCAACATCAATCGTTCCGGCGCGACGTAGACGAGCTTCAGCTTCCCCGCGAGCAGGTCGGCGCGGACGCGACGGCGCTCCTCGGGCTCCTGCGCGCTGGTCAGCATCCCGGCGGGGACGCCCATCTCCGTGAGGCCGTCGATCTGGTCCTTCATCAAGGAGATGAGGGGGCTCACGACCGCGGTGAAGCCGCCGCGCAGCAGCGCCGGTGCCTGGAAGCAGAGGCTCTTGCCGCCGCCGGTCGCCATCACGACGAGGGCGTCGCGCCCTTCGAGGGCCGCCGCCATCGCCTCGGCCTGCAGCGCGCGCAGCGTCGGGAAGCCCCAGACCTTCTGGACCACCTCGCGCAGTCGCGCGACCCCGGCTTCCCCGACCGCCGTCCCCAAGCGCCTCTCCGTCCGTGTCCCCTCGAAGGGGTCGGACTCTAACCGCGCCCGCCGGTGACACCGGGCGCCGGGGCGGCGTCACGCGCACAGGGTTCGGGGCGCTCTTCTGTTCCGACGCGTGCGCGGAGAGGGTGAAGAAGGGCGACCTCGAGGCCGAGCTCGCCAAGGCCTGTCCGAGCACGACCGCCGCGCTGACCCAGCTCGAGCTCGACTGACGAAACTCACCGCACGCCCGTCAGCGCGATGCGGATCGCGTTCTCCCCGTCCGCCGTCGCGGTCGCGTGCGGCGCGTCGATCCTGAGCCCCGCCGCCGCGAGCTCGTGGCCGTCCGACTTCGTGACCGCTTCGATCAGCGCCTCGGGCGCGAGCGCGACGCGCGTCGTGAGCGTGCGCGCGCTCTCGTCGACGATCACGCCGGGGCTCTCCGGCGTCTGGATGCGGACGGCGCCGAAGACGAAGCTCACCGGCACCATGAAGAACATCCGGCGATGGTCGTCGACGTGGAGGATCCCGAACGGCGTGTAGCTCGTGGGTGAGACCGTCCCGCTCTTCGACAGCTCGCCGAAGTCGAGGACGACGCGCGTGCCGGCGCCGGCCGTGACGGTGGCGATGCGCCGCTCGCGTTCGGCGAGCGCGTCCTTCGCCTTCGCCTGTTTCGCCAGCACGAGCGCCGCGTAGCCCGCCTCCTTCTCGAAGGCGTCCGCCCGCTCCGCGAGCTCCGCGTCGGCCGGCGCGCCGAGCGCCGCGCGCAAGAGGTCGGTGAGCGTCGCGCCGCGCGCGACCTCGCCCTTCCAGTCGGCGCCCACGCGGTCGAGCGCGCGCCCGAGCGCCGCGCCGAAGTCGTAGCCGCGGTAGCGCACCGTCGCGGGGCCGAACTCGCTGCCGTTCACGCTGAAGGTCCCGCGCGCGAGGTTGCGCAGCTTCAGGAGGATCTGCTCGCCGCGCTCGGCGAAGACCTTCTTGTCGGCGAGCTTCGGCAGCGCCGCGGCGAGCGGCGCCCCGACGCCCTGCTTCCCCCAGAGGTCGTGGGCGCGCCACTCGACGTACGTCGCGAGCCCTTCGTTCAGCTCGTTCCCGTCTTCCCACGCGATCGCGTTGGCCGGCATGCGTGCACGCCTGCGCAGCCGCTCGGCGAGGAAGAGCACCAGCTGCTCCTCGGCCTCGTCCGCCGTCTCGGCGCGCACCGCCGCCTCGAGCGCGCGCCCCTCGAGCTCGAGGTGGGCGTTCACCTCGGGGTCGAGGTCGGGGAAGTCGGAGAGGTCGAGCTCGTTGCTCGGCGCCAGCTTCATGCGCGTGCCGGCCCACGCGTGGAACCCCTCGTGCACCACCGTCCCGAGGCACCACGCGTCGTCCGCCGACGCGAGCGCCTTGCGGTCCGACACGACCAGCGTCGTCACGCCGCCGAGGCTCGTCGACGTCTCTTGCGGGATCTCGAAGACGGTCGTGCCGCGCCGGATCCACATCGGCTCGGCGCGCAGCGCCTCGGGAATCGCCGGCTCCTTCGCGAAGTCCATCTTCGTGAACCCGGCCGGCGGCGCCGGATGGCGCAGCAGGATCTCGCCGACCTTCGGATGCGTGACGAGCGCGGGGATCTCGGCGAGCCGGTAGCCCGGCCAGATCTCCGCTTCGTGCGCGGTGACGAGCCCGACCGCTTCGTTCCAGAGCAGGAGACTCGCAGGGTCGACGGGCAGTTCGTCCGCGGCCCCGCCCGACGCAGTCGCGAGCGCGAACGAAACGAACAGCAGCGCAACGCCGGTCGTACCGGACATGACCTTCTCCCGAGTCGGCAACGGCCGCGTGCTACGCACGAAATGGCGCGACGGTAGCCTGCCCTGCCCCGCCTCCCCTCCGCACGCCGGAGCCGCACTTCCATGAGCCTGCTCGCGATGGTCGTTGCTCTCGCATTGCAGGAGGCGAAGGCGGCGCCCGAGACGATCCGCTGGGCGAAGGACTGGTCCGAGGCGGCGGCGCGGTCGCTCGCGGAGAAGAAGCCGATCCTCGCGCACGCCTTCTTCCAGGGGCCGGTCGTCTGGGACGAGATGGAAGCGGCGGGGGATTTCGCGTTGCCGGAAGTGATCGCGCTGGTGAACGAGCGCTACGTCGCGCTCAAGCTCGGACCGGGCGTCGCGGTCCCGTTCGCCGCGCCCAAGCTCTACGGCCTCGGCGCGCACACGTTCGGCACCGCACTGCTGGTCTGCGCGCCCGACGGTCGCGTCGTGCTCGACCGCTGGGGGCCCGCGTGGGAGGTGCTGGTCGAGGGGCTCACGGCGATCCCCGAGCTGCCGGGGCCGGAGGGGCCGCACTTCCAGGAGCCGCTGGCGCAGGCGCGCGCGCTCCTGCGGCGCGGCGACCTCGCCGGCGCGCTCGCGCTCGCGAAGCCGGTCCCGACCGCGGCGGCGCAGCGGCTGGTCGCGCACGCCCACGCGCTCGCGCGCGACGGCGAGGCGGCGCTCGCGGCGACGGTCGCGGCGAAGTCGCTGCCGGGCGCCGACGCGCTCGAAAGCGACCTCGCCTACGACGAGACCGCCTTTCTGATCAAGGTCGGCCGCCTCGACGACGGGCGCGCCGCGGCCGAGGCGTTTTCGAAGGCCCACCCGACGGACCCGCGTACGGAAGAGATGAAGCAGTTCGTGGCGGCGCTGGCGGCGTTCCCGTATCCGCCCGACACGCTGCGCTACACGCCGCGCGCGGTGGTCGAGTCGATGCTGCCGGTCGCGCCCGCGCCGCTGCCGCCGGCCGAGGCGAAGCGCGCCGCGGCCGACGGCGCCGACTGGCTCGTGAAGACGCAGTGTGCCGACGGCAGCTGGGCGAGCCCGGTGCAGTACGGCTCGAACCTCGACCCGCAGTGGGACGCGCTGTCGGTCGCGATCTCGGCGCTCTGCACCGAGGCGCTGCTCGCCCATCTCGACCGGCCGCGCGCGCAAGAAACGTTCGAGCGCGCGGTCGGGTTCCTCGCGAAGGCGGTCGCGGCGCGCCGCCAGACGCCGTTCAACACGGGCGTGCTCGACTACGCGCCGTGGGCGTGGTCGGCGCTGGTCTCCGCCCTCGCGCACGCCAGCGAAGGAGACGAGGCGAGGAAGGAGAAGCTCGCGCCGACGCTCGCCGCCGCGATCGAGGGGCTCGCGGGCTGCGCCGCGAAGGACGGCGGCTTCACCTACATCACCGGGAAGAGCCTCGCGGCGGAGCCGGGCGCCACGCCTTCGACCAGCTTCACGACCGCCTACGCGCTGCACGCGCTGCTCGACGCGCGCGACGCCGAGCTGCCGTTCGACGAGGGGCTGCTCGACGGCGCGCTGGCGCTGCTCGCGAAGTGCAAGGGAGACGACGGTGCCTTCGCCTACACCGCGCGGGGCGACCCGCTGCGCGACGGCGCCGTCTTCCGCGGGCCGCTCTGCGTCCACGCGCTGCTGCGCGCCGGCAACGCCGACGAGCGCGACCTCGCCGCCGCGCTCGCGAAGTTCCGCGACCGCCTCGCGCACCTCACCCACGAGCGCCACCACGTGCTGATGCACTGCGGCCCGCAGGGCGAGGGGTCGCACTGGATCCTCTTCGACCTGTGGACGGCCGCCGCCGCCGCGCGCGAGCTGCCGGCCGACGCGCGCGCGCCGTACCGTTCGCTCCTGCTGCCCGAGATCCTCGCCGCGCGCCGCGCCGACGGCGCCTTCTGCGACATGCCGCTGATGGGGCCGGCGTGCGGGACGGCGCAGGCGCTGCTCGCGCTGCGCGAGCTCAAGCATTGATCGCGCTCGCGCAGCTCAGGAAGACGTTCGGCGCCTTCACCGCGGTCGACCGTCTCGACCTCGCGGTCGCGCAGGGCGAGGTGTTCGGCTTCCTCGGCCCCAACGGCGCCGGCAAGACGACGACGCTGCGCATGCTGATGGGGATCCTCGTCCCGACCTCGGGGCGCGCGGCGATCGGCGGGCTCGACTGCACCGCGCAGCGCGTCGAGGTGATGCGGCGCGTGGGCTACCTGCCCGACGTGCCGGTCTTCTACGACTACCTGCGCGGCGTCGAGATCCTCGAGTTCGTCGGCGAGATGCACGACCTCGCGCGGCGCGACGCTCAGGCGCGGGCGCGGGAACTCCTGGAAGAGTTCGACCTCGGCGACGCGGGCGAGGAGTTCGCCGTCAACTACTCGCTCGGCATGAAGAAGAAGCTCGGCCTCGCGAGCGCGGTGGTGCACCGCCCCGACGTGCTGATCCTCGACGAGCCGACCACCGGCCTCGACCCCGGCTCCGCGCGCGACGTGCGCGACTTCCTGCAGCGGCGCGCCGGCGAGGGGGCGACGATCTTCCTCTCGACCCACCTGCTCGACATGGCGGAGCGCCTCTGCACGCGCGTCGGGATCATCCACAAGGGCGTGCTGCAGTGCGGCGGCCCGATCGACGAACTGCGCGCGCGCTACGCCGCCGGCGGCTCGCTCGAGGACGTCTTCCTCGCCGTCACGCGCGCGGCGGCGCCGGACGCGGCGGGGTGATCCGCGCGACGACCGCGAAGCTGCTGCGGCTCTGGTGGCGCCGCTGGCGCAACCGCGGCGGCGGCCTCGTCGCGCTGCCCGGCGCGGAGAAGCGCCGCGTGCCGGCGAAGCCGGCGCGCGCCGGCACGCGCCCGCGCAACGTGGCGCGCTCGCCGTGGCTCTACTTCATGGTCGCACTGCTGACGCTGCCGTTCCTCCACTGGCAGACCGTCTCCGACCTGCGCCATCGCGTCGACGTGCAGATCGAAGAGTGGACCGCCGTGCAGGAGTCGGCGCACGCGCACGCCGCCGAGCCCATGGTCCCGGCCGACGTCGCGAAGCGGAGAGCGATCGCGCTGTTCGCGCTGCTGCTCTTCGTGGGCGTGCTCTTCACCGAGCTCTCGCAGGAGACGCTGAGCGCCGGCGGCTGGGACGTCGAATGGCTCGCCACGCTCCCGATCGGGATGGGCGAGCTCTTCACCGCGCGCCTCGTCGCGCGCACGCTCCTGTCGCCGCTCAGCTTCTTCTGGCTCGTGCCGCTGTTCGTGTTGCTCGCATGGGAGGGCGGGCCTTGGTGGGCGGTGCCGCTGCTGACCCTCGCGGCCGCGCTGCCGCTGCTGCTGCTGCGCGCGGCGCTCTCGGTCTTCGTCGAGGCGACGCTCCACCTGCGCGTCTCGCAGGCGCGACTGCGCAACTTCAAGGGCGTCTGCGCGATCGTCGGCACCGCGACGCTCTTCTTCGGGCTGTGCGCGCGCCAGACCCTCGCCGACGCAGCGCTCGGAATGGGGCCGGCGGGAGCGCTGCTCGACTGGCTGCCGACCGGGATCGTCGTACGGGCGCTCGCGGACGCGGGGAGCCCGGGCCGCGGCGCGCTCGCGCTCGCCGAGGGCGCCGGCGCGCTCGCGCAGGCGCTCGCCGCCGCGCTGCTCGTCGTGGCATGGCTGCGCCACAGCACGCGCGACGGCGTCGTCGCCGACGGCCGGCGCGAGAGCGCGCGCTCCGCGGCGCCCGCGCGGGACGGCGCCTCGCGCCTCTCGCCGTTCGTGCGGCGCGAGCTGAAGCTCCTCTCGCGCGACTTCAACTACCTCTCGCAGGCGATGCTCGTCCCGCTGATCTTCGTCGGCTTCCAGCTCCTGAACATGCGCACCGCACTGGTCACGCAGTTCGACACGCTGCCGGCGATCTGCGCCTTCGCGTTCGGGATCACGGCCTACACCTACCAGTTCTCCTGCCTGCGCGCGCTCGCGATCGAGCAGGAGTCGCTCTGGATGCTGGCGACCTTCCCGCGGCCGCTCGATGCGGCTCTGCGCGCGAAGTCGCGCACGTGGTCGGCGCTGATCGCCATCTACCCCGCGGCGATCGTCGCGCTCGGGCTCGGCCACGTCGACTTCGCCGAGTTCCGGGCCGGGCAGCTCGCGAGCCTCGGCATGCTCGCGGTCGGCGTCCCGATGTTCGCCTACCTCTTCACGAGCCTCGGCGTCATCTCCGGCGACACGCTCCTGGGCCACGAGCAGCGCCAGCGCCTCGGCATGACGCAGCTCCTCTCGCTCTTCCTGATCGCGCTCTACACGTCGGTGATCGGGCTCGGCGACCCGTGGCGCTGCTTCGGGGCGACCGCGCTCACCGCGGCGCTGACCGTCGCGCTCTGGCAGAAGGCGGCCGACACGCTGCCGCACCTGCTCGACCCGTGGTCGCCGGTGCCGCGCAAGCTCTCGCTCGCCGACGGGCTCGGCGCCGCGCTGGTCTTCTTCGTGCTGCAGGGGCTGATCGAGCTCTTGCTGCGCGCGACGACGCTGATCGACGCGTCCGCGCGGTACTTCTTCGCCTACGCGATCGCCGGCGTCGTTGCATGTGTCCTTTCCATCGCTGGGCTGTGGCGCTTCGAGGCGGGGCGCGTGCCGCGGCTCTTCGGGACCAGGGCGGGGCGCGCGGTCGCGCTCGGCGTCGGCGCGGGCGCGGCGGTCGGCGCCGTCGCCCTCGCGGCGCAGTGGCTCGTGAAGGAGGCGGGCGTCGTGACGCGCGGCGAGCTCGGGCTCTTCCGGGGCGACGACCTCGGCTGGCTCGTCCTGCTCGCGGTGGTCGCCGCGCCGCTCTGCGAGGAGTACATCTTCCGCGGCCTCGTCTTCGGCGGGCTCGAGCGGCAGTGGGGCTTCCGGCGCGCGGCGCTCGGCAGCGCGCTGATCTTCGCCGTGGTTCACCCGATGCTCTCGGCGCCGACCGTCTTCCTGCTCGGGCTCGCGACCGCGTTCGTCTATGCGCGCGGCGGGATGCTGCTCGGTCCGATCGTGACGCACGTCGTCTACAACGCGGCCGTCATCGTGGGCTCGCGCTGGATCGGGACGCACGCGACATGAGGCGGCGTGAGGCGCCGCCGCGCACTGGCCGGCCGAGAGGGCCGGGGTAGGATTCGCCCCCGTTTCGGTCCGCCCCCTCCCGCGATCCGCAGGAACGCACCCTTGGCCGACCCCATCGTCACGCCGGCGCGCGCGTCGAACGTTCCGAATCCTCCGCCCGCGCCGAGCCGGCCCGCTGCCGCCCGCCTCTCGCGCATGGCTGCCAGTCTCTCCGGCTCGGAGATCCTGAAGATCGCCGCCGAGATCCGCGCGATGGCGGCGGCCGGCCAGAAGATCTGCAACCTGACCGTCGGCGACTTCGACGCGAAGCAGTTCCGGATCCCGCAGTTCCTCGAAGACGAGATCAAGACCGCGATCAGCGCCGGGGAGACGAACTATCCGCCGAGCGACGGCGTGCTGCCGCTGCGCCAGTCGATCCAGCGCTTCTTCATGTCCGAGCTCGCCCTCGACTATCCGGTCGAAGGGATCCTCGTCACCGGCGGCGCGCGGCCGGCCATCTACGGGACGTATCGCGCGCTGGTCGATCCGGGCGACGTCGTCGTCTACCCCGTCCCGAGCTGGAACAACAACCACTACTGCGCGCAGGTCGGCGCGGTGCAGCGCGCGGTCGCGTGCGTGCCGGGCGAGGACTTCCTGCCGACGCGGGCGAAGCTCGAGCCGGCGATCCGCGGCGCGCGGCTGCTCTCGCTCAACTCGCCGCTGAATCCCACCGGCACGGCGTTCACGAAGGAGGTGCTCGGCGACCTCTGCGACATGGTCCTCGAGGAGAACCGCCGGCGCGGGCCGAACGAGCGGCCGCTCTTCGTGATGTACGACCAGGTCTACTGGATGCTCACGTTCGGCGGCGTGCAGCACGTGACGCCGGTCGCGCTGCGGCCGGAGATGCGGCCCTACACGATCTTCGTCGACGGCATCTCGAAGCCCTTCGCGTCGACCGGGCTGCGCGTCGGCTGGGTGGTCGGCCCGACCGACCTGATCCAGTCCATGAGCAACATCCTCGGCCACGTCGGCGCGTGGGCGCCGCGGCCCGAGCAGGTCGCGACGGCGAAGCTCCTCGACCGCGCCGACGTGATCCGCGCCTACCACGCCGACAAGAAGGCCGGCATGCAGGCGCGCCTCGACGCGCTCCATCAGGGCCTCGGCGAGCTCAAGCGCGACGGCTTCGCGGTCGACGCGCTGAAGCCGATGGGCGCGATCTACCTGACGGCTCGCTTCGCACTCGCGGGCAGGAAGACGCCGGACGGCGCCGTCCTGAAGACGAACGAGGAGATCCGCCGCTACCTGCTGAACGCCGCCGGATGCGCGATCGTCCCGTTCCAGGCCTTCGGCGCCACCGACGACAGCGGCTGGTTCCGGATGTCGATCGGCGCCGTGTCGCTCGAAGAGATCCGGGCGATGTTCCCGCGGGTGCGCGAGGCGTTGGCGGCTCTGAAGTAGACCTCGAGCGGACCGCTGCCGCGCGATCGTCGGTTCGACGCACGTCGGTTCGACGCACGTCGGTTCGACGCACGTCGGTTCGTCGAACTCGCGCCAACCGTCACTCGCGGACTAGCGCCACGTCGGTCACTTCGAGGACGCCTTCGAGTATCTCGACGTCGATGGACGCGATGGCGGCGTAGCCGGGCAACTTGGGGATCGTCACGCGGTAGCGACCGGTCTCGGGAACGACGTAGGTCACGCCGACGCCCCTCTCGATCCAAAGGGTCGGACGCGTTTCCTTCCCTCCGGCCGTCGTCCATTCGAGCTGCATGAGCCAGCGCTCGTCGATCGGGCCTCCGTCAGGCGCAAGCGCCGGTTCGTGGTCGATCCGGAAGCGGAACGTGGTTCCCTGGACGCGACTTACAGCGACGACAAGATCCTGTTCGCCGGCATGGACGGCATACGTCGCGTCGCGATCGACCGGCATCCAGCTCCTCGAGAAGAACCGGAAGCGCGCGGGTCCAAGAGGAACCTCTCCATGGAATCCGACGCCGTCAGCATCGGGCTCGAGCAGGATGCGCGAGGAGTCGTGCTTCGCATCCGGTGCCGTGGGATCGGGGGCTCCAAACCAAGTCGGCTGCTCGACGCGCACCGCCTCTCCGTTCTCCCTCGCCAGGAACTGAACGTGGATCGTCGCGGCGTCGCGTACGACGAGTTCGAGATCTTCGCAGCCACTTGTCCCGACGTCGATCACGCGCGCGAATCCGGTCGGTTCGACCGTGATGCGATATCGGCCAGGCACGACGGGGCTCGATCGCCACAGCCAGGTGCCGGGACGGTCGGGAACTTCAGTCATCTCGTGGAGAGCGATCTCCACGGAATCGAAATCGAGGACCGATCGCGAGTCTGCGGCGTCGATGTCCAGAGTGACGCCCTTCTGTTTCCAGCAAGCCGGCAAGAGCAGCCGTCCCGCCAGCGGAACTTTCTCCGCAGGTTGCACATCGGTGACGTGCAGTGAAACGATCCGCGTCTCTCCTGCGATGAGCGTCGTGGTCGCGGTCCCTGCGATTCGGGGAGGGTCGGTGTCGGTTTCGACCGTCACCTCGATCTCTCCGGGGGGGAGGTCGTCGATGCGAGTCTCTCCGAGCTGCGCGCGTGACTCGAACAGGCAACGTGGCGTGGCGTAGACCGGATTCGGCGGAAGACCGCTGATCCGGAGCAGCGCGTCGGGATCGTCCTGCGCAGTCTCGAGTTGCGGAATCTTCGGCGCCTGGTCGGAGAGTGCCGGGTCGAAGAGTGCCGGTCGTTTCGCCGCTTCGATCTCGGCGGGCGATCGGCGAGGCAGAACCCCATCAATCTCCACGACGAGCACGGCCGACGGAGCGAGCGACACCACCACGTCGGCCGCGGCGTCGAATCGGATCTCCGTCTGCGACCAAGCGTGACCGCGCGCGCCGATCCAGTAACGGTCTTCGTCGAGCACGACACCGTTTTCGAGCGCCGGTGCGAGCGTCAGCGGCGACACCGCGTGAACCACGACCGTCTTTTCCGCGGAGAGTCGTATCGGGTGCGCGAGCCGCCAGCGCCCGAAGTCGTTCGAGTGGCCGACCACGACGTCGTCGAGCTCGGAGCGTGTCACGGCGTCGACGACGTGCAATCGGATCGGCTCGATGAATCGAGCACGAAGCACCGGCGTCGTTCCAGCGCTGATCGGAACGGAATCGCGAACCGCGGCCGCCCGCCCGCCGAGTACTACGTGCGTCCCGCCCAGACGCGATGCGTCCGTCGCGTCGAAGTGAAACACCCCGTTCGTCACGGCGACCGTCGGCCCCGAATTCTCAGCGAACTCGCTGACGCGTCCATCGACCACGAAGTGATGGGTGAGCGCGGGAATAATCGTTCCGCTCTCCCCGGCGAGCTCGACTTCGTCGTGTCCGCAGACGACGATGCGGCCTTCGGTCAATCGCAGGGAGTCCGGCGCGACAACGCTCTTGGTAAGGGACTGGCCTTCGTCGTCCGTCGTCTTCTCGGACGGGGATCGAGTGGGACTCGTGCCCTGCATCGCCGACTCGGCGGCGATCGCGGTCGGTGCCATCGAGGGCGCTGCGACCGGAGCTGCCCCCGACACGTGGCCGTCGATCGTGGACCGCCTGCTCGTCGAGACCCATGCGACGATGGCGACCGCGAACACGACGCATCCCGCAATCGCCACCCGGACTTTCACGGCTCGCCCCTCGATCACATCGATTCGTTCACTGCTGCACGAACGTCCCGTGGTTCTCCGCGGCGATCTTCTTCAGGAACGTGTCGTTGATCTCCTTGCCGACGCCGATCGTGTGCACGATGACGCGGCCGGTCGAGTTCCACTGGCGGATGCCTTCGAGGACGCGGTCGGTCGAATCGGGCTGGCCGTCCGACTTCGTCGGCGCGCCGTCGGTCAGCAGGAAGATCGTGTCGACGCCGCTCGCGTAGTACTTGTCGAAGCTGCCGCGGCCGGCGAGGCGGAAGGCCTGCTCCATCGCCTCGTAGATGTTCGTGCTGTTCATGGGCGTGAGCTGGCGCACCCAGTCCTGCGCGTTGGAGATCTCGAGCGGAGTCGCGACGACCAGCCCCGACGCATAGGGGTGAACCAGGTCGTTGAAGCTGACGACGTTGAACTTGTCCTTCGGGCCGAGCTTGCCGAGCACCGCAATCAGCGCCGCCTTCATCGCCTCCATCCGGCTCTCCTTGCCGGCGTCGATCGGGTTTCGCTTCTCGTCGTGCTGCGGCGCGATGGCCGAGGCGACCATCGAGCCCGAGCAGTCGACCACGTAGACGGTCGACCTCCCGTCGACCGGGATCCCGTAGTAGTCGCGGGCGCCGCCCGCCGTCAGCGCCTTGGTGAGCGCCGAGACGCCGCCGCCCACCGGCGCCCCGTCCGCGACCGCCTGCTTCCCCTCGCTCTTCCACCAGCTGCGCCACGCCGCGCCGGTCTCGCCGAACTGCTGGTGGGTCAGGGTCTCGAGCGCGACCGCGAGGCGGCGGCGCGTGTGGGCGTCGCTCTCCGCCTCGAGCGCCGCGATCAGCGGCTCGATCCCTTCGGGCGCGGCGAGGGCGACGAGCGCGGCGGCAGCGTGCTCGCGCAGCGTCGGCTCCTTCTCCTTGAGGCGCGCCGCGACGGTCGATGCCGCGGGCCGCGCCGCCGCGCCGCACGCGGCGAGACCGTCGATCAGGACGTAGACCTCCTCGCCCTCCTTGGCCTTCGCGAGCTGCTTCGTCATCTGCGCGACCGCCTCGGCGGTGCCGGCGCCGCGGCCGGCGGAGAGGCGCGCGATCGAGACCTTGAGCTGCAGCGGGAGGCGCTTGGGACCGAGCGCATTCGTGAGGAGCCAGCGGAACGATTCGTCGCTCTTCTGCGCGAGGATCGGCGCGACGATCTCGCGCTGGAGCCCCGCGATCGCCGCGACCTCGCCCTCGAGCTCGCCGATGCGCGTGCGGAGGCTCTTCATTTTCATCGCGATCGGCATCGGGAACTGGCGCGCGCCGACCGCCTGGTCGGCCGAGATCTTCGAGAGTTCGTCCTTGGCGCGGTTCTGCTCTTCGACGCGCGCCGCACGCGCCTCCTCGCACGCGCCGCACGCGTCGAGCAGCGCGTTGGCGACGATCGGCGCGTCGAGCTCCTTCAGGAGCTCGAGCGCGCGGCGCTTCTCCTCGAGCGCGGGGGTCTTCTTTTCGTCGCCGAAGTAGGCCTTGCGGAAGGCGGCGACCCGCTGCGGCGTCTCGTCTCCCGCCCGGAGCGCCGGGGCCGCCGGGAGCGCCGGGGCGGACGCGAACAGGCAGCAAACGAAGGCGAGCGGGAACCGGAGCGGGGACGGATCCACTACGAACCTTCCTCATCAATGCCGGCCGTCACCGCGGGAGGTCCCTCAACTACTGCCTCACGCGTCTCCGGGAGCGGACGATTCCAGCCTTCACGCCAGGACGCTACTTTCTTCGGCTTGCCCGTCGAGGTCCAGTCCGAGCTGAGTGTCGCGGACCGTAGACCGCGTTGCCCGCTGCGGCTGCACCGAGCCGGGATTCGACGAGGACCACCATGCGCAATGCCTCACGGAAGTTCCTGTCCGCGGTATTGGTCGGAGCACTCGCGGTCCCGTCAGCACTCGGACAGGCGGTCGGCGGCTTCCTCCACGAGCACCCGACGACGACGCGCATCGCCGACCCCAAGCTCGGGGGCGGCGGCGTCCGCGTCGACTACCGGCTCGACGCCGCGCCGACGTCCTACATCGTGACGATCGAGGCGTGGCAGGCCGGCCAGAAGGTCTCCGACGTCTGGCGCGGCATGGAGAAGGGGCAGCTGCTGCCGCTCAGCCACTTCTGGGGTGGCGTCGACGCCAACGGCAAGTACGTCGACCCGGGCCGCTACCAGATGGTCGTCGAGGCGCAGTCCGCGACCGGCGGCCGCATCGAGCGCATCCACTATCCCGTCGACGTGGTCCGGCTCGGCCTGATCAACATCGCCGCCGAGTCGAGCAACGGCACCAACGAGTGGCAGACCGTCTACTACCTGAAGGCGGGGCTGATCCGCTTCTACGCGACGCCCGCCACCAGCGAGTGGGTGAGCAAGGCGTTCGGGACCGAGATCTCCGACCTCGACAACGACGACGGCACGCCGCGCGCCGCGCCCACGACCTGGCCCGGCGTCGCCGAGCCGAAGATCTACCAGACCAGCGTCGGCACCTGGAAGTACGACACGACCTCGCACGACTACCCGCTCTGCTACCTCGCCGGCGCGCAGCCGCAGTTCACCGTGACCTTCGGCGCGACCTGCACCGACCAGAGCGGCGCGCAGATCCCCGTGAATTATCCCGTCGCCGGATTCGACTTGCGCTGCATCGCCAACGACGAGGCGGGCGGCTGGACCTCGAGCAACAACGTGAACGTCGCGCCGGGCGGGCAGGCGACCTTCCTCGGGCCGGCGCTCACCACCGACGCGACCCGCAACGACCGCCACGTGCGCTGGCGCTGGCAGTACCGCGCGACCGGCACGACCGGCTGGGTCACGATCCCCGGCGCCTTCACCACGGAGCACCAGATCCACACGATCGTCGACGCGCCCTTCTGGCCGGCCGGCGCCTCGGGCACGCAGTACTCCGGCCCGTGGGTCGAGGTCGTCGACTACATGCACACCTGGCAGGAGCAGTTCGGCATCGTGCCGAGCGACGCCGCGCAGGTCGTCGAGCTCCTGATCAAGGGCTACAACGGCCAGCCGACGCTCGACCACGCCATCGAGAACGTCGTCTACGACTGCCCGGGCGAGGGCGGGGACGGCGGCGCGACGCACTACTTCGACTTCGGCACCGGCACGATGAACCTGACGAGCCTGCTCAACGGCCACACCAGCGGCAAGTTCGTCAACTGCAGCGATTCCGCGGCCGGCACCTCCTCGATGCTCGAGATGCTCGGCATCCAGAACGTCCAGATGGAGATCCTCGGCTCGATGACGCTGCGCGCCATCTGGGGCATCGGCTGCGACGACTACACGCTCGACCTGTGGGGCAACGGCGGCGGAGGCGGCCACGGCTTCAGCTACCACCACATCATCACGCGCGACGCCGGGGTGAACATCTCCGACGCCTGCCTGTGGGTCGACGACGACGGCCATCCCAACCGCCTGCCCGGCACGCCGGGCTTCAACCACGACCGCGATTGGAGCAACTATGAATCGCTGCTGGCCAAAGCCAACGTGACGTGGCAGCTCGACGTCACGCCGAAGCTCAAGTGAACGGGAGCCCGAGGAGAACCCCATGAAGAACACGAAGCCCGCTCTCTCGCTCCTCGTCCTCTCGCTCGCGTCGGCGGCGCTCTTCGCGCAGGCCGCCGGGACGAACGCGGGTGGTGCGCCGTCCGGCTCCGGAGACGTGAAGGCGACGATCGTCGCGGCCGCGGCGGAGAAGTACGACATGAAGCACTGGCCCGCCGGCGCTCGCCGCGCCGGCTGCGACCTCGGCGAGCTGCGCCTCTCCGCGCTGAGCGGCAGCGAGGTCCGGCGCGACGGCGCGATCGTCGTGCGCCACTTCGCCGACGCACAGAAGCGCGACGTCGTGCGCGTCGAGATGTTCGTCGGCGACACGGCCGAGGCGGCGCACGCGCGCCTGCTTCAGCACGTCGCCTTCGTGCAGTCGACCAAGACGCTCCCGACCGCCTCCTCACGCGGCATCACGGCCGGGGACGTCGGCTTCGTCGGCTACGGCAACAAGGAGATGGACCGTATCGCGTGGCTCGCCTTCGTTCAGGGCAATGTCGAGTTTCGTGTGGTGAGCCTCGACCCGGGCACGCCCGAGCAGCCCGACCTGCGCGACGCCGCGGCGCGGCTGACCGCGCTCGCGCAGAAGGCGGCGCCGGTCGCGGCCGGCGCGCCGATCCCGGCGCCGGCGATCGAGCTCTTTTCGGCGCAGGACGGCAAGTGGGCGATCGGCGACGCGGTCCGCCTCGACGTGCGCGTGAAGGACGTCGCCGGCGGCGTCGCGAAGCTCGACTTCGAGGTCGGCGGCACCGCCCAGGGCTACGTCGAGGGCGACGACGACGGCTTCCAGCGCTTCCACGCCACCAAGGACGGCCGCGCGGTCGTCACGCTCTTCGCGCTCGGCTCGAACGGCGTCGTCTCGGAGAAGAAGATCGAGCTCGAGATCGCCGCTGCCAAGCAGTGACGCGCTCGCGCGCTTGACCCTTTCTTGACATCTCGCACGGCCGCAGCGTTACGCTGCGGCCGTGGTCGTTTCCGGGCCGCGAACATCCCGCGCACGTCCCCGTCCTCTCGTGCTCGTCGTCGCGATCGTGCTCCTCTCATCGGCGGGGCTCTTGGCGGCGGGGCTCGTGAGCCTCTGGCATTCGGCGCGCGCCGCCGAGGTCGCCGCGGCCGCCGCGTCGGAGCGCGCCGCGGGGACGGCGGCCCGCGCGCTGCGCGCGAGCCTGCGCGATCCGGCGCAACTGCGCGCCGTCGCGCCGGAGCGGACCTTCCGCGTCGAGGGCGGCCGGCTCGTCGCGCCGCCCGGCTTCCCGTGGCTCGTGACGCCGCCGCCGGAGGATCCCGAGCTCGAGCTGCCGATCGCGCTGCTCGCGCAGGTGCGCGCGGCCGAGGCGAGCTCGCGCTCCGGCGACGGCCCCGGTAGCGCGGGCGCGTTCACGGAGGCGCTCGCGGGCGCGCAGGCGCTGCCGACGAAGCAGGCGCGCTGGGTCGAGCTCGCCGCGGCGTGGTCGGCGCAGCGGCGCGGCGAGGTCGCCGAGCGCGACCGTCTGCTCGACGCGCTGCTCGCGGAGCCCGACGCGCCGAGCTACCGCAGCGCGACCGCGGGATTGCTGCTGCTCGCGGCGAAGGCGCGGCGGGAGCTGACGGAGCAGGCGTGGCGCGCGGCGCTCGCGGGCCTCGAGCCGGCGACGGTCGACGCGCTGCTCGCGCAGCTCGAGCGCGAGAGTGACGGCCTCGACCTCGCCCCGATCCGCGCGACGGCGGCCGCGCTCGCGGCGACGCGCCGCGTCCTCGCCGCCGTCGCGCCGCTCGTGCCGCGGCTGCTCGCCGCGCGCGCGCCGCTGCTCGAGGCGGCGGGCGAGGAGCTCCTGCTCTGGTGCCCCGACGCCGATCCGTCGGCGGGCGGCGGCGCGCTGCTGCCTCCGCGCGAGCTCCTCGGCGAGGGCGCCGACGCCGGCGGCGGGAGCTTCGTTTTCGGCCCCGTCGCGCCGGCCGACGCGCTGCCGGTCGTCCCGCTCGTCGCGATCGTGCCGGGCGCGCCGCCGGCCGCGGGCGCGCTCGCCGGGAGCCGCGGCCTCGCGACGCTGATCGTCGTGCTGGCAGCGACGTTCGGGGGCGGGCTCTTCGTCGCGCTGCGCATGGTCCGGCGCGAGGTCGAGCTCACCGGCGCGCGCGCCCGCTTCCTCACCAACGTGACGCACGAGTTGAAGACGCCGCTCGCCTCGATCCGCCTCTTCTCCGAGATGCTGCTCGACGGCCGCGTCGAGTCGGAGGCGAAGCGCGACGAGTACCACCGCCTGCTCGCCGGCGAATCGGAGCGCCTCTCCGCGCTGATCGAGAACGTCCTCGACCTCGGCCGGCTCGAGCGGGGCGAGCGGGCGCTCGACCTCGCGCCGCGGCGGCTGGATGAACTGGCGCGGGAAGTCGTCGAGCGCTTCGCGCCGCTCTCCGCGCGCGACGGCGTCGCGATCGCGACGCGCGGACTCGACGTGCCGTGCGCGGCGGTCTGCGACCGCGGGGCGTTCGCGCAGGCGCTGGTGAACCTGCTCGACAATGCGCGCAAGTACGCGGCGAGCGGCGGCCGGATCGAGGTCGCGCTCGAGCGCGCGCCGGACGCCGGCGGCGGCCAGGGCCGCGATCTCGTCCGTGTCTGTGTCCGCGATTTCGGGCCGGGCATCCCGGAAGAAGAGCGCGCGCGGATCTTCGAACCGTTCGTGCGGGGCGAACGACAGCGCGACGGCTCGATCGCGGGGCTCGGGCTCGGGCTCCATCTGGCGCGGACGCTGACGCGTGCACAGGGCGGCGAGCTCGCGTGCGAGGCGCCCGAGGGCGGCGGGGCGCGCTTCGTCCTGACGCTGCCGGCGGCCGACGCGGCCGACACTGCGTCGAACGGCGCAGCGACCACCCCGGCGACGACGTCGCCGACCCTGGGTCCCGCGCCATGAAGCGACTCCTCCTGGTCGAGGACGACCGCGCGCTGTCGACGGGGCTCACGGACGCGTTCCGCCTCGAGGGCTTCGACGTGACGCTCGCGCGCGACGGCGTGAAGGCGCGCGCGCTGGCGTTCGAGCGCGAGTTCGACGTCGCGATCCTCGACCTGATGCTGCCCGGCCGCAGCGGCCTCGACGTGCTGCGCGAGCTGCGCGCGAAGGGGCGCGCGCTGCCGATCCTGATCCTGACCGCGCGCGGCGGCGAGTCGGACAAGGTGATCGGCCTCGAACTCGGCGCCGACGACTACGTGACCAAGCCCTTCAGCCTGCGCGAGCTCGTCGCGCGGGTGCGTGCGCTCGTGCGGCGAGCGGGTGCGAAAGAAGGGGCCGGCGCGCCGCCGCCCGCCGCGACCCGCTTCGCGCTCGGCGACGCCGAGGTCGACCTCGAGGCGTTCACGCTCAAGCGCGCCGGCACGACGCACGCCCTCTCGCGCCGCGAAGCCGCGCTCCTCGCCCTGCTCTGGGAGCGACGCGGCCGCGCCGTGAGCCGCGAACAGATCCTGCGCCACGCCTGGAGTGACGGCGGCGACTCCGTCGGCGCACGCACCATCGACACCCACGTGCTCAACCTGCGCCAGAAACTCGAAGCCGACCCGGCGCAGCCCAAGCTGCTGCTCACCGTGCACGGCGTCGGGTACCGGCTGCAGGCAGAGGCGTGACCGTTTCTTGACTTCGAATTGACGCCGAGCGGGCAAGCGCGCGCCGAGGAAAGCGTCGGATGGCGCGTGCACGAACGGAGCGGGACGACCCCGCGGCGCGATCGTGCGGAGACGACGGGAGCATGGTGATGTGGAAGTACACGGGGCTCGCGATCGCGGCGATGGTGGCAGCGGCGGGCGCGACGGTGCGCGCGCAGGACGCGGGCGCCGGCGAGAGCGCCGCGCAGAGCGTCGCTCGCGCGAAGCTCCTCGCCGACGCGGAGCACGACTACGAGCCGGCGCTCGCGCTCGCCGCGATCGTCGGTCGGGACGAGAAGAACGGGGCCGACGTGCGCGCGCAGGCATTCGTGATCGCGGCGCGCTGCCTTTCGCAGCTCGGAAAGTCCGACGAGGCGCGGATCCAACTGCAGATGGCCGCGCAACTCGGCGGCCCGGCCGCCGCGGAAGCGCGCCGGCTGCTCGACGCGGGCCAGACCGACCAGCAGCTCGAGTTGCGCATCGCGAAGGCGATCGAGGAGCTCTTCTCGCATGGTCCCGACCCGCTCAAACTCGAGAATCTCCAATCGAACCAGACCGCACGTGACCTGATCTGGGTCGGGGCGCCGGCGGTGCCGCGGCTCGCAAAGGTCCTCGCCGACATCGACCACCTCGCGTACGTGACTGCCGCGGCCTTCCTGCTCGGGGACATCGGGACCGCGGAGGCAGCGGCGGCGATCCGTGCCGCGCTGCAGCAGTCGGACCCGCTCTACCGGCGGGCGGTGCTGCGGGGCTTCGAGCCGATGACCGCGAGGGACTCGCACCGGAAGTTCTGGGAGGGTCCGGTGCGCGAGGCCGCGGTGTCGCTGCTGAAGGACCGCGATTCGGACGTCCGCGCGTTGCAGCTCTCCGAGTACTCGGAGCTCATGACGGTTGGCGAACTCCTCGCGATGTCGCGCGACCCGGAGGACAAGGTCCGGATCGGGGCGTGGAAGGCGCTGCAGGGAAGGTGCGTCAGGCCACTCGCGGTCGCATCGGAGGTCGATGAGATCGTCGCTGAACTTCGCCGATGCCTGAAGGAGGACCACGATCCGGTTCGGCGCGTCGCCTGCGGTCTTTTCATGTTCGATCCGATCCGACGTGACGCCGACGGTCGCGAGCTGGCCTTCGAATCGATGCTCGATCCGGTGCTGACCGGGCCGGACCTCACGAACCTGCCGCGCTGGATGTCGGCGTATGACGCGATGCAGGCCAGTCAGGCGCCCCTCTCCCGTCCGATTCCGATCGACCTGCTGGTCCACGTCGCCGAGCGGTTCGACCAGGACGCGACCGCGGGCGCGAATCCTCCGCCAAGGGGCGCAGTGAATTCGATCAATGCGCTCTCGGTGTGGATCTCCCGCTCGGCGGGGATCCCAATCGGGCAGACGGAGCGCTACGGCTGGCCGGCGACCGAACGCGCGAAGGTCTGGAAGCTCGTGCGCCTGGGCTACGGCGGCTCGGTGAACACTTGGGCCCAGTCCAATGCGACCGCGGAGGATGTGCCGACGATCGTCGAGAATTGCGTCGAGGCGGGCGAGCCGGCACTCGCTGGGAACCTCATCAACCAGAAGTTCAGGTCCTTGACGGAAGAGCAGCGACAGTCGATCGCGCGCTCCCTCGTGCGAGCGATCGACACCGAACGCGTCGGACTCGATCTGTCGGACAAGTACCGGCTCCAGCGGTTCACGAACTGGTGCCTGACACTCAAGACGATCGGCGCCGAATCCGGAGATGAAGCGCTGATCCGCATCGCCGAGACGAAGCTGCTTTCCCCCAACGACTGGGTCGCGAACGCACTGATGACGCGTGAGTACCCCGCCGTCGAGCTCCGGCTGCTCCCACGGCTCGTCGTGCTGCCTACCAACGACACATCGAGCGAACCCATGCGCGCACGGAACGCCGCGCTCGGCCGGCTCGCTGCGGCGCACTCTCCGGAGCTGCCGAAGCTGCTCGCGACCTGCTACGGACTCGGACTCAGCCCGTCGACCGTCACGGGGCGGGGGAAATCCGTGTCGCGTCCGAAGGGAATCGCGTGGATGTTGACGCGCGACATCGGTGCCGATGCCGAGGCCACGTCGCGACTTCTCGAGGAACGCCGTGCCGAGCCGTCGAAGCGCAAGAGTGTCGCACCGACCTTCGCCGCCGAATGGGGACCGACCTATTCGGAGGCGGACGTCCGAGTCGCGCTCGAAGAGTGCGCCCGCCTCGAAAAGGAATCGTTCTGGTACGACGTGAAGAGCGCGGTCGACCTGTTGCCCGTCGACGGACCATTCGATTCGGTGGCGATCACGCTGCTCGAGGTCGCCACGCGGCTCGTCGCTTCGGCGGTTCCCGCCGTCAACGAAGGCAAGGAGCCGCATCCGGTCGTCGGAGCGCTCCTCGCGCATCGCGCGCCCGGGTGGGAGGACCTCGCGGTCGCCAACGTCCTCGACGCGCGCTGGCGGGACGTGGTCCTCAACTCGCTCCCGGAAGTCACGCCGGGACTGCTCGATCGGCTCGCGAGCGTGCACGACCCGATCGGGAAGAGCATGCGCCGTTCGATCGTCGGCCGCCTCGCGACCGAGAAGAACCCCGCGATCCGTGCGCGCGCCCCCGACTTCCTGAAGGACGAGGACCCGAGCGTCCGTCAGGCGGCGATCTCCGCGACGCAAGCGATCATGCCGGAGCGGGCGTTCGACCTGATCCTGCCGCTCGCCAAGGACCCGAACTCCTCCGTCCGCGGCTGGCTCTGCACCTGCCTCGGCTCCATCTTCGATCGCCGCGCGATCCCCGTGCTCGTCGATCGGCTCGAGGATCCGGACAACGACGTGCGCGTCGCCGCCAAGTCGTCCCTCGAAGCGCTCCAGTACACCTTCGAGCAGAAGGAGAAGTGGAAGCGCGTCCTCGAAGGCGCCGGGCTCGAGACTACGAGCGCCGCCGAGGCGCTCGTGAAGCAGGCGGCCGCGGGCCAGCCCAAGGCGACGCGGCTCGTCGCGATCGAGTCGCTCGGGACGCTCGGGGTCGCGGAGACGCTGCCGGTGCTGATCCAGTTCATGGGAGACGGGGACGCGGAGATCGCGGCGGCGGCGAAGGAGGCGGTCGCGCGCATCAACCGGCGCGCGGCGGACGGCAAGGACACGGACGCGGCGAAGTCGGGGAAGGACGGGAAGAAGCCATCCGATCAGTGATTCCGCGGTCTTCGAGCGCGCCGCGCCGACGCTGGTCTGCCCGCGTCGGCGCGGCGCGCACCGTTCAGTGCGGCGTCCCCCCGCTCTTCGGTCCGAGCGCTCGATCGAGGAGTTGCTCGAGGTGCGCGCGATACCCGGCCGGGTCGACCTCCCACACCTTGCCGTGCTTCGCTTCGGGGACGATCCAGAGGTCCTTCCGGTCGGCCTCGGTCGGGAGCGCGTCGAACCAGCTCTTCACCGATTCGACCGGCACGCGGTCGTCCTGGCCGGCCGCGATGAACAGCACGGGGATGCTCTTCGGCAGGCGGCTCAGCGCGGCGCGCGGGGTCGCGTGGTCGAAGTCGACGCCGCCGAACGTCCCCGCGCCGAAGAGCATGAGCGAGCGGATCGGCGCGGGGAGGGTCGGGCCCTGGTTGCGGCGCGCGGCGAAGCCTTGGAGCATCTTGTCGCCGACGGCGTGCAGGTCGTCGATCGGGGCGTCGAGGATCAGCGCGGCGAGGTCCTTGGCGTCGGGCGCGGCGAGCGCGGCGGCCACGCTCCCGAGGCTCACGCCGAAGAGCACGAGCGGAAGCCCCTTCGTCTTGGGCCACTCGTGCATGAACGCGAGCGCGGCGGCGACGTCGCGGCTCTCGCCGGTCCCGAAGGTCGCCGGCGCGCGGCCGCTGCCGCCGTGGTTGCGGTACTCGAGGAGCAGCACCTCGCCGCCGAGATCGCGCAGCATCGAGCCGACCGTCTCGAGCTCGAACGCGCTGCGGAAGAGGCCGTGCACGCAGACGGCGCCAAAGCGCGGCACCCCGGAGCGCGCGGGAACGAGGAAGCTGCGCAGCGGCACGCCGTCCGCCGACTTCAACGGCGTCAACCACTGCTCGGCGGCGGCGTCGAGTTTCGCGAGCTCCGCCTTGTCCTTCTCGCCCTCGACCGGGAGCTTCGGCTGGCCCGTCTCGTCGAAGAAGGGCTGCACCGGCTTGCCCGTGCGCGTCGCCTCCTCGGTCGCGAGCGTCTCGCGCGTCTGCATGACCCATGTGCCGTCGGCGGCGAGGCGCGGTCCGCGGTAGCTGCGCTCGTCGCCGCGCGTGTTGACGATCCTCGACGTCAGCGCGCCGAGCCCGACCGGCACGACGACGACCGTGTGCAGCACGAGCAGCCCGAGGTGGATCCAGAGCACGCGCGGCCAGAAGCGCTCGAACGGCCGGTGCGCGAGCTTGAAGCCGAGCCAGACCAGCAGCGCGAGCAGGAGCGTCGCGGCGGTGAGCGCGAGCGCGGGGAGGAAGATGACCTTCATGCGACGAAGCGGTCCTTGAGCCGCGGCGGCATCAGCGGGCACGACTCCGCCGGCCGCGGGAAGAGGCGGTAGCGCACCGCCGCGATCGATTCGTAGCCGAGATCGCGCAGCGCCGTCGGAATTGCACGCAGCAGCAGCGCGACCACGCGCCAGATCCCGCCGAGCCGATCGTAGACGTGCACGACCGCCGCCGACTTGACCCGGACGCGCCGTTGCGAATCCTGCACGACCACGCTGTCGGGCAGCCGCGCGCGCGTCGCCTCGTCGAGCACGGTCTTGATCTTCTCGCCCTGCAGCGTGGAGAAGAGGAACAGCCGTTCGCGATCCTCGCCCAGCACGAAGCGCACGAGCCGATGGCAGAGGCCGCAGTGGCCGTCGAAGAAGACGAGCTCGGGCGCGGGCGTGCGGCGCGGCGGGAGCCAAGCCGGATCGAACAGGAAGAGCGGCAGCGCGAGCCGGATCGCCATGAAGTCGGGCCGCGTGTCGAAGAAGCACGAACCGACCTGGCCGAGCCACAGTGCGCACCACGCGTAACGCCGCGTCGTCCGGAACGGGGCGAGCGCCGCGAACGCGAAGCCCGCGACGATCAAGACGACCACGGCGGCGGAGCTCGCCGAGGCGGACGAAGCGGGGGATTCCGAGCGCCGCATCGTCCAGAACGCGCCGAACGAGACGACGAGCCCGGTCAGCCCGGTCGCGATCCAGGCGAGCGCGACGCTCCACGGCGGCAGCCTCCAGCCGCCGTCGGGATCGACGCGGCCGCGCGCCTCGAACGACCCGAACGGCGCCGGCGGTGCGAGCACGAGCAGGAGCAGAGGCAGTCCCACCGCGAGCTCGAACCCGGGGTCGATGAAGTCGGCCGTGAGCGCGCGCGTGGCCCGGAAGCCGAGCAGGAGGAGCGCAGCGAAGCGCGTCCACGCGCCGACCAGGACGAGGCCCGCCGCGACGATCTGGACGGCGAAGGGCGGGACGGTCTTGAGGCCGAACTCGCGCACGAGCACCGCGGTGCTGACGATCGTCCCGGCCAGGAAGGCCGCCGCGAAGACGACGCGGACGAAGCTCCACTGCCCGCCCGTCCATGCGCTCCCGAGCTTCCCGTCGTTCGTCATCTCGGCCAGAGTCCCGCCGCCGCCGCGCACGCCGCCACCTGCAGGACGAAGTTATCCCAGCCGTGCGGCGCGGCGGCTTCGACCAGCGTGCAGGCCGCGGCAAATAGCGAAAGCCTCCCGATCGCCGCCGCTTCGAGCGGAACTCCTGCGAGCGCGAGCGCGAGCGCCCCGGCGATCCCCGCCGCCACGAAGACCGCCGCCGACCCCTCGAGGCTGCGCGTCGCGGCGACCTTCGCCGGAAGCGGCAAGCGGTAGCGGTGGCGACCGAAGCGGATGCCGATCGGCTCGCCGACCGCGTCGGCCAGCCCGACCGCGAGGTAGCCGAAGGTCGCGTGCTGCGGGAAGAGGAGGTTCGCGGCGACGCCGCCGAGCGCGGTCGCGAACCACGGCACGACCACGTACCAGGTACGGTGCGGCGCGTCGCTCTCCCGCGCCAGCGCCTCGTATCCGGGCGACGCGAGCGGCGGCCCGCACGTGCCGCGCACGACGACGACGGCGATCACCGCCGACACCGCGACGCCGTACGCGAGCGTCCCGCCGAATCCCGCCCGCCACTGGACCAGCGCCGCACCACCGAAGATCAGGACGTGGAAGAGCTTGCGCGTGTCGCCGGTGCGCCAGCGCCGGCCGACCTTGAGCCACCCGACGAGGAGGAGCGCGAGCGCGGCCCACGGGAGGGCCGCCGCCGCGATCCACGCCCGCTCACGCCACGCGTCCAACGGCGCTTTCCTCCGCCCCTCGGCGCCCGACGCTCCCCGATCGCCGAGGTCGACAAGGTAGCCTCCTCCGATCGAAGAGGTGTCGATGGCTGAACGCGACGGTGAACGGGTGCCGCCGACTTCGCAGGACCCCGGGCACGACCACGTGCACGAGGCGGTGAACGCCGCGACCCACGACTTCCTCGCCGAGGTCGGCCACGGCGGCGAACGGCGCACGCGCGTCGTGATCGTCGTGACGCTCGCGATGATGGTCGCCGAAATCGCCGTCGGCTTCTGGTCGGGCTCGATGGCGCTGCTCGCCGACGGCTGGCACATGGGCAGCCACGCTTCCGCGCTCGGCATCGCGCTGTTCGCCTACTCCTTCGCGCGCAAGCACGCCGGCAACCCGCGCTTCGCCTTCGGGACGTGGAAGGTCTGGATCCTGGGCGGCTTCGCGAGCGCCGTCGTGCTCGGCGTCGTCGCGGTGCTGGTCGCCTGGGAGGCGGCGACGCGCATCGTGACGCCCGAGCCGATCAAGAGCGGCGAGGCGATCGCGGTCGCGGCGGCCGGGCTGGTCGTCAACTTCGTCTGCGCGCTGCTGCTGCGCGACGACCCCGGTGACGCGCAGCTGCGCGACCTGCCCGAGGGCGCCGCCTGCGCCGTCCACGACCACAACCGGCGCGCCGCCTACCTCCACGTACTGGCCGACGCCTTCACGTCGGTGCTCGCGATCGTCGCGCTGGTCGGCGTCTGGAAGCTCGGCTGGAACTGGCTCGACCCGGTGGTCGGCATCGTCGGCGCGCTCTTCATCGCGCGCTGGTCGATCGGCCTCCTGCGCGACACCTCGCGCATCCTGGTCGACGCCGACGTCCACGCCGACGTGCGCGAGCGCGTCGTCGCGGCGCTGCGCGACGCCGGCGCGGCGCGCGTGTTCGACGTCCACGTCTGGCGGGTCGGGCCGGCCGCGCTCGCGGTCATCGCCGCGGTCGACGTCGAGCGCCCGACCTCCTCCGCGTCCCTCGCGCAGGTCGTGCGCACCGCCGTCGGCGCGCGCCACGTCACCATCGAGGTCTGCTTCCACGGCGAGGTCGCGCGCAGCGCCGCGAACTGAGCGCGCGCCGCGCGCCGCTCCGCCGTCGCGACCTGCTACTGTCCCCGGCCCGAAGGTCGGCTGGAGGACGCGATGAGAGTGGCGCGGACGATCGTGCGACTGCTGTTCGGACTCGCCTGGCTCGTGTTCGGGCTGAACGGCTTCCTCGACTTCATGCCGAAGCCCGTCGAAGCGACGCCCCCCGAGCGCGCGGTCGCGTTGTTCAAGGGGCTGATGGGCTCGGGCTACATGATGCAGCTCATCTCGGGGACGCAGCTGCTCGCGGGCGTGCTGCTCGTGAGCGGCCTCTTCGTGCCGCTCGGGCTCACGATCCTCGCGCCGATCCTCGTCAACATCGTCGCCTTCCACCTCTTCGCGAACCCGGTGGGGATGGCGCCGGGGTTGATCGCGCTCGCGCTCGAGCTCTTCCTCGCCTTCGCCTACCGCAAGGCTTTCGCGGGCGTCCTCTCGGCGCGGTACGACGACGGGTCGGGCCCGGTGAAGGCGGGCTGAGCCGCGCGCGGCCGCCCCGCGCCGTTCAAGGGATCCGCTCGACCACCTGCTCGTTCGGGAAGCGGACCTTCTTGAACGTCGAGTACTTGCACTCGGGCGAGCGGTAGCCGGCGCAGCAGACGACGGTCGAGGCGAGGCCGCGCTTCGAAAGCCCGAGCTGCGCGTCGTACTTGACCGGGTCGAACCCCTCCATCGGGCAGGTGTCGATGCCCAGCAGCGCGGCGCTCGTCATGAAGTTGCCGAGCGCGATGTAGACCTGGTTCGCGGCCCAGAGGTTGATCGTCCAGGCGCGCGCCCCCTCGACGAGGTCGGTCACGACGACGTTGCGGTACTTGGCGAGCGCCTCGACGCCGACGCCGCGCACCTCGGCCATCCGCCTCACGTGGGCGTCGACGTGCTCGGTACCGAGCGGCCGGCGGATGCAGAAGACGACCACGTGGCTGCAGTCGGTGATCTGCGCCTGGTTCCAGGAGAGCGGGAGGAGCTGCTCCTTCACCGCCGGGTCGGTGACCACCACGAACTTCCACGGCTGCAGCCCATAGCTCGACGGGGTGAGGACGAGCGCGTCCTCGAGCGCCTGCCACTGCTCGGGAGGGATCTTGCGCGCCCGATCGAACTTCTTGACCGAGTAGCGCCAACGCAGCCGGCGGACGAGGCGCTCGCCGTCGATGGCGTCGGACGGCGTCGGATCGGTGGGGGCCATGGTCGTCGCCGCTCCCGGACGGCGCGCAGGAGTATGGCGCCGGCGCCGCGATTTCGGAGGCGCGCCCCGCGTCGACTATGCTCGCGCGACCGATGAAAGCGTTCCTCTCCGATCCGCGGCGCTTCGAGCCCGCGGCGACGCAGTGACGAACGGCCGCGATCCGCGGGTCTGGCGCAGCTTCCTCCGGCTGCTCGTGACGGCGACGGCGGTCGGCCTCCTCGCCGGGCTGCTCGGCGTCGGCTTCCACTGGCTCGTCGCGCACCTGCACGAGTGGGTGACCGGGCACACCGGCACGATCCTCGACGTCGGGCGCGCGCTGCCGCCGTGGGCACGCGTCGCGCTGCCGACCTCCGGCGCTCTGGTCGGCGCGCTGCTGCTCTACGCGCTCGGGCGGGGCGAGACGGCGTTCGGGGTGCGCGACCTGATGGAGGTGGTGTCGCTGCGGCGGCGCGCGATCCGCGTCGGGCCGACGCTCGGCCGCATCGTCTCGGCGCTCGCGACCATCGCGAGCGGCGGCTCGGTCGGGCGCGAGGGGCCGATCATGCAGATCGGCGCGACCGCGGCGAGCCTGGTCGGCGACGCGACGCGCCCCGATCCGCGCTCGCGCTCGATCCTGCTCGCGGCCGGCGCCGCCGCCGGCATGGCGGCCGCCTACAACGCGCCGCTCGCCGGCGCGGTGTTCGTGATGGAGGTCGTCCTCTCCAACTTCGCCCTCGACGTCTTCGTGCCGGTCGTTTTCGCGACCGCGACCGCGGCGCTGGTGAAACGGGCGCTGCTCGGCGCCGATCCGCTCTATTCCGTCGACGCGGCGAGCGTGCCGCTCACCTGGACGCTGGTCCTGTGCGCCGTCCCGCTCGGCGTCGCGTGCGCGCCGCTCGCGATCGGCTTCCAGCGGCTGCTGCAGCGCGCGACGGCCGGCTTCGCGAAGCTCCCGCTGCACGCGATCGCGCGGCCGATGCTCGGCGGCCTGCTGGTCGGGCTGATCGGCATCGTGCTGCCCGAGGTGTGGGGCAACGGCCACGAGGCGGTCGACGAGCTCGCCGGCGCGCGCACCGCGTGGTGGATGGCGGCCGTGCTGCTCGTGATGAAACCGGTCGCGACCGCGTGCTCGATCGGGTCGGGCGGGCAGGGCGGCATCTTCACGCCGTCCATGGTGACCGGCGCCGCGCTCGGGTCGCTGCTCGCGACCGCGCTCCACTTGATCCCGGCGGCGCACGTGACGTCGGCGTCGCTCGTCTACGTCGGGATGGCCGGCGCGATCGCGGCCGTCACGCACGCGCCGATCATGGCGACGCTGCTCCTCTTCGAGCTGACCGACCGGCCCGAGCTCGTGATCCCGCTCGCGCTCGGCGCGGGGACGGCGGCGCTGACGGCGCGGCTGATCGCGCGCGATTCGTTCTACAGCGAGAGCCTGCGCGCGCGCGGCGTCCCGGTCGACGCGGGGATCGAGGAGCTGATGCTCCACCAGACCAAGGTGGCCGACCTGGTCCGGCCCGATGCGCCGACGGTCCCGATGAACACGCCGCTCGCCGAGCTCGTGCGCCGCTTCAGCGACGAGCGGCTCGACCTGCTCTTCGTGGTCGACGGAGCCGGCCGCCTGATGGGCGGCGTCACGCTCCACGACGTGAAGGAGTACTTCAACCGCGAGGGCGAGGGCGCCGCGCGCGTCGTGATCGCGAGCGAGGTGATGCGCAAGGTGCCGGTGCTGCAGCCGGAGCGCTCGCTCGCCGAGGTGCTCGACCTCTTCGACGATCCCGACCTCGACGAGCTGCCGGTCGTGAGCGCGGGCGCGGCGGACGCCGGCGGCGCGCGCCTGATCGGCCGCGTGACGCGCCGCGACCTGATCGCGACGCTCAACGTCGAGGTGCTCGGCCGACCGAACCTGCGCGCGAAGCTCCTCGTCGAGGGCGAGGACCAGACGCGCTACCTCGAGCTGCCGCGCGGCTTCGAGATGGCGCGCATCGCGGTGACGAAGGCGCTCGCCGGCCGCCGCCTCGGCGACACCGGGCTGCGCCGCAACCACCACCTCGTCGTCCTCGCCGTCGTGCGGCGCGACCCCGAGATCGGCGAGCAGCGCATCGCCTTCGAGCCCGACCTCCTGCTCGAAGAGGGCGAGGAGGTCGTCGTGATGGGCCGCAAGGAGGACGTGGCCGCCGCGACGAAGGCCGCCGCGACAGGGGCCGCCGGCACGTAGCCGCGCCCCGGCGCCGGCCCCGGGGCGCTATCGTCCCGCGCCTCGGAAAACCCGCCGTTCCCGCGCGCAGGACCCTCGATGCAGTACGGCTTCGTCATCGACCATCGGCGCTGCATCGGCTGCCATGCCTGCACCGTGGCGTGCAAGCAGGAGAACGACGTCCCGGTCGGCAATTTCCGGACGTGGGTCAAGTACGTCGAGAAGGGGCGCTTCCCCGAGATCCGCCGCCACTTCGCGGTGCTGCGCTGCAACCACTGCACGAACGCGCCGTGCGTGACGATCTGCCCGGTCAACGCCCTCGAGAAGAGGAAGGACGGGATCGTCGACCTCGACCGCGACGTCTGCATCGGCTGCCGCGCCTGCATGCAGGCCTGTCCGTACGACGCGATCTACCTGAACGAGGAGCTCGGCGCGGTCGAGAAGTGCCACTTCTGCGCGCACCGCGTGGAGAAGGGGCTCGAGCCGGCGTGCGTCATCGTCTGCCCGGAGCAGGCGATCATCGCGGGCGACCTCCACGACCCGAACAGCAAGGTCGCCCACCTTGTCGCGGAGCACAAGACGCTCCAGCGGCGCGTCGAGCAGAAGACCGGACCCAACGTCCACTACGTCGGCATCGAGCCGGTCGCGCTGCATCCCGGCGCCGCCGAACGGCCACCGACCTACCTCTGGAGCGAGCGCCCGAAACACAAGCCCGAGCCGTGGCCCGCCTCGCTGCCGGTGATCCGCGACACGCGCGTCACGCTCGACGCCGGCCACAAGGTCGAGTGGGGTTTCGGCGTCGCCGCGTATCTCGTGACCAAGGGGATCGCGGCGGGGGCGGCGCTGCTCGCGCCGTTCGCGGCGGCGCTCGGGCTCGCGGGCTTCGCGGCCGACTGGCTGCCGGAGCTCGTGGCGCTCGCGTTCGTGACGCTGACGACGTTCCTGCTGGTCGAGGACCTCGCGCGACCGAAGCTCTTCCTCACGCTGCTCACGCGCGGGAACAAGAAGAGCTGGCTCGTGAAGGGGGCGTACATCCTGATCGCGTTCTCGATGACGGTGTCGGCGACGCTCGCGGCGCGCTTCTTCGGGTTCGAGGCGCTGGTGCAGCCGCTGCGCTGGGTGAACGCGGTGCTCGGCCTCGGCGTCGCGGGCTACACGGCGTTCCTGTTCGCGCAGTGCGAGGGGCGCGATCTGTGGCAGTCGAAGCTCCTGCTGCCGCAGCTCGTGGCCCAGGCGGTGGCGCTCGGCGGCGCGGCGCTCCTGCCGTTCACGTCGGCCGACGAGGAGCACCTCGCCGGACGGCAGATGCTCGCGCTGGTGATGGTGCTCGGGCTGATCGCCCACTTCCTGTTCGCGATGCTCGAGCGGTGGGGCCGCCACCCGACCGACAACGGCAAGCAGGCGGCGGCGTTCCTCGACACCATCCGCTGGGACAGGATCCCGATCTTCCGCGCGAGCCTCATCCTGATCGTGCCCGTCCCGCTGGTCTCGATGGTGCCGCAGTTCGGCGGCGTCGCGACCGCGCTCGTCCTGCTCTCGATCCTCTGGTACGAGTGCGCCTTCGTCCGCGCGGCGCAGTTGCCGCCGCTCTCTTGAGCCTTCCCACGGCGCCGGGAGGCGCCGACCCTTCATGCGCAGCCACGACCCCGAAGAGATGACGACGACGCCGCTCGAGTCGTTCCCGCCGATGGCGCAGTGGGACGACTGGGTCGAGTACGACGCGAAGCTCTGGCCGCGCAAAGTCGAGCGCCACTACATGCTGGTGCCGACCACGTGCTTCAACTGCGAGGCGGCGTGCGGGCTGGTCGCCTACGTCGACAAGGCCGACTGGAAGATCCGCAAGCTCGAAGGGAATCCCCACCATCCCGGCTCGCGCGGGCGCAATTGCGCGAAGGGCCCCGCCACGCTGAACCAGGTCGAGGACCCCGAGCGCATCCTCTATCCGCTGAAACGCGTCGGCCCGCGCGGCTCGGGGAAGTTCGAGCGAACCACGTGGGACCACGTGCTCGACGTGTTCGCGACGCAGATTCGCAAGGCGATCGTCGAGGGGCGCAAGACCGAGGTCATGTACCACGTCGGCCGGCCGGGCCACGACGGGTACATGGACCGCGTGCTGCAGGCGTGGGGCGTCGACGGACACAACAGCCACACCAACGTGTGCAGCGCGGCGGCACGGCTCGGATACGCGCTCTGGCAGGGCGCCGACCGGCCGTCGCCCGACCACGCCAACGCGAAGTTCATCCTGCTGTTGTCTTCGCACCTCGAGACGGGTCACTACTTCAACCCGCATGCACAGCGGATCATCGACGGCAAGCTCGCCGGCGCGAAGCTCTGCGCCGTCGACGTCCGCCTCTCCAACACGGCGTCGATGGCCGACTACTGGCTCGCGCCCTACCCCGGCACTGAAGCGCTGCTGCTGCTCTCCATGGCGAACGTGATCCTGGAGGAGAAGCTCTACGACCGCGACTTCCTCGAGCAGTGGGTCAACTGGCGCGACTTCCTGAAGGCGCGCCGGCCCGACGCGGCGCCGAGCTTCGACACGTTCCTGCGCGAGCTCGAGCGCCACTATTCGAAGCACACGCCGCAGGCCGCCGAGAAGGAGTGCGGCGTCAAGGCCGAGCTGATCGTCAAGGTCGCCCGTGAGATCGGCAAGGCGGGCCACGCCTTCGCGACGCACGTCTGGCGCAACGCCGCGTCCGGCAACCGCGGCGGCTGGCAGGTGGCGCGCTGCCTGGAATTCCTGTCGGTGCTGGTCGGGGCCGTCTCGACCCCGGGCGGCACCAACATGAACACGCAGGACAAGTTCGTCCCGCCGCCCTTCTTGAAGCCGCCGCCGCAGAGCGTCTGGAACGAGCTCCTCTATCCGCGCGAGTACCCGCTCTCGCACCACGAGCTTTCGTACCTCCTGCCGCACATGTTGATGGCGGGGCGCGGCAAGCTCGCCGCCTACTTCACGCGCGTCTACAACCCGGTCTGGACGAATCCCGATGGAATGATGTGGGAGCGCGTGCTGCGCGACGAGAAGGCGATCGAGCTGCACGCCGCGCTGACGCCGGTCTGGAGCGAGACGGCGCAGTACGCCGACTTCGTGCTGCCGATGGGCGTCGGCGCCGAGCGCCACGACTTGATGTCGCAGGAGACGCACGCGGCCCAATGGATCGGCTTCCGGCAGCCGGTGCTGCGCGCCGCGAAGGAGAGGATCGGAGAGAAGGTCGACTGGACCTGGCAGGCGAATCCCGGCGAGGTGTGGGAAGAGGACGAGTTCTGGATCTCGCTCTCGTGGCGCGTCGATCCCGACGGCTCGCTCGGCATCCGGAAGTGGTTCGAGTCGCCCTACCGCAAGGGCGTGCAGATCGGCGTCGACGAGTACTACCGCTGGATTTTCGAGAACTCCGTCCCCGGCCTGCCCGAAGAGGCGAAGCGGCTCGGCCTCGCGCCGCTCGACTACATGCGGCGCTACGGCGCGTTCCTCGTGAAGAAGGAGTCGGGCGAGAGCTTCCGCCGGCCGCTCGAGCCCGCCGAGCTCGAAGGCGCGACCGTCGACGAGGAGAAGCAGCTCGTCGTCAAGGACGGCAAGTCGATCGGCGTCGTCGCCGACGGCGAGAAGTGCGCCGGCCTCGCGACGCCGAGCCGCCGCTTCGAGATCTACAGCCAGACGATGGTCGACTGGGGCTGGCCCGACCAGTCGCTCCCCGAGTACCTGGAGAGCCACGTCCATCGGAAGCACCTGGACGCTTCGAAGGGTGAATACGTCCTCGTGCCGACGTTCCGCCTCCCGACGCTGATCCACACGCGCAGCGGCAACGCGAAGTGGCTCTACGAGCTCTCCAACACCAATCCTGTCTGGATCCATCCGATCGACGCGCAGAAGATCGGCGTGCGGACGCTCGACCTCGTGCGCGTCTCGACGCGCATCGGCCACTTCGTGAACAAGGTCTGGGTCACCGAGGGCGTGCGCCCCGGCGTCGTCGCCTGCAGCCACCACCTCGGCCGCTGGCGCCTCTTCGAGGAGGTCGGCACCGACCGCTGGGCCAGCGCCCTCGTGAGCCGCGAGGAGATCGCGCCCGGCCGCTTCAAGTTCACGCGCCTCCAGGGCATCCGCCCCTGGAAGTCGACCGATCCCGACTCCTCGCGCGTCTGGTGGACCGACGGCGGCGTCCACCAGAACCTCACCTTCCCCGTCCAGCCCGACCCCATCAGCGGCATGCACTGCTGGCACCAGAAGGTCACCGTCGAGAAGGCGAAGCCCGGCGACGAATACGGCGACGTCGAGGTCGACACCGGAAAGTCGATGGAGGTCTTCCAAGAGTGGCTGGCACTGACGAAGCCGGCGCCGGGACCGGGGGGACTGCGGCGGCCGCTGTGGATCAATCGGGCGGTGCGGCCGACCGCAGCGGCGTATGTGATCGAGGAGACGGGACGGACAGATTCGACCTAGACGGTCGGAGCAACCAGCGAATGGACGCACTCGAGAAGCGCAGTGTGGCACCGATCCTGGGTGCGCTTGCCTTGTGCGCGAGCATCTATGTCGCTGCGTCCGCCGTTCTCGCGCTCTTGATTGCGCCAAGTGGAGAAGACTTCATCAGTTCGTGGTGGTTCCTCTTCGGCGGAGTGGCGGGAGTGAAGAACTACTGCAAGGAGTTTCCGGCAACGGTGTTGGACTTCGTGATCCTCATCGCATCGGTCGCCGTCGTCACCCTCTCCTTGGTTCTTTCGATTCGTGCCCGTAGTCGGTGGAAGTGGCTCGTCGTGATCGCATGTGCGGTCGCCTGGTCGTTTTCCGGGTACTTTGTCGCCACTCAGTTCGTCTGAAGAACCCACCGGCGACCGGGTTCAGTGACTCGATCATCGCAATGGACGAGGCCGTTACTTGACGTGGCGGTCGGGCGTATTGCCAAGATCGAGGCATGCGCGACGGGTACCGGAGAGATCGCATGAGCTTGGCAAGATTGACGACCGCGGGCGCGCTCATGTTTGTCGCGTGCGTTTCGGCTCCATTGCCGGCGTCGAAGAGCTCCGACGATCGTCTTCAGCAAGTCGAGGTCGACTTGGAACGATTGGCTACGCGTGTCGCCGCGTTGGAAAAGCACGTCGAACCGCCGGAGACCGTGGACGCTCGGCGAATCCGCGACCTGGAGGCCAGACTGAAGATGGACGATCTGACGGCGAAGATTCGGAATAAGGAGATCGACGATCGAATTCAGCGGTCCGCACAGCAGGCCGGCGGAAGCGTCGAACGGGGGAGTTGCTCGAGCGGAGATAGGCTGGAGCGACTGATCAGGCACCCCCGAAGAAATGGGTGCGACGGTGATTCGATGAGGCGAGGACGGACTTCGTCGAAGCGGGCTCGCCTGGCAACGAGGGCGTTCGAGTTGCGCCGGGAATACGACTTCTCCAAGGGCGTGCGCGGGAAGTACGCGAAGCGGTATGCCGAAGGCACGAAAGCCGTCCTCGTCGATCCCGACGTCGTCGCGGCGTTCCCCGATTCCGAAGCCGTGAACCGAGCGCTCCGATCCATCATCGCTGCGCGTCAAAAGCGACGTCGCCGGGAGTCGTGAATTCGAATCCGGGTGAACGACCAGCGGCGCATCTGCTTCGCATGGAGAGGCGGCGAGGCGCGCGACATCGAGATCATGGACTGTCATTCCTAGGAGTTCGGTGATGGCCCGACGAAAGATGGCTCCGGTGCACCCCGGCGAGATCCTCGCAAAGGAGTTCCTCGAGCCGCTCGAACTGACGCAGTATCGGCTCGCGAAGGACATCAGCGTCCCCCCTCGCCGGATCAACGAGATCGTCCTCGGGCAGCGCGGGATCACCGCGGACACGGCGCTCCGGCTCGCGCGGTACTTCAAGACGACGGAGCAGTTCTGGCTGAACCTGCAGAGCCACTATGACCTAGAGGTGGAACGCGACCGGCTGGGCGACCGCCTTCGGAGGGAGGTGATCGTCCTGCGAAGGACGGCGTAGGCGCGAACGCACATCCCCACGGAGCTCCCACGCCATGGGCCTCATCAACTGGATCTTCGACATCTACCAGCAGACCCGCATCGAGGACCTCCACCGCGAAGCGCAGCAGGCGCGCTCGGAGGCGTGGCAGATGCGGTCGAGCGGCGGCGGGATCGACGCGACGCGACTCGAGAAAGCGCTCGGCGAGCTGGCGCTCGCGGTCAAGACGATCCAGCGGATCGCGGTCGAGAAGGGGCTCTGCACGCCGGATGAGCTGCAGCGCAAGATGCGCGAGATCGACCGCGAGGACGGGATCGAGGACGGGCGGGCGCCGATGCGCTGACCGACGTTCCGCGCGTGATCACTTCGAAGCGACGAGCTCCCGCGTCGGCGCGCTCGCCGCCGTCGCACCCTTCGCCGTCACGGGATCGCGCGCCAGCTTCAGCACGAGATCGAAGTGCACGTGCGCGAGCATTGCGTCCGACGGCGCCTCCGGATCCGGTCGTCGCCACGACATCACGTTCCGGACCAGCCGGACCGGGGCCATGAAGATCCCGTACACGGACCACCATCCGAACAGCAGGGTCCGGATCGAGCGCGTCAAGAGCCTGCGGCGGTGGCAGGCGCGGCAGCTCATGACCGACTCGTCGTGCCACCAGGTCACGTTGATCAGGCCCACGACCCAGTAGACCATGCGGGACTCGACGACGCCGGACTTCTTGTGGCAGCTCGGGCACTCGCCGGCGCGGACGCGCAGGGCCTCTTCGCGCACGACGTCGGGCGGGATGACGTGGGCGCAGCGGCGGACGATGCCGCGATCGGCGCAGGAGCGCCTGCAGTACTTCTTGCCGTCTTCGGCCTTCACGCCGCCGATGAGGACGAGCGCGCCGCATTCGGGGCAGGGATGCAACATGGGGATCTCCGCGACGTCGAGCCCGGGCCACGTCGCCGATCGACGCCGCCTCCGCATGCGCTTGAATGGGAAACCGGCCGACGGGCGTTCATTTCGCGATCTCGCCCGCCGCCGTGCGGCCTTCGGAGAAGCGCCATGGATCGAGGCTGCGCCATCGCGTTCGCGCTCTCTTCCTCGCTCGCGTTCCCGGCCGCGCTCGCCCTCCCGGTCATGCGGCCCGCGACCCGGGTCTCCGCGCCCGACGCGAAGTTCACGGCGGAGATCCTGCCCGCCGGCACGAAGCTCGTCGTCGGCTCGGCGACGACCCGCAACCTGATCGTCGCGAAGCCGGGGAGGGCGGAGACGGAGGCGGTCTCGAACGGGACCGAGTCGGCGACCGCGAACTACACGGCGACGGTCGTGCAGTCGGAGCGGACGATCGACCGCCTGAAGATCGACTTCGGGAACTGCCCGTTCACGACCTCGGTGCGGCTCAGGAATCCGCCCCGCGAGCTGGCGATCGCGCACCAGTCCTTCGAGATGTGCCGCAAGGACGGCAAGAACGTCTTCACGGGCGCGGACGGGGCGGGGGTGCCGGAGCAGGATCGCCTCGCCGTCCAGCCGCACTTCCTGCCGCTGATCTTCGAGCTCCCGCTCGCGCATCTCCTCGCCGGCAAGACCTTGAAGAAGGGAGCGCAACTCGAGGTGCCCCTCGAATCGGCGAGCGCCCTCCTCGCGCCGTACCGGACGATGCTGCCGGGCGGCAAGGCGACGCTGACGCTCGTGGACGAGAAGGTCGCCGACGCCCAGGAGTGCGCGGTGTTCACGATCGCGGCGACGATTCCTCTGCTCGGCGACGCGCCGACTGGCGCGCGCGTCTCGATCGAGCTCACCGGAGAGCTCACGGTGACGAAGCGCCAATGCCTCCTCTTGTACGCGACGTGCGAAGGGACCTGCACCTTCTCCGACGCGAAAGGGGAGGCGGCGGGCGGCGAGAAGAAGCCGCCGGCGAAGGACGAGAAGGCGCCGCGGAAGGGCGCGTTCACGAAGGAGACGTGGACCTACTACGCCAAGTTCGGTTGAACGCGCGCGTCAGAGCGAGATGACGCCGCTGAACTCCGCCGCCTTGCGATAGAGCGCGATCACCTCGTCGCTCGATTCCATGAAGAGCTCGGCGGTGATCGCGACGTGGCGGCCCTCGGCGGAGTGGCGCGTGGTGTACTTGTGGCCCTCGAGGACCACGGAGAAGTTCGAGACGATCTCCGCCCGCATGATGAACTTGAAGGTGTAGACGCCGGGCCAGCGGTGCTCCTCGTCGAGCCGCAACTTGAGCGAGGCGTAAGGGTCGTCCGACAAGCGAGGAACTCCCGCGAAGGTCGCGCGGCAACCTACCACTATTCCCCGAACAGCGCCGTCGCCTGCTTCTCCGCGAGGACATGGGCCATGGCGCTCATGCTCTCGCCGGTGGCGGTGCCGCGGATGATCAGGCGCTCGATGTACCAGTCGGGGGTGATCGCGAAGAGGAGGAAGAAGCGCATCGGCTTCTTGGTCGAGAAGGAGACGGGCGCGGTCGCGTCGCCGTTGAGCGACACGGAGAGCTTGTCGCCCTTGAGGTCGAGCGTCGACGTGAACTGCGAGCCGGCGCCGATCTTGCCGAGGTCCTTCTTGGCGCTGGGGCCCGCCTTCCCGCCGACGGTCGTCTCGAGCTGGCACATCTGGTCGATGGCGGCGAGCACGTCGCCGTCGGTCGACGCGAAGCCGGCCTGCAGCAGGCCGATGTTGCCGGACTGCAGGTCCTCCTTCAGGCCCGCGAAGAGCTCGACCTGGAAGTCGCCCGCGAAGTCGATCGGGAGCATGCCGGCACTGACGCCGCCCGGCTTGAGCCGGCTCGACTTCACGGTGAACGGTGCGAAGGTGACCGCGCCGCGCCCGAGGCGCTTGGCGTAGCTCACCAAGAAGTTCGGCAGCGTCGACGCATCGAAGTCGGCCCCCTCCGAGTCCTTCTCGAACTCGTACTCGATCTCGAGCCCGACGCCGCCCGCGCCGGCGGCCGGCGACGCCTTCGCCGGATTCACCTTCACCACGCCGTGCACGAGGCCGTTCAGCGCCTTCTCCCCGGCGTACGCCTTCTCCCCGCGCAGCACGAACTGCGCGTGCAGCGCCTTCTTCGCTCCTTCGCCGAGCTTCGTCCCCTTGGCGTCGTTCCACGCCGCCTTGAGCTTGTCGAGCGCGCGCGCCGCATCGGGATCGCGCAGCGCCGACTCGAGCGCGCGCGCCGATTTGAGCTCGGGCAGCAGCGCCTTCGACGCCTCGACCATCTCGCCGAGCTTCTTGCCCGCGTCGCTCGTGAGCTTGGTCGACTGCTTCTTCGCGTCGCCGATCTCGCCCGCGAGCAGCCGCAGCATCGCGACCGCCGCGACGTCGTTGTCCGCGGTCGACTTGGCGCGCGAGACCAGGATGGCGAGCGCCTTCGGGTCGACGTCGGCCCAGGTCACGAGCGTCTCGGCCTTGTTCACGGTGAGGGTGACGCCCGCCTCGCCGACCTTCACGACCGGCCCTTCGGCGGCGTCGTTCAGCTTGATCTTCCCCTTCTTGCCGGCGAGCCCGTCGACGGCCGTCTTCACCGCCGCCTCGATCGCGCCGCCGAGCAGCAAGCCGGCCTCGCCGTGCTCGGTCGTGCCGAAGCAGTCGGCCGCACCCTTGCAGCCGTTGCCGAGGAAGTGCGCCCACGCGACCGCCTCCTGCGCCGTCTTGTCGCTCACGTCCTGCGCGACGTCGGCGAGGGTGTTGGCGGGCGCTGCTTCGGGAGCCGCGGCCTTCGCGTCCTGGAACGCGAGCGACGCGGCGAACAGGAACGGGAGGAGCATCGGAGTCTCCGCACGGCGCGGCGCTGCGCGTGCCGCGCGAGGAATCGGGAGCATAACGGCCGGGGGAAGGGCGCTAGAAACCTGCGCTCCATGCCGGCGCCCGCTCTCTCCTCCCTCCTCTCTGGCCTGAACCCCGAGCAGCGTGACGCCGTGACGACGCGCAGCGGGCCGCTGCTGGTGCTCGCCGGCGCGGGGTCGGGGAAGACGCGCGTGATCACGGTGCGCATCGCGTGGCTCCTCGGGCAGCGCGTGGCGGCGCGCGCGCTGCTCGCGATGACCTTCACCAACAAGGCGGCGCGCGAGATGAAGGAGCGTGTCGCGGCGCTGGTGGGAGGCGACGCGGCGAAGGAGGTGACGGTCGGGACCTTCCACGCCTTCTGCGCGAAGCTGCTGCGCATGCGCGGCGCCCCGGTCGGCGTGCCGCCGAACTTCGCGATCTGCGACTCGGCCGACCAGCAGTCGGCGCTCAAGGCGGCGCTGCGCGAGCTGCGCGTCGCCGAGGCGAAGCTCTCGCCCGGCACGCTGCAGGCGCGCATCTCGCTGGCGAAGAACCGCCTCCTGTCGCGCAATGACGCGCTGTCGCTCGCGAAGGATCCGGTCGACCACCTCGTCGTGCGCGCCTGGCAGAAGTACGACGAGCAGCTCGCGCGCTCGCGCACGCTCGACTTCGACGACCTGCTGCTGAAGACGCTCGCGCTGCTGCGCGAGCACGACGCGACGCGGCGCGAGCTCTCCGACCGCTTCCAGCACGTATTGGTCGACGAGTACCAGGACACCAACCGGCCGCAGTACGAGATCGTGCGCGAGCTCGCCGGCCGTCACAAGAACCTCGCCGTCGTCGGCGACGACGACCAGTCGATCTACGGCTGGCGCGGCGCCGACGTCACCAAGATCCTCCACTTCGAACGCGACTTCCCCGGCGCGAAGGTCGTCCGGCTGGAGACGAACTACCGCTCGACCGTCCCGATCCTCGACGCCGCCAACCGCGTGATCGTGAACAACCCCCATCGCCACGAGAAGACGCTGCGCTCGGCGCTCGGCGACGGCGACGCGGTGGTCTACAAGCGCGTCGACGACGAGCTCGCCGAGGCGGAGTACGTCGCGCGCGAGATCGCCGATCGCGTGCGCGCCAACCAGGCGCGCTGGCGCGACCACGCCGCGCTGGTGCGCACCGCGACGCAGCCGCGCGCGCTCGAGACGGCGCTGCGCGGCCGTTCGATCCCTTACGTGCTGGTCGGCGGCATGTCGTTCTTCGATCGAAAGGAAGTGCGCGACGTCCTCGCCTACCTGCGGCTCGTCGCCAATCCCGACGACGAGGTCTCGCTCCTGCGCGCGATCCACTGTCCGCCGCGCGGCGTGGGACAGGCGACGCTCGACAAAGCATTGGCGTTCGCCACCAGCGAAGGGATCACGGTCGGCCGCGCCTTCGACCGCGCCGACGCGATCGCGGGGCTGCAGGCGTCCGCCGTCCACGCGATGCAGACGTTCCGCGCGAGACTCCAGGCGTTCGGCGCGCAGGCGCCGGGGCGCGACCTCGCGACCTGGCTCCATCGATTGTTGAAGGAGGTCGACTACCGGGCCGAGGTCGACCGGACGTACCCCGACGCGAAGACGCGCGAGGAGCGCTGGCAGGGCGTCGAAGAGCTCGCGAACTTCGCCGAGAACCACGCCCGCCGCGCGGAGGCGCCGACGCTGCAGAGCTTCCTCGAGGCGGTGACGCTCTCGCAGGACGACGAGACGCAGGACGACGACGAGCACGGCAAGGACGCCGTGACCGTCATGACGCTCCACTCGGCGAAGGGGCTCGAGTTCCCGCGCGTCTACCTCGTCGGCGTCGAGGAGGGCATCCTCCCGCACGCGCGCGCCGTCGCCGAGAACTCGGTCGAGGAGGAGCGCCGTCTCATGTACGTCGGGATCACGCGCGCTCAACGTCACCTGACCGTCCTCTGCGTCCGCAGCCGCGCCCGCTACGGTCATCGTGGTGAGTGCATGCCGTCGCGCTTTCTCTACGAGATGCGCGGGGAGGCGCCGCCCAAGGGCTGGAAGGCGTGCGGGGCATGACGGCGATCTCGCGCGATTCCGGGCCACGCAGCCTGGCGTTCGCGTAATCTGGCGGGGTGACCTCCACCTCCAAATCCACCGCACCCGTACCCGCACCCACCCGCGACCCGCTCCCCGCCACCTTCCTCCGGCGAGCTCTCGCCTACGCGCGCGCCACCGGCGTCCGCTTCGAGCCGACGCTGCGCCATGCGGGCTGGGATCAGCTCGGGCTGCCCGATCTGCGCGGGTTCACGCCGCATCGGCGGGCGGTGCGGCTGTTCGCGGGCGCGGCCGCGGAATTCCCGCGGGCGGCCGACACGCCGATGGACGATCTCGCGACCGCCGAGCTCTGGCTGCTGCACGATCTGCTGCACGTGGTCTGGTACGACTTCGCGACGCTCGCCTTCGGGCGCAAGGCGTGGAGCAAGCGGGACTTCTTCCTCGAGCAGCACCTCGCGAGCGAGGCGTTCGCGGTGCTCCTGCTCGACTACCACGTGCTGTCGGCGACGAAGCACCACGGACTCGCGGTCGACGTGTCCGAGGCCGAATGGTCGGGGCTGCGCGAGGAGGTGCCGGCGCTGCCGGAGGTGCGCTCGTTCGCGCTCGGCCGCGAGCTCGTCGAGCTCTACCTGACCGGCACGAGCCGCCTCTTCAAGGACGACCTCGGCGGCAAGGACGCGCCGCCCGCCGACGTCGCGACCCGCATCGCGCGCTGGCGCGACCACGAGGTGAGCTACTCCGACAAGCAGCGCTGGTACGTCTTCCAGTGGTGGGACGACCTGCAGGCGACCCAGCCGATCGACCGCCGCGCCGTCGTCGCGAACTCCCTCGTGAGCGAGCTGCTCTGGCTCGCGGTCCGCCTCTTCACGGTCGACCCGGAGCCGGTGTTCGAGCAGCACGTCGCGCGCGCGAAGAAGCAGCTCGACGGCGGCGAGTCCTACTTCGCAAAGCAACCGAAGTACGCGGCGCCGCCGGTCGAGCCCGACTTCCGCTTCACGGACGTCGCCGCGCTGCCGATCGAGGAGGTCGTCGCCGCGGTGCGCGCCGCCGAGCTCCCGGCCGCGCGCCACCTCTTCCTGTTCTGGCAGCTGCTCGCCCTCGAGCCGCCCGATTCGCTGAAGCCCACCGAGCGCGCCGCCGTCACCCGCCTCGCGAAGAGCGCGCAGACGCCGAAGGTCGACCCGCGCGCCTGGAACGACGTGCGCGAGCTCTGCGAGCGCCGCCTGACGCGCGCGCACTGGAAGGCCAATCCGGGCCTGCGCTCGGCTTTCTTCCTGCCGTAGCCCCGCCGCGAGCGAGTCCTCGTGACGCGGACCCGCCGTTCCGGTTGACGACGCGAACCGGACGGCCGATGCTCCGTTGCGACCCCAATTCCAGTCGCGGCGACCCCGATCCGGACGTGCACGTCGCCGAACGGCCCACCACGAGGGAAGCGTCCGCCCCATGTCGAATCCCGTCTTGTCGGGAATCCGCCGCGTCGTTCGGGCGGCGGTGATCCCGATGCTCCTCTCGTCCGAGCTGTACGCCGCGCGCGCGCAGGAGCCGCCGGCGGGCGACCCGCCGAAGAAGCAGGAGAAGGTCCTCGACGTCCCTCCGGTGCACGTCTCGGCGCCTCACGAGGACGCCTTCGGCACGGGCGCGATCTGGACGGAGAACGTCACCGAACGCGCGTTCCGGCTCGAGCAGCAGGTGCGCGTGCTGCCGGACGCGATCAAGGAGCTGCCCGGCGTCGAGATGCAGCGCACGGGCAGCGGGCAGTCGTCGCCGTTCGTGCGCGGTTGGACCGGTTTTCGGACGCTCTACGTGTTGGACGGCTTTCGCTTCAACCATTCGGCGTGGCGCGAGGGTCCCAACCAGTACTTCTCGACGATCGACACCTACCTGATCGACCACATCGACGTCCGCTACGGCTCAGGCAGCGTGCGCTACGGCTCGGACGCGGTGGGCGGGACGGTCGTGATGGAGTCCGCGCGGGCGGGGGCGCCGATCGCGGGCGATGAGTTCGGCGGCACGTTCGAGACGCGCTTCGCCAGCGCGGAGCAGAGCTCGACGCAGCACCTCGACGTCGGCGGCAGCCTGCCGGAGGGCATCGCGTACCGGGTCGGCGGCACCTGGGCGAACTACGGGGACCTCGACGGCGGACGCCACGTCGGCGAACAGGAGGGGACCGGGTACGACGTGGCGGCGGCCGACACGAAGCTCTCCTGGCGCATCGCCGACCACAGCGAATTCGTCGTCGCCTACCAGCGCAGTCGCACCTTCGATGCGCCGCGCACCCACGCGACCGTCGACGGGATCTCCTGGCACGGGACGACGATCGGGACGGACCTGCGGCGGGACTTCGACCAGTCTCGGGACTTCACGTACGGTCGCCTCGACTGGCGGGAAGGAGGACTCTTCGACCGCGTCCGCGCCGGTCTCGGGTACCACGCGCAGGGGGAGAACGAGGTCCGAGTGCGCGGCAACGGTCTGCGGACGGACCAGGGTTTCAACGTCGGCACGCTCGGCGGATTCCTCAACTTCGAGGGCGACACTCCGGCGGGCCGCATGCTCTTCGGCGCCGACTCCTTCCACGACGTCGTCAACAGCTTCCAGCGGAACTACGACGCGAACGGCGTGCTGACGTCCTACGGGATCCAGGGGCCGGTCGCCGACGACGCGACCTACGACGCGAGCGGCGCCTTCCTCGAGGACGAGATCGACCTCGGGTCACGACTCACGCTCACCGTCGGCGGTCGCGCCGAGTTCTCCCGCGCCGCCGCCGACAAGGTGCGCGATCCGGTGACCGGCAACCAGATCGGCCTCGAGCAGGACTGGTGGTCGTGGGCGGCGGACGTGCGCGCCCGCAAGGACTGGAGCGACGACTTCGGGACGTGGCTCGCCTGCTCCCGCGCGATCCGCGTCCCGAACCTTTCCGACCTCACCCGTTTCGACATCGCCCTCTCGGGCGAGATCGAGACGCCCTCTCCCGACCTCGAGCCGGAGAAGTTCACGACGGTGGAATTCGGCGTCGAGGGACGCTCCGGCGAGCTCGAGACCCGCGCCGCGACGTACGTCACCTTCATCGACGACATGATCGTCCGCTTCCCGACCGGCAACGTGGTCGCCGGCGCCAACGAGATCCAGAAGGCGAACGTGGGCGACGGCCGCATGCAGGGCGTCGACGTCGGGGTGCTCTACCATCTCGACTCCGCGTGGTCGGTCGGCGCCGACGCCTCCTACGTGTCCGGCCGTGTCGACACCTTCCTGTCGCCGGGCGTGAAGGAAAAGGAGCCACTGAGCAAGCTCCCCCCGATCCACGGCGGCGTCCGCCTGCGCTGGGACGACCCCGCATCGACGTTCTGGGTCGAGGGCGTGTGCGCCTGGTCCGACGACCAGTCGCGGCTCAGTCCGCTCGACGAGCTCGACACGCAGCGCATCCCGCCGGACGGGACGCCCGGCTTCTTCGTGGCCGGCATCCGCGCCGGCGTGACGCCGATGGCGCGGCTCGACATCGTCGCCGCCGTCGAGAACGTCACCAACCGCGACTACCGCCTGCACGGCTCGGGCATCAACGAACCGGGGACGAACGCCGTCATCACGGTCCGCTACCGCTTCTGACCCGGTTCGCCGGAGGTCCGGGTTAGCCTCCGGCGCATGGAGCCGACGGCCTCCGACTACTTCGGCGCGATGGTGCGCGACTACGACTCGCTCATCCGGCGGGCGGTGCCGCGTTACGACGAGCTGCTCGAGCGGCTCGCCTTCTATCTGCCGCCGCTCGCGCCGGGGCGGCGGCGTGTCCTCGAGCTCGGCTGCGGGACGGGCAACTGGACGCTCCTCCTCGCTGCGCAGGGGAAGAGCCACTGGCCCGACCTCGAGCTCACGCTGGTCGACGCGTCGCAGGAGATGCTCGACGTGACGCGGGCGCGGCTCGCGGCGGCGGGACGGAGCGGCGACGCGTTCGTGTGCGCGCGTTTCGAGGAGCTCGCCTTCGCGCCGGACTCCTTCGACCTCGTGACGTCGTGCATCAGCGTCCACCACGTGGCCGACAAGCGCGCCCTCTTCACGCGGCTGCTCCCGCAGCTCGCGCCCGGCGGCGAGGTGCTGCTCGGCGACCAGATGCGCGGCGGGACGGAGCGGGCGCACGCGCTCAACTGGCAGCGCTGGCTCGCCTGGTGCCGCGCCCACTGCAGCGAGGCGGAGGCGCTGAGCCTGGTCGACCACGCCTACGCGCACGACCACTACGAGTCGGTCGCCGACCACTTCGCGGCGCTCGCGGCCGCGGGCTACGCCGAGCTCGACTGCGTCTGGCGCAACTGGATGTGGGGGATCGTCACGGCGCGCCGGCCCGACGCGCCCGCCGCGTGACGCGGGTGCTCGCCGCCGTTCACTCCGGCTTTTTCGCGTTGGTCCGGAACGGCCGGGTGAGGTTCTCGAGCAGGTGGTCGAAGTTCCAGATCACGACGTTCAAGTCGGTCGCGAAGCCGCTGACGAGCCCGCCCGCCGCGCCCATGATCGAGAGCGTGACGAAGCGCAGCGGGATCAGGATCGGCGCCGTGGCGAAGAGGAGCGGCGGCGGGATCTGCGCGTAGTCCTCCGAGTCGTCGTGCGGCGCCGCGAGGCTCGCCGACATCTCGTCGATGGGATAGGTGAACGTGCAGACGACCGGCTTCACGACCGTGCAGCCGCAAGCGAGCGCCACGACGCACGCGATCCCCGCCGCGGCCGCCCTCCGCATCGATCGAACGCCCATGGTTCCGATCCTCGCTACCGCGCGCCGCCGGCGCGTCACTTCGCCGACTTGATCCGCTGCAGCTTCGACACGCGCCCGACGACGTTCCAGTCCATGACGTAGAGGTTGCCGTCGTGGTCCCAGGTGCCGCCGTGCGGCGCGGTGAACTGCCCGTCCTTCCACTTCTCGACGGGGACGCCGTAGTTGCCGCGCAGCCCGGGGTCCTCGTTGTCGCCGAGGTGGGTCACGAGCTTCATCTCCTTGTCGAAGATCGTGACGCGGCCCTGCAGGTCGGGGATCACGACGTCGCCGTCGCCGTTCACGACGTTGGGGACGCACGGCAGACGCAGCTCTTTGTCGTAGACCTTGACCGGTTCGCCGGCGAGCGTGAAGTGCTGCAGGCGGCTGCTGTGGCGGTCGGCGATCAAGAGCAGCGGCTTCTCGCCACGCCCGTCGACGCACAGTCCGTGGCACGTCTGGAACTTGCCGACCTCGGTCCCGGACCCGCCGAAGCTCTTCACGTACTTGCCCGCCTTGTCGTAGAGATGCAGCCACGACGTGCCGTAGCCGTCGGCCACGACGAAGCCGCCGTCGGGCAGCGCCGCGATGCCGGTCGGGCTGTAGCCGTTGGGATCCTGGTAGATCCCCGACTCCTTCGGATACCCGATCTCCCACACGAGCTTGCCGTCGAGCGTGAGCTTCACCGCCGTCTTGCGGCCGAGCGCCGCCGCGTAGATGAACTCCGCGTCGCCCTCCTTCTGGATGCAGAGCCCGTGCAGGTGCTCGCCCGGCTGCTTGCCCCATTCGGGCTGCGCCTTCTCCCACGTGCCGAGGCACTTGCCGTCGGGCGCGAAGATCAGGAGGACCTTGTCGTTGTTGGTGGCGCAGTAGACGTTGTTCTTCGCATCGACGACGATCCCGCCGTGCGTGGGCCCGAGCTGCGTCATCCCGGCCGGCAGCTTCGCCCAGTCGTGCACCCACTCGTAGACGTGGCGGCCGCTGCCCAGCCGCGTCGGGCTCGGCGCGTCGGGGACGATCGCGCCCGCCTTCTTCGCCGGCTCCTGCGCGAACGCGGCGGGAGCGAGCGCGGTCGACGCGACGGCGAGCGCCGCGCCGAGCAAGACCCACGGCGAATGGCGGCGCATACGCGGATCGGGACGCGGATCGGGACGGGCCATCGCGAGTCTCCAGGATTCCCGGCGCTTCAGCGGATCCCGTTCCGGACCCGGTTCGATTCGAGCAGCCGGGCCGCGTCGCGCGCGGAGGGCGTCGCAGGATAGCGAGCGACCACGGCCTCGAGATCGCGCCGCGCCGCGTCCACGTGGCCGCGCGCGAGCCCGAGCCGTCCGCGCAGGAGCAGTGTTCGCGCTTCGTCCGGGAGCGACGCGAGGAGGCGCTCCGCCGCCGCGGTCGCGCCGAGGTCGAGGACGATCTCGGCGCGCACGAGCGCGGGCGTCTCCGCGTCGCGCAGGGCGTCCGCGCGCGCGCGCACGCGCAAGAGAAAGGCGATCAGCTCCGCCGTCGTCGCGAAGCCGTCGAGCTCGGCGACGATCGCGCCGTCCGCGTCGGTCACGAGCGTCGCGAGCGCGACCCCCGGCTCGAGCGGCGGCGCGACGCGCGTCCCCTCGCTCGCCGCGTCGAGCCGCGCGTGCACGAAGCCGTCGCGCGCCGCGCGCGCGAGCTCCGGGTCGGCGACCGTCTCGCGGTCCATCTGTGCGCCGAGCGGCCGGTCGGCGCGCCGGACGTGGACGACGACCCAGCTCGACTGCGCCCGCGCCTCGGCATACGCCGCGTCGAGGCTCGCCGCGAAGGCGAGCGGCCGCGGCCGCGCGAGCCACGCCGACGCCGTGACGCCGGCGACGAGCAGCAGCAGTCCGACGATCCGCAGCCTCATCGGCGCGGATCGTAGCGGCGCGGCGAAAGGCTCAGCGGGCCGCAGCGAGCGCCACGACCCACGTCGGCTCCCGTGCCGACGCGACCTCGACCGCCGCGAGCGGGGCCGCGTTCGGGTCGGCCGACGGCAGCGCGAGCCGCAGCAGCAAGCCTTCGAGAAAGCGGCGGTAGCTCGCGTCCATCCCCTTGTCGCGGCCGCTCAGGCTCGCGGACGGGAACGACACCACGAGGTGCTTCGCGCGCAGCGTCCGCAGCAGTTGCAGTGAGGCGTCGGTGCGCTGGCGTTCGAGGGTCGGGAGCAGCTTCATCAAGAAAGCGACGTCGGCGGGGGCGCGCAGCGCGTCGCGCGCGGAGGACTCTTCCGCGTCGTCGTCGCGCTCTCCTGCGCCATCGTCGGTCTCATCCGGGAGCAGATCGAACGCAGCCGCGCTGCCGCGCTGCCGCATCGCCCGCAGGAGCGTCGCGATCGGCGCGACGATGCGCGAATCGACGTCGAGCGCGACGTACTCGCAGTCGCGCGCGAGACCCATCCAGGGCAGCGCGAACGGATGGAGCCCGCAGCCGAGGTCGACGACGCGCCGGGGCGGGCCGGTCACCTTCCAGATCTGCCCGTAGAAGTTGACGTCGGGCTCGGAGCGCTCGCGCGTCGAGGCGTGGCGCTTCAAGACCTCGCGGCAGGTCGCGCGCAGCGTCGCCTCGTCGGGCGCCGGCGGCAGCACGGCGACGAGCTTCTCGACCCGCTCGAGCTCGGGCGGCGCGAGGAACGCCGCGTAGAGCTGGTGGAGGCGGCGCTTCGCACGCTTCACCACCTCGTCCTGCCCGCCGCCGCCGCGCAGCGATCGACGCGCGACGCGCCGCAGCAGCTCCGGCGCGAGCGAGCGGTACTTCCGGCTCGCGGCGAGCGCCGCGACCACGTCGTCGAGCTCGCTCACGCCGCCGGCGCCCCGCGCAGCTCCCGCATCAGCTGCATGAAGAAGGAGAGGTTGTGGAGCGTCGCGAGCCGCAGCCCGAGCGGATCCTCGACCGTGCGTAGATGGTGGAGGTAGGCGCGCGAGTGCTTCGCGCAGGTCGGACAGGTGCAGCCCGCCTCGAGCGGCTCCTCGGCGACCGCGTGCTTCTCGTCGTCGAGATAGACGTAATCCCACCAGCGCGGGTCGTTGGTCGGCGCCGTCGGTAGTCCGGTGCGCACGTAGATGCGGCCGTGACGCGCGTCGCGCGTCGGCAGGACGCAGTCGAACAGCGAATACCCCATGCGCGCGGCGGCGACGACGTTCTCCGGCTTGCCGATGCCGAGGCCCCAGAGCGGCACGTCCTTCGGCGCGAGCTCGGCCACGAGCGCGACGCCGTCGACGAGCCCGCCGTCCGTCCGCACCGGCCAGCCGCCGAACGCGTAGCCGTTGAAGCCGATCTCGAAGAGCGCCTCGGCGCAGCGCTTCCGCAGCTCGCGATCCTCGCCGCCCTGGACCACCGCGAGCAGCGGCGCGGAGCGGCCGCTCTGCTGCGCGATGCGGTCGCGCTCCTCTTTGCACGCCGTGGCCCAGCGGATCGTGTGGTCGACGCTCGCGAGTTGTTCATCCCGCGGTGCTTCCGGACGCGTGCAGTGGTCGAGGCAGACCTGCAGGTCCGCTCCCAGCCGCGCCTGCCACTGGATGCACTTCTCCGGCGTGAGCAACTCGCCGTCGCCGCCCTTCTTCCGCCAGCGCAGCCCCTTGTTGGTGGCGGAGCCCTCGACCTGTCCGCTTTCGATCAGCGACAGGATCTGGAAGCCGCCGCTGTCGGAGAGCACCGGCCCGTCGAACCCCATGAACTCGTGGATCCCGCCGAGCTTCTCGACCGCGCGCGTGCCGGGCTCCTGCGCCAGGTGGAACGCGTTGACGCAGAGCGCCTCGACGCCGACGCCCGCGAGGTCGCGCGCGTCCACCGTGCGCACCACCCCTTTGGTCGCGTCGGGCAGGAACGCCGGCAGCGCGAGCTTGCCGTGTGCGGTGTCGAGGACGCGCGCGGTCGTCATGTCGAAAGGAGGGGGTCGTGGGCCCGCGCGAGGTCGATCTCGAGCAGCAGCGAGATCCGCGGCCGGGTCCCGACGTGCCGGACGACGTGCAGGTCCGCGGAGTCGAACACGAAGCAGCGCGCGAGCTCCCAGGACCGGACCTGTTCGCCGATCTGCATGGTGCAGCCCGGATCGCACCGCACCCCCATGTGCACGCGCACGGTGCGGACGAGCTGTTCATCGGAGTGGGGGAAGACGATCGTCTGCGGTCCGATCCACGTGAAGCCGGCGCCCACGAGTCCCGGCACGCGCCTCACGAGCTCGCGCGTGCGCCGGAACCGGCCGCGCCGTTCGACGTCGACGAGGTGCGGACGCGAGACGTGGTCGGGCCGGAAGTAGTACATGCCGAGCACGCGCCACACGCCCGAATAGGCGGCTGCGTCGCCCCAGTCGACGAACTCACCGTCGTCGCATTCCGCGAGCTCCGCCGCGATGACGTCGAAGTTCGATTCGAGGAGCGCGGCCGCGGGGAACGACGCCGGATCGAGGAATCCCCGGGTCTCCCGCGTCGACATCCCATTGGCTCCAGCGACCGAACTCGGCGGCGTATCCTAGCCGCGTCGCTCGCGGCAGGAGTTGTTCGATGGTCGAGCCGGCCTACTCCGTGCGCTCCTATGAAGCGGGCGACGAGCGCGGCATCGTCCAACTGTTCAATGAAGTCTTCGACGGCGAGCGCACCGGGCGGCGGACCCTCGAGCAATGGCGGTGGCTCTTCGCCTCGCATCCGCGCGATCAGCAGGTGGCCGTCGGCGTCGCGTCGGACGGGCGGATCATCTCGCACTACGGCGCGATCCCGCTCCGCGTGCAGGTCGGCGACGCGATCCACGTGGCGGCGCAGATCGTGGACTCGATGGTCCATCCCGGCTGGCGGCGCGGGCTGCAGAAGGAGGGGCCGTTCCTGCGCACCGCGCGCCACTTCTTCGAGCTCTGGTCGAGCATGCCGCGCAACGCGATCCACTACGGCTTCCCGAACCGGGCCGCGTATGCGATCGGCCGCCGCTTCCTCCGCTACACGCCGTTCGTCGAGCCCGTGCCGGTGCTCTACCGCAACTTCTTCGAGGACCTGGACGACGACGCGGTGGGGCGGCGCCACACGGGCGCGCTCGAGGTCGTCGAGGTCGCGCGCTTCGGGAGCGAGATGGACGAGCTCTGGAACCGCGTCCGGAGCGACTACCCGCTGGCGCTCGTGCGCGACGCCGAGTACCTGCGCTGGCGCTACGACGAATGCGCGTGGCTCCCGTACCGCCGTTTCCTTCTGCGTGAGCCCGATCGTGGCCGGTTGCGCGGCTACTTCGTGACGCGTCCGTGGTGGCAGGGCCTTCCGATCTTCGCGGTGACCGACTTCCTCGCCGCGCCCGACGACGAGGCCGCGCTCGCGGTCGCGCTGCGAAGCGCGACCCAGCAAGCGCGGGACGTCGGTCAGGCGCGCATCGAAGCGTGGCTTCCCGAGCGCCATCCGACGTTCCGCCACGCGCTCGCCGCCGGCTTCCGGACCGAGCCCGGGTTCAACGTCCTGTGCATGAACCTCTTCGTCGAGTCGCCGACGCGCGAGGAGGCGCTGCAGCGCTGCTACTACACGATCGGCGACAGCGACGTCTGGTGAGCGCCGCGCGCCTACTTCTTCACCGCCGCGATCGGCTCGAAGCTGACGTCGTCGAACTCCGTCAGGCTGTCGGACTTGGTCCAGAGACCGGCGCGGCCGCGCAGGAAGTAGGAGTCGTACGCGGTCACGGTGAACTTGCCGTCGAGCGTGGCGGTGAGCTTGCTGCCCTCGGCCCGGAACTCGAGCGTGTGCCAGACGTCGTCGTCGCTCGCGCCCTTGATCACGCCGTCGGGCAGCGTGCGGCGCAGGCCGTTGGCGACGCGGAAGATGCGCAGGTCGCCTTCGGCGGCGTTGGCGCGCGCGACGTAGTAGTTGCCGGGATCGACGTAGCGCAGGATCACGCCGCCCGCCTTGTCGACCTCGCCGCCGGTGTAGCGGAAGCGGCAGCGGCCGACGACGTTTCCGTAGTCGACGCCGCTCGCGAGCGCGATCGGGAAGCGGATCCCGGTCGGGTCGGCGGAATCCTGGCGCAGCACGCGCGCCGCGTCGGGCCCGGCGACGATCCAGGACGGCGGCGCGCCGTGGCCGCCGAGCGCGAAGTCGAAGAGCGCCGGCGGCTCTCCCGGCTTCATCGCCTCGAAGTCGGCCGCGAACGACGCCGTCGACGGCGCGGGCCGCGGCGGCAGGTCGGGGAATTGTTCGTCCTCGTCTTCGTCCTCCTCGGGCCGCTTCCCGATCGTGCACGGGAACGTCAGCTCCTTGCCCTCGCGCACGACCTTGAGCGTCACGACCGTCCCCGGCCTGCGGCTGCGGATCGCCTTCCCGAGCTCCGGCTTCGTCACCGCCTCGCCGTCGAACGCGAGCAGGAGGTCGCCGACCTTGATTCCCGCCCGCTTCGCACCGGTCAGCCCGTAGACGGCGATGATCCGGATCTTTCCGTCGACGACGTCCGAGTCGATCCCGAGGTAGGGCAGGGGCATCGCCTCGTCGAGCGTGAGCCTCGCCTCGAGGTGGGCGCGCGCGGCCGCGGCGTCGATGCGCGCGTCCATCTTCTGCAGCAGGTCGCGGCGCACGAGGGCGGGGTCGACGAAGTCGCCGGGCGGCGGGGTCGAGGAGCCGGCGGCGAGAAGGGCGAGCGGCAGCGCGAGCAGGGATCCGCGAGCGACATGCGAGCGAACCATGGCAGGAGCCTCCTTCCTGGAGCGACGGGCCAGGCGGGAACCGAGAGTATCGGGCGATCGTGACAGGTTCCGGACGGCCGCCGCCATTGCACGGCTCGCGCGGGCGCCGTTGAATGGCGGGGCGACGCGCCGCGCGTCTGCGGCGGTCGCCCGGTCCATGCATGTAGTGGAAGAGGGAGACCGCCATGTCGTTCGTCGCGCGCTTCGCCGTCACGTCCCTGTTTGCTGCCGCGCTCGCCGCGCCGCGCTCGCCGGCACAGGCGCCGGCGCAATTGCCGGCTCCGGCGCATGCGCAGGCGCTCGCGCCCGACCCGGCGCTCACCTTCGGGCAGCTCGACAACGGGCTCCGCTACGTGATCCGCCGCCACTCCATCCCGGAAGGGCGCGCCGTGCTGTGGATCCACATGCACACCGGCTCGCTCAACGAGACCGACCGCCAGCGCGGCCTCGCGCACTACTTCGAGCACGTCGCCTTCAACGGCTCGGAGAACTTCAAGCCCGGCTCGCTCATCCCCTTCTTCGAGTCGATGGGGATGACGTTCGGCCGCGACCAGAACGCCTTCACCAACTTCGACCAGACGACGTTCCAGCTGAGCCTCCCGAGGGCCGACGGCGACACGCTCGGCAAGGGGATGCTCTTCTTCGCCGACGTGGTCGGCCGCCTCTCGCTGCTGCCGTCGGAGATCGACGCGGAGCGGCAGATCATCCAGGAGGAGCGCCGCCGCGGCCTCGGCTCGCGCCAGCGGATCGGCGACTACGTGCAGGAGCGCCTGACGCCGGGCTCGCTCTACGGCTTCCGCGACCCGATCGGCACCGAGCAGACGATCGACGGCGTCGGCCCCGCCGACTTCAAGGACTACTACGGCAAGTGGTACGGCGCGTCGAACGCGACGCTGCTCGTCGTCGCCGACGCCGACCCGGCCGACGTCGCGAAGCAGATCGCGGCGAAGTTCGGCGAGCTTCCGAAGAAGCCGCGCCCGAACCCGCAGGACGTCAAGGTCAAGGCGTACGACAAGGACTTCGCGATCGTCGCCACCGATCCCGAGCTGCGCAGCGAGAACCTCCGCATCGTCCACGTCGAGCCGGCGCACGCGCCGACGACCACCGAGCCGCAGTTCCGCGACGACCTCGTCATGCGGCTCGGCACGTCCGCGATGAACCAGCGCCTGAGCGACAAGGCGAAGGGCGGCCAGACGGCGTGGCTCAACGCCCGCGTCTCCACGGGCGACGACATGGGGGTGCTCCACACCGCCGAGACGTCGGCGACCGCCCGGCCCGGCCGCTGGGCGGCGGCGCTGGCCGAGATCGCGCTCGACCTGCAGCGCGCGCGCGCCTTCGGCTTCACCGCCCACGAAGTCGACGACGTGAAGAAGGAGATCCTGTCGGGCGCAAAGCGGGCCGTCGAGACGGAGGCGACGCAGCCGATGTCGTCCTTCATCCAGCGGATGAACGGCGCGGTCGCCTCGGGCGACACGCCGCTCTCGCCGCAGCAGCGCCTCGACCTGCTGACCAAGCACCTCGCGGCGATCAAGCTCGAGGAGGTGAACGGCCGCTTCGCCGCCGAGTTCGACCCGGCGCGCCACGTCTGCTTCGTCGCGACGCTGCCGGCCGGCAACGGCGTGCCGAGCGAGGCGCAGCTGCTCGAGCTCGGCACGAAGGCGCTGGCCGTCAAACCGGAGAAGGAGGCCGAGAGGGCCCACGCGACGGCGCTGATGAGCGAGCTCCCCAAGCCGGGCAAGGTGGCCGAGGGGGCGCTGCACGAGGCGACGAAGGTCTGGAGCGGCGCGCTCGCGAACGGCATCGACGTCCGCTTCCGCTTCATGGACGAGCGCAAGGACGACGTCTCCATCCGCATCGCGCTGATCGGCGGCGAGATGCTGGAGACCGCCGAGAACCGCGGCGTCACGACGGCGGCGCAGCTCGCGTGGTCGCGGCCGGCGACGAAGCACCTCACGTCGACCGACATCCGCGAGCTGATGGTCGGCAAGGAAGTGCGCGTCGGCGGCGGCTTCGGCGGCGGGGGCGGGCGCGGCGGAGGACGCGGCGGTCGCGGCGGCGGCGGCGGCTCGGGCGACGCGATCTCGCTCTCGATCTCGGGCAGCCCGGCCGACCTCGAGGCCGGCTTCCAGCTCGCCTACCTGCTGCTGACCGAGCCGCGGATCGAGCCGCCGTCGTTCAGCGACTACCAGACGACGACGAAGCAGTTCCTCGAGGAGGCGCTGAAGAACCCCTCCGCGCTCGGCGGCCGCCTGGTCGCCTCGGTCACCTATCCGGCGAGCGACGCGCGCCTGCAGCCGCTCAGTGCGGAGCAGATCGACCGCCTCACGCTCGACGCCGCGCAGGCGTGGCTCGAGAAGCTGCTGCGCGAGTCGCCGATCGAGGTGTCGATCGTCGGCGACATCCCGCAGGAGAAGATCCTCGACCTGTGCTCGAAGTATCTCGGCGCCCTGCCGGCGCGCGCCCGCGTGAAGCCCGACTTCGCAGCAGCGCAGCGCAAGGTCGAGCGCCCGAAGGGAGAACGGACGGCGAGCCGCGTCATCGAGACGCCGACCAAGCAGGCGTACGTCTACAGCGGCTTCTACGGCGCGAACGAGGCGGATCGCGACGACGTCCGCGCGCTCGGCCTCGCCGCGCGCATCCTCTCGATGCGCATGACGACGGAGGTGCGCGAGAAGGAGCAGCTGGTCTACAGCATCGGCGCGGGCTCGCGCGCCGCGCTCGCCTACCCCGGCTTCGGGACCTTCTCCGCGAGCGCCCCGACCGACCCGTCGAAGGTCGACGCGCTGGTCGCCAAGCTCGCCTCGATGTACGCGAGCTTCGCGAAGGACGGCCCGACCGACGACGAGGTGGCCGTCGCCAAGAAGCAGTACGCGACCACCTGGAGCGAGCAGATCAAGGAGCCGGGCTTCTGGAGCGGCCAGATCTCCCAGATGACGTTCCGCGGCGCGCGCCTCGACGACGTCATGGCCGAGCCGGCGAAGGTCGAGGCACTGACGGCGAAGCAGGTGAAGGAGGTCTTCGCGAAGTACTGGGGCGACGGCAAGCAGAACTCGATCGTCGTCACCGTGAAGCCGAAGGAGGCCGCCGGCGACGCGAAGCCCGAGAAGGCCGACAAGCCCGCGAAGCCCGAGAAGCCGCAGAATCAGTGATCGCAGCGACGCGCGCCGCCGACCCCTGAGCCGCGGCGGCGCGCGCCGTCGGACTCGTGAGTGACGGCGGCGATCACGCCGCAATCAGCGCCCGAGCCTTATCGGTACCTCGACGCCTCGTGACTTTGCAGTCAGGCGGCGACCGTCGCGATCGCCGTCCGGCAGTCAGCGACGAAGTCCTGGAACGAACCGAGTCGGCTCAATCGATCTACGCTGATCGCCTCGGCGATTCGCCTGCGCAATGAAGCGGGCGCAACTCTCGATGAGCCTCGTGTCGTAGTGGCCGTGGATTGCGACAGCCATTCGTCGAGCAGCGCCTTTGCCCGAGTCCTTCCGAGGCCCTCCGGCGCTGGCGGAGTCTGGATCTTGACCTCGAGGACGCGACTGGCCGCCACCTCGTCAGCGAGGAGCCAGCTCTCGAATTCGGGAATTGGAACGGCGATGACGCGCGGCCTCGACAGGTCCGCCGTCCATTCCATGAGCTGCCGCTTTCGTTTCTTGTCGCCGTCCTGGTCGACGAAAACGATCGCGATGTGCGGCGCGCGCTTCGGGTCCGGCCACGTGAGGATCCGGCGCAAGACGATCTTGCTGATGAGATCGTTCCCTCGGACGTGCCTGGCATTCGTTCGCAGAGGCGAGAGATATGCGACGTCGTGAACCGTGGGCTCGCTCGCAGCCTTCAACGCGGTCCGCGCGATGGAATGGGCCGCACCCAGATGTTCTTCGGCGAGCTCGGCACCCGGTGCCGGAAGCTCCGTCCACTCGCCGCCCAGCTCGCCAAATCCCTCGGCGTAGAGCGTGATCCGAAGCTTCACGTCAGTTGCCCGGAACGCCGCCGAGACCTCCCGAGAGCCACATGCTGCCAAGCGAATCCTGGTACTCGTGGTACGCCTTGCGCCAGTCGTTCGAGTCGGGCGGCGCCTTCTCGATCACGACGGAGCCGTCCTTCGCGTCGCGCGAGAAGAAGCGGACCTCGTTCGGCTCCACGAAGTTGAGCAGCTCAGCCGAATGGGTCGCGAGCATCACCTGGATCGGCTTGCCGCCGAATTGGCCGGTCGTGAGTCCGCGCAGCAACTCGATCAGCTTGCCGAGGAGGAACGGATGCAGCCCGCGTTCCGGCTCTTCGATCGCGATGAAATCGGCGGGAGACTCCTGGAAGCGAAGCAGCAGGTACGCGAACGCGAGCATGGTTCCGTCCGAAACCTCGTTGGGCTCGTACCAGACCCCGCTCTTCCACCGATCCTCGAATCGGATTCGTCTCTCTCCTGCCGACAGGGGCCGGACGTCCACGTCGCTGAAGTGCGGTACGAACTGCGCGAAGAGTTTCGAGAATTCCTCTTGCCGCTTCCTTCCGATGGTGTCGAAGACATTGGTGCAATTGCTGCCGTCAGTGGCGACTCGTTGAGCCTGCTCGGAGGTGTTCGGACGGCGAATCGCCTCCGTCGAGAATGTGTGAGCCTGCCCATCGACGGCGGGCGGAAAGACCGTCCGTACTCGACTTGCGCGGAGCGTCTCACTTCGAATCACGTCACCGTGGTGGAATTGGAGTTGAACGGTCAGTGATGTGTCGTGTTGCCAAACGTGATGTGGAAAGTCCACGGTGCTGGCGAGCAACGCCTGCATCAGCGTGCTCTTGCCCGACCCGTTCGGACCAACGAGGACGGTGAACGGCTCGAGTTCGACGTCGACATCGCGAAGGCAGCGGTAGTTCTTGATCTTGACTCGTGTGAGCATGGTCATGGAATCTACCGACTCCTCTGACCGGCAACCCCGCGCGGAGGCTACCGTCCCAGCTTCTTCAGCACGTCGTCGGCGATGCCGAGCATCTCGGTCAGCGCCTGCGGCGTGTGGTCGCCGAAGTGGCCGACGCGGAAGCACTTGCCCTTGAGCTTGCCGTACCCGTGGCTGAGCTCGTGGCCGCGCTCGAGCATCTGCGCGATGAACGCGTTCATGTCGACGCCGCCGTTGTTGCAGTTGGCGGTGGTGGGCGAGCGGTACTTCGGATCGACGAAGCTCGTGAAACCCTTCGTTTCGGCCCACCGGTGGAACTGCGCGGCCATCTTCTCGTGGCGCGCGAAACGGGCGGGGAGCGTCTCCTTGTCGAAGGCGGTGAGCTGTTCGTCGAGGGCGTAGAACATGTTCACGGCGGGGGTCGGCGGCGTCTGGTGGCGGAGGTCCCAGTCGTCGCAGAGCAGCACGAAGTCGAGGTAGTAGCCGCGCCCCTTGACGGTCTTCGCCCTCTGGAGGAAGCGGTCGGAGACGGCGACCACGGCGATGCCGGGCGGGAGCGCGAGGCACTTCTGGCTGCTCGCGAGCGCGACGTCGAGGCCCCACTCGTCGAACTTGAACTCGACGCCGCCGAGCGTCGAGACGGCGTCGACGAAGATCAGCACGTGGCGCTGCACGTTGCGGATCGCCTTCACGACCTCGGGCAGGTTGCACCAGGCGCCGGTCGACGTCTCGTTGTGCACGAAGCCGACGGCCTCGACCGGGCCGGCCTTCTTCAGGACGTCGGCGACCTTGTTCGGGTCGATCCCCTCGCCCCACTCGAAGGCGACGCGCACCGTCTCGCGGCCGCAGTCGACGCCGGTGTCGTGCCAGCGATCGCTGAAGTTGCCGTTCGTGACGCACGCCCACTTCTCGCGCACCCCGCAGCGGATCGCCCCTTCCCACGCGGCGCTGCCCGACGCGGTGAGCACGACCACGTGCTGCTTCGTGCCGAACAGCTTCTTCAGCCGCGGCTCGAGCGCGAGCACCATCTCCGTCATCGTCTTCGTGCGGTGGCCGACGGTCGGGCGCGCGAGCGTCGCGAGCAGCTCGGGCCGGACGTAGGTCGGGCCGGGGATCCAGAGGCGCGGCGGGTTCGGGCCGGGGAAGCTCATCGGGAATCGACCTCGATCAAGGAAGGCCGAGCACTCTACGCAACGTCCGAAAGTCGTGCGCGACGGCGTCGGCGCCCGCGACGACGGCGGGTCGCGACGCGACGCCCGTGAATGCCACGAAGCGTTCGACCGCGGGCCGCGCGGCGAGATCGGTCGCGCCGTCGCCGACGAACACGGTTCCCTTCTTCGGCAGCAGCGCCGCGACCACCTCCCGCTTGCCGTCGGCGCGCGCCAGCGGAGAGAGCTCGTCGAATCCCGCATATCGGCCGCGCGCATCGAGCCGGACGTCGACCGCCGCCACCCGGGAGCCGTCGATCCGAAGCTTCCTCATTAAGGGGAGGAGCGCCGGGCAGAGCGCGCCGGAGACGATCCGGACGTCGACCCCAGCGCGCTGCAGCGCCGCGACGGTCGCCGCCGCACCCGGAACCATCTTCCGGACGTAGAGCTCGCCGAGCCGCGCGAGCTCGCGCGCGCCGGGTCGGACGCGCCGCAGCCGCAGCGCGTAGACCTCCTCGAGCGCGACGTCGCCGCGCATCGCGCGCTCGGTCAGCGACGCGACCTCGACGCCGCGCCACTTCGCGAGCTCGTCGATCCCCTCGATCGCGACGAGCGTCGAGTCGACGTCGAAGACGACGCGGTCGAAGCGGGGCATCACGTCTCACGCGGGAAGCGGACCGCGTGCGCCTCGACGATGCCGTCGACCGAGCGCAGCTCGCGCAGCACGGCCGCCGCGTCCTCGAGCGCGCCGGTCGAGAGGATCGCGACCGCGAGCGGCGCGATCGATGGTGCACCTGGGCCGCGCTCCGGCAGGCTGCCGACGTCGACCTTGGCGAGGTTCACGCCGCGCGCGCCGAGCAGCGTGCCGATCCGCCCGATCTGGCCCGGCTTGTCGTGGTGGCGCGTGAGGATCAGGTCGCCTTCGAGCTCGGCGTCGACCGGCACGCCGTCGAAGCCGACGAGGCGCGGGCGGCGGCCGAAGCAGGTGCCTTCGAGCCGCAACGTGCGCCGCGCGTCGCCCGGCTCGCCCTTCTCCCCCGCGAAGGTCGCCTCGACCACGATGCGATGGACGTAGTCGCGGTCGCGCGGCTCGCGCGATTCGAGCAGCTCGATCGCCCGCTCGCGGGCGAAGAGCGCGGCGTTGACCGGGCTCACGTCGTCGCCGAGCGCGGGGCGCAGGATCCCGGCGAGGAGGGCGGCGCGCAGCGGCGCGGTGGCGCGCTCGCCCGCCTTGTCGAAGCGCTCGCCGCGGAAGAGCAGCTCGAGGCGCGCGAGCCGGCCCGTCATGACGCGCCCCGCGAGCAGCCCGAGCCGCGTCGAGAGCTCGAGGTAGGGGGCGAGCTCCTCGCGCAGGTCGTCGGGCAGGGCGGCGTAGTTGACGGCGGAGCGGGCGCTCCCGGTGCGGGCGAAGTCGACGATCTGCGCCGCCGCCTCGAGCGCGACGCGCCGCTGCGCCTCCTCGGTCGAGGCGCCGAGGTGGGGGGTGAGGAGCACGTTCTCGAACGAGCGCAGCGGGGAGTCGGCGGGGAGCGGCTCCTCTTCGAAGACGTCGAGCGCCGCGCCGCCGACCGCGCCGCTCGCGAGCGCCGCGACGAGCGCCGTCTCGTCGACGATCCCGCCGCGCGCCGCGTTCACGACGCGCAGCCCCGGCTTCGCGCGCGCGAGCTGCGCGGCGCCGATCATCCCGCGGGTCTGTTCCGTCAGCGGCGTGTGCACCGTGAGGAAGTCGGACTCGCGCAGGAGCGTGTCGAGGTCGACGAGCGCGACGCCCGCGGCACCGGGCGGCGCGCCGGCCCCTGCGGGAAGGAATGGATCATGCGCGACGACGCGCATCTTGAGGCCGAGCGCGCGGTCGGCGACGACGCGGCCGATGCGGCCGAAGCCGACGATCCCGAGCGTCTTGCCGGCGAGCTCGCTCCCGAGCAGCTTCGTCCGCTCCCACTTGCCGGCGCGCACCGAGCGGTCGGCCTGCGCGATCCGGCGCGCGAGCGCCATCAAGAGCGCGATCGCGAGCTCGGCGGTCGTCGTCGTGCTCGCGTCGGGGACGTTCGAGACGATGACGCCGCGGCGCGACGCGGCCGCGAGGTCGACGTTGTCGACGCCGATGCCGGCGCGCGTGATCAGCTTGAGCCGCTGCGCCGCCTCGAGCGCCTTCGCGGTCACGGTCGTCCGGCTGCGGACGAGCAGCGCGTCGGCCTCCGCGATCGCGGCGCAGAGCGCGGCCTCGTCGAGTCCGTTCCTGGCGTCGACCTCGAGGCCGCCGGCGCGCAGGGCGGCGAGCCCCTCGCTCTCGATCGGATCGGCGACCAGGACTCGGAACGGCCGGGCGGCGGGCATGGCTTCCTCGTGCACCTTCTGCGCGACGCGCGGCGAGACCTTCGAGCCTGTCTCGGTAGGGCGGACCGAGCCGTTCGGAGCGCCGACCCCGCAGACGCGAGGCGCGCCGACGATACGAATCAACGGAGAGATTCGGAGAGGAGGCGCAACGAAGCGGATGCGGGGTCGCCGCCCGAACGGCGACGGGAGACCTGCCGAGACAGGCTCTAGTATCGGTCGCCCCATGGCGACCCGCGTCGTGCTCGAACCGGCGAAGCTGCAGGCCGCGATCCGGCAGGTGGAGGCGCGCATCGGCACGCGCTTCCCCGGCTCGGGCCTCGCCGGGCTGGCGGCGTCGCTGGCGGCGATCGCCGCCGACGCGCTCGCGCGCAGCGCGCGGATCCGCGCGGCCGACTGGAAGCTGCGCCTGGTGAGCTTCGTGCTGCTCGGCTCGATGGCGCTGCTGCTCGCCTTCGCGATCCTGCACGCGCGGCCGCCGCCGGCGCAGATCGAGGCGTTCCAGCTGGCGCAGGGGATCGACGCGCTGCTCTCGGCGCTCGTGCTGTGCGGCGCGGCGGCGGCGTTCGTCGTCACGCTCGAGGTGCGTGCGAAGCGGAAGAAGGCGCTCGAGGCGCTGCACGAGCTGCGCGTGCTCGCCCACGTGATCGACCTGCACCAGCTCGGCAAGGATCCGGAGCGCCAGCTCACGAGCGAGGCGGCCGCGGCGCCCGACGCCGGCTCCGCGGCGCAGCTCAGCCGCTACCTGAACGAGTGCAGCGACCTGCTCGCGCTGATCGGCAAGGTCGCCGCCTTCTACGTCCAGGGCTTCCACGACGGCGTCGTGCTCACGACCGTGAACGAGATCGAGGAGCTCACCAACGGCCTCTCCCGCAAGATCTGGCAGAAGCTGACGCTCCTCGACCAGATGGCCGGTCCGCGCCGCGCCTGATTTCGCCGGCGGTCAGCCCTTCGCGCTCGCGTCGCCGTCGAACTCGACGCGCTGATGCGACTGGTCCATGCCGACGCGGCCGATGACGATCTCGGCGCGGCCGTAGCTCTCGGGACGGACGGGCGCGCCGGCGTGGCCGCGCAGGAGCGAGAGCTGGCCGACGTGGGTGAGCGCGTCGGCGACCGGCCCCTGGAAGATCACCGTCGCCGCGTACTTCGGCGCGCCCGCCGCGAGCTGCGCGTCGAGCCGCCCGAGCGACGCGAAGAAGCGCTCGACGTCGCGCTCCCAGTCGCCGAGCGCGCCCGCGCTCCAGGTCCATTGGCCGTCGGCCAGCTGGCACGCCCAGTCCATCAGGTCGCCGAGGTGGCCGACCAGCTCGAGCGGCGAGCGCGTCGCATGGCCGGCGCGGTGCCCGGCGAACCCCTTCGGCGCGTCGCGGAGGGACTTCTCGGCGCGGTAGGCCAGCGTCGCGAGCGTGTGGCGCAGCATGCGGATCTCGCCGTCTTCGTTCACGACTTCGCCTCCGCGATCCAGCCGCGCATCTGCTTCGCGCGCGCGGTGATCACCGCGAACTTCCCGGCCGCGACGTCCTCGGGCTCGACGAGCGCGGCGCCGGTGCCGAGCGCGCAGGCGCCCGCGGCGAGCCACTTCTCGACCGACTCGCGCGAGTGCTGCACGCCGTTCCCGGTCGGCATCACGCGGCTCCACGGCATCGGGCCGCGCACGCTCCGGATGAACTCGACGCCGTCGAACGCCGACGACGGGAAGAGCTTCACGATCTCGACGCCGAGCGCCTGCGCGTTCGAGAGCTCGGTCACGGTGCCGATCCCCGGCAGGATCGCGACCTGGTGGCGATGGCAGGTCGCGACGACGTCGGGCGCGAGCAGCGGGCTCACCACGAAGTCGGCGCCCGCGGCGAGGTAGAGCGCCGCCGTCGCCGGATCGACGATCGAGCCGACGCCGAGGAGCGCCGCGCCGTCGCGGGCGCGCACTCTCCCGATCAGCTCGCGGAAGACGCCGAGCGCCGCGTCGCTGCGCGCCAGGAACTCGAGCGCCCGCACGCCGCCGTCGAGCAGCGCGCCGGCGATCCGCTCGGCCGTCTCGAGCCGCTCGTCGTGGAAGGTCGCGACGAGCTTCGTGTCGAGGATCGTCCGGTAGACGTCGAGCCGCGCGTGGCGCGCCATGGAACGGGCTCCGGTCGGGGGGCGGGCGGAGCAGAGTAACGGCGGCGGCAAGGCGTGCGGGTCCGCGCACTCCCGCGGAGACGGACGGTGCGGATCGGATCACGCGGCCAACGGGAGCGCCGGGACGACTTCCGGCCCGAACCGTGCCGTACGGCGGCCGTTCGATCTCCCGCGTGCGTCTCCTGTGCGTCAACCCGGGGTCGCGCGTGGCAATGCAAGGGGCGTCCGCGCTGGCCCGCGGGCGCCCCGATTCGTTCCGGGACCGCGGCGGCGCGCCTCACCACCCGCGCAGCGCGAGCTCCGCCGAAAGCGCCGTCCACGCCGGCTTGTCGGTGCCGGCGCCGGGCCAGGTGCGCAGGCCCAGCGTGCCGAGGAAGGCGAGGAAGTTCGGGTCGCTGCTGCCGTAGTAGGCCTCGAACTGGGAGAGCTGGGCGGGCGAGACGTCGGTCTGCCAGTCGACGAAGGCGAGCGGGATCTGGTCGGCGTGGTCGTCCCACGAGGAAAAGAGTGCGTCCACGAACGCCGCCTGCACGAGGTCGGAGCTGCCGAGGAGCGCGCTCGACGGCGCGCCGAACTCGAGGAACTCGATCGGGCGGCCGGGATAGAGGGCGCAGAGCTCGTCGAAGTCGTCCGCGACGGCCGTCGTCGGCAGCACGGTGAAGTCGAACTGCAGCGGGTAGTAGGTCACGAGCACGGCGTCGGTCGCGGCGTTGAGGTCGGAGAGGAAGTCCTTCGCAGCACCGGTGAGTCCGCTCCACGTCGCCTTCACTCCGACCGGCAGGCCCGGCCGCACGCTTGCAATGTGAGCGCGTACGGTCGTGAAGAAGTTCGTGTACTGCGACCAGAGCGTCGCGTCGGTCCCGAGCCAGACGTCGACCTCGTTGCCGATCGAGAGCATCGGCACGTCGAGCGTCGGGATCTGCGTGAAGACCCAGTCCATCAGCGCGTCGAAGCGCGCGATCACGGCCGGGTCGTCGAAGGCGAGCCCCTGCAGGTCGGCCGGCACGCGCAGGACGTTGGTGTCGATGGGAGAGATCGCGAGCACGACGCCGGTGCCGCTCGGCGGGTAGTACGCCTCCGCGATGGCGAGGAACGGGTTGGCGAAGACGCCGGGCGACACCTCGATGTCGTCCCAGCCGAGCGAGAGCGACGTGACGTCCATGCCGATCGCGCGCGCCTTCCCGAACGCGCCGTCGTAGTCGCCGTCCTCGGCCGCGCCGACCGCGAGCCCGAAGCTGCGCGCGCCGCGCGGGACGACGGCGCCGCCGCCCGAGCCGCCGCCGCCGCAGGCCGAAGTCGCGGTCGCGAGCAGCAGGCCGACGCCCGCCGCGACCGCGCTTCGCGACCATCCCGTCCGATCCATCCCGACTCCTCCGTGCCTCCGCTCGGAGTCATCGGCAGGCCGTTCGTGAAAACGCGGGGGGAAAGAGAGGGGCGCCCGCGCTCCCGCGCGGACGCCCCTTCGTCGAACTCGTCTCGAAACAGGCGCGACCGTCGTCGCGACGTGCTCCCGCTCAGTACTGGATCGCCGCCGCCGCGTTGACGAGGCCCCAGCCGGACTTGTTGTCCCAGCCGGCCTTGTAGAGGTCCTTGCAGGTGGTCTCGATCGCAGCCCTCACCTGTGCATTCGTGTAGCCGTTCTGGTTCGCCTTCACGAGCGCCGCGACGGCCGCGACGTGCGGCGTCGCCATCGACGTCCCGGAGAACCCGTAGTACCCGAAGTTGCCGGGGCTGCCGGAGAAGGTCTGCTGCACGATCAGGTCGCCGAACCCGTCGTGGTTCTGGTCCTGGTTCCCGTCGCCGCCCGGCGCGACCACGTCGAGGTCGATGCCGTACTGCGAGTAATTGCAGCGCGCGCCGTCGAAGCGCGTGGCGCCGATCGCGATGCAGTTGGCGTACCTGGCCGGGTAGGCGACCGTGTTGCGCCCGCCGTTTCCGGACGCGGCGCAGATCACGACGTCCTTGCCCCACGCGTAGTCGACCGCGCTCTTGAGCGTCGTCGAGCCGGTGCTGCCGCCGAGGCTCAGGTTGATGACGTTGGCGCCGTTGTCGGCGGCCCAGCGGATGCCGTTGGCGATCGCCGAGTAGGCGCCCGAGCCGTTCGAGCCGAGCACCTTGACCGGCATGATCTGGCAGTCGTACGCGAGGCCCGCGACGCCGGTCCCGTTGTCGGTGGCCTGGCGCACCGTGCCGCACACGTGCGTGCCATGGCCGTTGTCGTCGTTCGGGTGCGAGTCGTTGTTCACGTAGTCGTTCGGCGACACGAACGTCGCCCCCGCGAGGTCGGGCGCCTGCGAGTAGATGCCGAAGTTCTCGTAGGCGACGCCGGTGTCGCAGATCGCGACGACCGCGCCCGAGCCCGTCGTCGTGTTCCAGGCGGTCATCCCCTGCACGCCGAAGTTCGACGGGTAGCCGTTGCTCAGCGTGCCGTAGTCGTAGAAGTTCCACTGGTAGGGGAAGAAGTACGGGTCGTTGGGCGTGCTCGTCATCCACGCGATGTAGTCGGGCTCGGCGTAGTCGACGATCGGCAGCTTGGAGAGCAGCGCGACCCAGTCGTGCACCGTGCCCGCCGGCACCTGGAGCAGGTCGAAGGCGTGGTCGACGCCCGCCGAGAGCCAGCGCGCGCCGAGCGGGCCGAACATCGCGTCGATCGCGACCGGCGCGAGCTCGCGCTCGAACTTGACGATCACGTGGTCGGCCACGAATTCCGGCGCGTCGGCCGGAGGCACGAACGGCTGCCGGATCTCGACGATGCGCGGGCCCCTCTGCGGACCACCGCCCGCGGCGACGAACGCCGCCAGCGCAAGCACGGCGAACACGCTCTTCCCGTTCAGGAACCGATTCATCCCGAGTCCTCCTGGATTGCGGCTTCCAACTGCCCCGCACCATCAAAGCGGAAGCGTGGGGGATCGTGCCAGGGGTCGGTGCCCGGGGTCATCCCTCGCGCGGGGGTGAAACTTCTTCCCGCCAGAGGAGCGCGTGGCGCGGGTCGAAGCGCGGCGCGAGCTGCGTCCCCGGCGCCGCCTCGAAGTCGCGCGGCACGACGACGTGGAGCGCGCCGCCGGCGAAATGCAGCAATAGGACACGATGGGGGCCGGCGTCCTCGACGACCGCGACCTCGGCGGGCGTCTCGCCGCCGTGCGGCGCGACGTGCTCGGGCCGGATGCCGAGGCGGGCGCGCAAAGCGTCGCCGACGCGGCTCGCGTCGACCTCGGCGACCCGCGCCAGACGCGCGCCGTCGCCGGTGCACCAGTGGTCGCCGCGCCGCTCGACGGCGAGGAGGTTGATCGGCGGCTGGCCGAGCTGGCGCGCGACGGCGGGCGACGCGGGCGAGAGGTAGACCTCGCGCGGCGTGCCGACCTGCAGCACGCGCCCCGCCGCGAGCACGACGACTCGCTCGCCCATCGAGAGCGCCTCCGCCTGGTCGTGCGTCACCCAGACCACCGGCACCTGCAGCTCCTGGAACAGGCGCAGCAGCTCGACGCGCAGCGCCTCGCGCAGCTTCGCGTCGAGGTTGGTGAGCGGCTCGTCCATCAGGAAGAGCTTCGGCCGGCGCACCAGCGCGCGGCCGAGCGCGACGCGCTGCATCTCGCCGCCGGAGAGGTGGCGCGCGGGGCGGTCGAGCAGCTTCTCGATGCGCAGCAGCGCGGCGGCCCACTGCACGCGCGCCTCGATCTCGGCCGGCGCGAGCGCGCGGCCGGGCGCGCGCAGCGGGAATTCGAGGTTCCCGCGCACGCTCCAGTGGGGGTAGAGCGAGAAGTTCTGGAAGACGAGCGCGACGTCACGCGCCGAAGGAGCCAGCGCCGTCGCGTCGACGCCGCCGAGCTCGAGCGTGCCGGCGTCGGGCGTCTCGAGGCCGGCGATCGTGCGCAGCAACGTGGTCTTGCCGGCGCCGGTCGGCCCGAGGACGACGACGCGCTCGCGCTCGCCCACGTCGAAGTCGACGCCGTCGAGCGCCGCCGCGGCGCCGAACCGCTTGACGATGCCGCGCACGCGCAACGCGTTCACGAAAGCCGCCTTCCGCTCGCGCGGTCGAAGCGGCGCACGCGCGCCGGGTCGAACTCGAGGCGCACGTGCGCGCCGAGCCGCGTCGGAGCGTCGGCGGCGACACGCGCAACCAACGTCCCGGCGTCGGTCCGGACGTGGAGGCAGCGCGCGATGCCGGTGTATTCGTCGAGGACGACCTCGCCGTTCAGTGCCGGCGTTCCGCCGTGGCCCGCCGGCCCTTCCTCGGCCGCGACCCGCACCGATTCCGGCCGCACGCCGAGCGTGACGGCGCCGGCGCCGACGCGCTCGCCCTCGAGGAAGTTCATGCCGGGGCTGCCGACGAAGTGGGCGACGAAGAGCGTGGCCGGCTCGTCGTAGACCTCGAGCGGCGTGCCGACCTGCTCGATCAAGCCGTCCTTCATGACGACGATGCGGTCGGCGAGCCGCATCGCCTCCTCCTGGTCGTGCGTGACGTAGAGCGTGGTGACGCGCGCGGCGAGCTGCTGCTCGCGCAGGAACTCGCACATCGCGAGGCGGCGGTCGGCGTCGAGCGTGCCGAGCGGCTCGTCCATGAGCCAGATCGCGGGGCGGCGCACGATCGCGCGCGCGAGGCCGACGCGCTGCTGGTCGCCGCCCGAGAGCTCGCGCGGCCTGCGGCGCAGCAGCCCGGTGAGGCCGAGCCGCGTGGCGACGGTCGCGACGGCGGCGGCGCGCTCCGCCTTCGCCATGCCGCCGCACGCGAGCGGGAAGGCGATGTTCTCGGCGACCGTGAGGTGGGGGTAGAGCGCGTAGAACTGGAAGACGAAGCCGACGTCACGCGCGGAGGGCGGGCGCGCCGTCACGTCGGCGCCGGCGAGGCGGATCGTCCCCGCGCTCGGCAACTCGAGCCCCGCCACCATGCGCAGCGTCGTCGTCTTGCCGCAGCCCGAAGGTCCCAGCAGCACGACGAACTCGCCCTGCGCGGCCGCGAAGTCGATCCCCTTCACGGCGCGCGTGCCGTCGGGGTAGGTCTTCGCGAGCGCCGCGAGCTCGAGGAAGGCCACGCGTCTAGTCCCTGCCGGCCGCCGCGGCGGCCGTGGCCGGAGCCGCGGACGCGGCGGCGTGCGAGCTGACGATCTGGAGGACGACCGCTGCGAGCAGCACGAAGAAGCCGGCGCGCAGCCCGCCGTCCCAGAACGGCTGGAGCTCGAGCGCGAGCCCCGCCGCGATGCCGGCGAGCGACGCGCGGTCGAGCCGCCGCCAGAAGGAGCGCATCACTGCTTGATCGTCCCGAAGGTCATGCCGCGCAGCAGGTGCTTCCGGACCGCGACGGTGAAGAGGACGATCGGCGCGACGAAGATCAGCGCGCCCGCCGCGATCTGCGGCCACGGCATCCCGTCGATGTTGCCCTGCAGCCCCGCGAAGTAGGCCGGCACGGTGAGCGCGCCCGAGCTGTTGAGCGTCATCGCGAAGCCGTACTCGTTCCAGGCGGAGATGAGGCAGAAGACGGCGGTGACCGCCATGCCGGTGCGCGCCTGCGGCAGGATCACGCGCGCGAACGCCTGCAGCCGCGTGTAGCCGTCGACGAGCGCCGCCTCCTCGAACGCGCGCGGGATCTCGTCGATGAATCCCTTCATCAGCCAGACGGAGAGCGAGAGGTTGAAGGCGGTGTAGAGCAGGATCAGGCCGAGGTGGGTGCCCTGCAGATCCAGCTCGCGGTACATGAAGAGGATCGGGACGACGACCGCGAGCGGCGGCAGGAAGCGCGTCGAGAGGATGAAGAAGAGCCAGTCCTTGGCGCCGGCGATGGGGTAGCGGCTGAAGCCGTACGCGGCGAGCGTGCCGAGCACGACGGAGGCGAGCGTCGACCCGAGCCCGATGAAGGCGCTGTTCCAGAGGTAACTCCAGAAGTCCTCCTCGGCGCCGACGTGGACGTGCGAGAGGCGGCGGAAGGCGTCGGTCGTCGCCGCGAACGTGAGCGGCGCGTGCGGGCCGCCGTCCGCCGACGGGAGCGGGACGACGCGCGGGTCGAGGCTGATCGCGTCGTCGCGCGTCTTGAGGGAGGTGACCGCCATCCACGCGAGCGGCAGCGTGGCGACCACGAAGTAGGCGAGCAGGAGCAGCCGCTGGAGCACCTTCATGACGGCCGCTCCCGCAAGCGCTCCATGTAGCGCGTGAAGACGGTCGCGACGCCGACCACGGCGACCAGCACGATGCACGCGAAGCTCGCCCCGAGCCCGACCTTCCCGTCGCGGAACTCGACCTGGTAGAGCAGCGTGGAGAGCGTCTGCGTCTTCTCGTCGTTCGGGCCGGTGATCGCCATGACGAGGTCGAACTGCTTCAGCGCGTCGGTTGCGCGCAGCAGCACCGCGAGCCCGAGCAGCGGCGCGCAGAGCGGCAGGGTGATGCGCCGGAACTGCGTGAAGGGCGTGGCGCGGTCGATCGAGGCCGCCTCGTAGAGCGCGCCCGGGATCGCGTTCAGCGCCGCGAGCGAGATCAGCAGCATGAACGGCGTCCACATCCAGAGGTCGACCAGCAGCACCGACGTGAACTTCCAGTCGCGGTCGGTCGTCCATTGCGGCTGCGGGAGTCCGAGCGCGCCCAGGACCTGGTTCAGGATCCCGTAGTTGCCGTTCAAGATCAGGTTCCAGAACAGGCCGACGACCGCGGGCGAGAGCATCATCGGGACGAGCAGCGCGGTGAGCAGCACCGTCTTCCCGCGGAAGTCGCGCCGCAAGCAGAGCGCGAGCGTGAAGCCGAGCAGGAGCTCGAGCGCGACGGCGAGGCCGACGAAGCGCGCCGTCAGCCGCAGCGCCTCCACGAACTGCGGATCGGCGAAGACGCGCGCGTAGTTCGCGCCGCCGTTGTTCGCGCCCGCGCCGCCGAGCAGCGTGCCGCTCCGGAATCCCAGCACGACGTTCCAGACCAGCGGATAGATATTGAAGGCGAGCAGGAAAAGGAGCGTGGGTCCGGTGAAGCCCCACGAGAGCCGACGTGTCCGCGGACCGCGCATGGGCGAGGCGTATTACCAAAGAGCCCGCCGGGTCCGGTCGGTCAGGAGGGCCGGGATGTCGGCGAGCGTGCTGGTCGCGGCGGCGCTCGGCGTCGAAGGCTGCACGGTCCACTACGACGTGGTCTCGGCGTCGGGCCACGTCGAGTACTGGCACCCGAGCGTGCACGGGAACGTGTCGATCACGCGGGCCTCGCAGCCCGGCACCGCCAGCGACGTGAGCCTGCGGCGCGACGCCGGCCTCGACGACGGCAACGCGCTCGGCGCGGGCCTCGATCTCGACCTCGGGCCCTACCGCGTGGCCGTCGAGTACCAGGACCTCGCGCTGCACGGCAGCACCGTCGCGCCCGAGGACTTCATCTTCCACGGGCAGCGGTTCCCGCAGGGGAACCTCGTCTCCGCCGACCTCAAGTGCCCGACGACGCGGGCGAGCTGGAGCTACGCGTTCTGGCAGCGGGGCGAGAGCTCGTGGTGGGCGGGGCTCGGCGCGCGCTTCTGGACGTTCGACATGGAGATGACGGACGACACGACCGGCGTCACGACGTCGCGCCGCTTCAACCACGTCTTTCCGATGGCGGTGACCGACGGGTCGTTCGACCTCGGCCACGGCCTCTCGACGCTGCTGCGCGCCAACATCGCGGCGATCTCGAGGTCGCAGGTGATCTACGACGCGGCGACCGGGCTCGCGTACCAGATGGTCCGCTTTCGCGCCGAGCTCGGCTGGCGCTTCATGCGCTACGACATCAACGAGGCCGCGAACGAAGGCGACTTCAACCTGAGCGGGCCGTTCCTCGCGCTGCGCTTCACGTTCTGAGCCGGTCGCGCCTCCCATGTCGCTGCTCGCCCTCCAGGATGTCGCCAAGGCGTACGACGCGAAGCCGGTGCTGCGCGGCGTCGACCTCGTCGTGAACGAGGGCGACCGCATCGGCCTGCTCGGCCGCAACGGCTCGGGCAAGACGACGCTGCTCAAGATCCTCGCCGGCGTCGAGCGGCCCGATTCGGGCGAGCGCGTCGCGAAGCGCGACCTGAAGCTCGGCTGGCTCGAGCAGGCGCCGAAGCTCGACCTCGCGCTCACGGTGCGCGACGCGGTGCGGCTCGGGCTGGTCGGGCGCGAGCGGGTGCTCGCGGCGATCGAGGCGGTCCACCAGGAGCTCGGCCGCGACGGCATCGACGCCGACCGGATCGAGTCGCTCCTCTCGAAACAGGACCGTCTGGAAGCGGAGCTCGCGACGCTCGGCGGCCACGACGTCGAGCACAAGATCGAGGCGATGGTGCGCTCGCTCGGGCTGCGCGACGTCGACGCCTCGTGCGGGACGCTGTCGGGCGGCGAGCAGCGGCGCGTCGCGCTCGCGCGCCTCCTGGTCGGCACGCCCGACCTGCTCCTGCTCGACGAGCCGACCAACCACCTCGACGCGCTCGTGACCGACTGGCTCGAGGACCGCCTCCTCGAGTCGCGCGTGCCGCTGCTGCTCGTGACGCACGACCGCTACTTTCTCGACCGCGTGGTCGACCGCATCGTCGAGCTCGAGCACGGCCGGCTCGTCGAGTACGACGGCGGCTACGCGCAATACCTGTGGAAGCGCGCCGAGCGCGACCACGCCGCCGGCAACGCGGCGCACGAGCGGCGGATGCTGCTGCGGCGCGAGACGGCGTGGGCGCGGCGCGGCCCGCCGGCGCGCACCACCAAGTCGAAGTCGCGCATGGCGCGCTGGGAGGCGCTGGTCGCCGACGGCGGCGACGCGGCGATCGGCACGGTCTCCTTCACGCTGCCGCCGGGGCCGCGGCTCGGGACGAAGGTGCTCGAGCTGCACGGCGCCACGAAGTCGTTCGACGGGCGCGTCGTCGTCCCGACGCTCGACTTCGAGCTGCGCGCGGGGATGCGGCTCGGGATCGTCGGGCCGAACGGCGCCGGCAAGTCGACCTTCCTCTCGCTCTGCACCGGCGCGCTCGTGCCCGACGGCGGGGTGCGCGCGGTCGGCGACACGGTCAAGTTCGCCGCGATCGACCAGCAGCGGCGCGGCCTCGACCCGAAGAACACCGTCGTCGACGAGGTCGCGAGCGCCGACATGGAGAACGTGCGCGTCGGCGGGCAGACGATGCGGATCGAGAGCTTCCTCGACCGCTTCCTCTTCCCCGGCCCGACCAAGTTCTCGCGTGTCGAAGACCTTTCCGGCGGCGAACGCAACCGCGTGCTGCTCGCGAAGCTCTTGATCCAGGCCGGCAACGTCGTCGTGCTCGACGAGCCGACCAACGACCTCGACCTCGAGACGCTGCGCACGCTGGAGGAGGCGTTGGTCGCGTTCGAGGGGGCGGCCCTCATCGTCAGCCACGACCGCTGGTTCCTCGACCGCGTCGCGACGCACGTGTTGTACATGGATGGCGAGGGACACACGCGGCTGCACGAGGGCGACCTCTCGTCGCTGCTCGAACGGATCGCGCGCGAGCGCGCCGCCGAGGAGGCGCGCGCGGCGCAGGAGGCGCAGGCCGCGAAGCGGAAGACCGCCGCGCGCGCCGCGTCGACGGCGGCGGCGGCCGCGAGCCCGGCCAACGCAACGCCGCCGAAGCGCAAGCTCTCCTTCAAGGAGGCGAAGGAGCTCGAGGCGCTGCCGGAGAGAATCGCGGAGATCGAGGCGCGCGGAGCAGAGCTCGACCGCAGGTTCGCCGACCCGGCGCTCTACAAGGGCCTGCAGCAGGAGCTTGCGAAGCTGCAGGGCGAGCGGACGGACCTCAAGCGCGCGCTCGAAATCGCGTATGAACGTTGGGAGGAGCTCGAAGCGCTGCGCGAGAAGGCGCCGTAGCGGGGGCGGAGGCGAGGACGCGGAGGCCGCGATGGACCGGGACGAAGCGCTCGCGCTCTACGAGAAGCTCGTCGCGACGAAACCCGCCGTCGAGCGCAAGGGCGACACGATGCCCTACACGTCGCTGAACGGCCACATATTCAGCGTGCTGCACAAGGACGGCAGCGTCGCGCTGCGCCTGCCGGCGGCGGAGCTCGCGGCGTTCCTGACGAAGTACTCGACGAAGCGCTCCGTCCAGTACGGCATCGTCCTGAAGGAGTACGCCGTCGTCCCCGACGCGCTGCTGCGCAAGACGAAGGAGCTCGCGCGCTGGTTCGATACGAGCCGCGCCTACGTCGCGTCGCTGAAGCCGAAGCCGACGACGCGCGCGAAGAAGTCGGCGAAGTCGCCGAAGAAGAAGCGGTGAGCGTGCGCGCGCGCGCCGCGATCGCGCTGCTCTCGTTCGTGGTCGCGTGCAGCGGCGACGACGCGCCGACAGGCGACCCGGCGCAAGCGCCGGCGCGCGAGCGGTCGCAGGACCCGAACGTCTTCGAGGTCGAGCCGGGCGGCGACATCCAGGCGGCGATCGAGGCGGCCGCGGCGGCGGGCGCGAAGGGCAAGACGGTGCGCGTCCGCGCCGGGACCTACCGCCCGAAGCAGCCGGCGCAGGCTCTGATCTGGTTCCACGCGAAGCACGACGGGATCACGGTCGAGGCCGACGGCGCGGTCGTGCTCACGGCGGCGAACCCCGGGCTCGCCGACCCGAGCGACCCGAGCTTCCCCGCCATCGTGAACCACGTCGTCTACTTCGGGGACGGCGTCGGCGCGTCGACCGTGCTGCGCGGCTTCGAGATCACCGGCGCGAACCACTACGTGACGCAGTCGGAGACGCCCGGGCCGGTGCAACCGAACGTCCCGGAGCCGCGGCTCACGAAGTCGCTCTTCTTCTATTGCGACGGCGGCGCGATCAAGGTGTTCGGCCGCTCGAGCCCGACGCTCGAGCGGCTCGACGTCCACGACAATTACGCCAGCCCCTGCGCCGGAGGCCTCTCGATCGAGCAGCGCGGCTTCTCGGAGAACGCGGTCACGATCCGCGACTGCGTCTTCCGCAACAACCGCTGCCAGATCACCGGCTCCGCGGTCGACGTGCTGCCCGGCGGCGCGGCCGAGCTCGAGAACTGCCTCTTCGTCGGCAACGTCTCGAACACGGGCGTCGATTTCGTGAGCCCGAAGGACGACCTGCGCAGCTTCGAGCACGGCTCCGGCGCGCTCACCGTCTTTTCGAAGTCGCGCGCGCGCGTCGTGCGCTGCACGTTCACCGACAACTGGAACGGCGCCGACGACACGGGCGAGGCGAGCGTCTACGAGCACTGCCTCTTCTGGAAGAACGGGCGCGGCGGCGGCGTCGCACCCGGAACCCGTTACGAGCTCGACGTCGTGAACGGAGCGGGCGTCACCGGCTGCCGCATCGGCGGCGGCGTCGCCGACCTGCACGGCACGATCGACAAGACGCGCAACACGCTCGACGCGCCCGATCCCGAGTTCGACGCGGCGTTCGAGCCGCGCGCGCCGGGATGCGAGGGCGTCGGGTACCGGGCGCCCCGCGCGGCGAAGTGAGGCGGGGCGCGCCGGGAATTCCGCTTTCATCGCCGGCCGGGCGGCGACGAAGATTCCTGCGGGTCGCGGTCCTCCGAAGCCGTCGGGAGTTCCACGATGGTCTGCAAGCTCCTCGCCGCGTTCGCGTGCCTCGGGATCATCGGCGCCGATGATCTGTCGCGCATCGCTCGCGACATGCTCGCGCCGAATCGCCGCTGGATCGGCAACGGCATCGAGATGTCGGGCAACGGCCGGCACTGGAGGCTCGACTCCGACCTGAAGAGCTCCGGATGGCTCTGGGCACGCAAGGAGTCGCTCACGACCTCGATCACGTACGAGCCCGCCGGCATCCTCGACGCGCTCGAGGTCTACGTCGCGGCCGACCGGAACGGCGACGGCCGGATCGAGAAGTCGGAGTGGGTGCTCGCCGGCCGCGACGTCGCGCACGACGCCGACGGCAAGGCGACCGCGGTCATCCGCGATGCTCCATTCCCGTCGGGCAACGTCGGGTGGCGGATCGTCCAGCGCTACCACGACGAAAAGCCGTTCTACGACGAGTGGCTCGACAACGACCGGCTGACCACCGAGGATCCGTGACCGCCTCGACCGGATCCGCGCCCGACCCCGCCGCGCGTCGCCGAAGCGTCGCTAGAACGGGCCGCCGCGCGGACGCGACGCGCGTGCGAGCGGGTTCGAGCGAAGCGTCGCGCCGGAACTCTCGGGAAGAACGTCGTGAACCTCGTCCTCGGCGCCACCGGTCACAGCGGCGGAGAAGTCGTGCGCGTGCTCCGTTCGATGAAGCAGCCGGTGCGGGCGATCGTCCGCGATCCGGCGAAAGCGAAGGAGGTCGCCGGGCTCGGCGTCGAAGTGGTTACGGGAGACCTCGCGGAGCCGGCCGGACTCGAGCGCGCCTTCGCGGGCGGCGCCGCGCTCTTCCTGCTCGCGCCGGTCGCGCCGAACCAGGCCGACCTCGAGCTCGACGCGCTGCGCGCCGCGCGTGCCGCCGGCGTGCGCCGCGTCGTCAAGCTCAGTGCGATCGGCGCCGATCCGCTCGCGCCCGGCCACTTCAGCCGCGCGCACGGGTCGGCGAGGTGGCGCTCCGCTCCTCGGGGATCGGCTGGACGATCGTGCGCGGCGCGTTCTTCTATTCGAACCTGCTCTTCGCGGCCGACGCGATCAAGAAGCAGGGCGTCTACTCCGGTCATTGGGGCGGGAGCGCCGCCGCCTGGGTCGACACCGCCGACCTCGCCGAGGTCTGCGCGCGCTGCATGGTCGAGCCGCAGCACGCGGGCGAGGTGCTCGTCGCCACCGGACCCGCCGCGTTCACCAATGACGAACTCGTCGCGGTCGTCGGCCGCGAGCTCGGGAAGACGATCCGATACGTCGATCGCTCCCCGGAAGAGCATGAGAAGCAGATCGTCGCGAGCGGCGCACCCGCGTGGTACGCGCAGGCCGAGATCGCGCTCGGCGAGATGGTCCGTTCCGGCGTCGCGCGCGAGGTTACCGGCACGGTGGCACGCGTGACGGGCCATCCGCCGCGGACGATGGCGGAGTACGTGCGGGCGCACGCAGCGGCGTTCATGGCGTGAACCCTCAGATCCGGAGCCGCCCGATGAGACTTGCCATGTCCACGCTCGCACCGGCGCTCTGCGCCGTTGGGGTCGCGTGCACGGACGTCGAGACGCAGCGGTCCTTGACGGAATCGACCCGACCGCCGACTGCACAGCATCGGCTGGAATTGCCTGCGTCCGGCGTCGGGACCGTGAAGCTGCTCTCTCACGTCTGGCCGATCGCGCAGGTCTTCGCGAGTTCGGGATCGGATGCGTATTTCGTCCTCGATACGGGGGCGTCGGAGGTCTTCCTGGGTCCGGAGCAGGCGGTGAAATGGAATCTGCCGGTCCAGGACATGCCGGAAGTCTCGCTCTACAGCGCATCGGTTGCCGTGAGTTCCAGGCGTCATGCGATTGTTCCGTCGCTCTTTCTCGGGGAGGCGGTCGCGCGGAACGTCGATGCGTGGGTACTGGACGCCTTCCCGCCTGGTGTCCGGGGGGCCATCGGTCAACGCTTGTTGTTCGAGAGCGTCCTCATTCTCGATGGCAAGGCCTCGACGGCGACGTTCGTTGCATCGGAGATCGCGGAGCAGGAGATCGAGCGGCGCTACCCCGGTTCGCACTGGAGCACGATTCCGCTGTTCCGCCGTGAAGCGGACGTGTGCGTCGATCTCGACATCGCGGGCCGCACGATGCGATTGCTAGTCGATACGGGCGCGACGACGACGAGCATCGATCGCGAGGCGATTCAAACCCTCGGTTTGAAGGCAGTTCGCAAGGAGTCGGTCCGAGAGATGGACGCGGGCGGCGATCGGATCCACGAATCGGAAGTGTTCCGAGTCGAAGGCTTGAAGTTCGGCGGCTGGACGTGTGATTTCGAGACACCTTCCGTGCCCGCATCGGAACTGCGGGAATCGGGGGTCGCGGGATTGCTGGGATTCGACTTCATACGCCGGGTCCCCTGCGTCTTCGATCTGCCGAACGGGCGAATGATGATCCGCGACGCCGATCCCGGGTGCGATGCGCTGCTACACAGCACGAAGGACCGGTTCGCGGAGGCATGTTTCGCAGATCCCTTGCCCGAGATTCGGGAGATGGCGGCCGTTTCGACCGCAGGAACCGGCCGAAGGCGCCTCGTCTCCCTCGTCGCAGGATTGCTGGACGATCCGGAGCCCGAGGTCCGCGACTGCGCCGCGGCCGCGATCGGCACTTTCGCCCAGAAGAACTGGCCGGCAGAGACTCGCGTCGCGCTCGCGAGGGAGTGGTGGAGCCGGCACCAGGACGAGCCCGAGTACCACCTCCCGTCGAATGCGTCCAAGTAGGACGCCGCGCCGATCGCCATCAATCGCGAACGCGCCCGTCGCCGCCGCCGCTACTCCGACGCGAGCCGCCGCCGGATCCGCTCGACGTCGAGGTCGCGCAGCCAGTCCTTGTTGCGCAGCCAGAGCGAGTTGAAGTGGAACGCCTCCATCTCGGCGATCGCCTCGTCGGCGCTCCAACCCTCGACCACCATCCGCCAGGCAGCGATGCAGTAGCCGGTGCGGTCGCGGCCTTGCGCGCAGTGGACGTAGACGGGCGCGCGCGCCGGGTCCTGCGCGACCTTCAGGAAGGCGACGACCTCGTCCTCGTCGGGATCCCACGCCCGCATCTCGATCCGGACCGGCTCGAGTTGCGTGCCCGCGAGCAGGGGAGCGTCGTCGTGGTCGCTGCGCAGGTTGACGACCGTCTTCACGCCCGCCGCCTCGAGGTTCTTGAAGCCCTCGGCCGTCGGCTGCGCGCCGCGCCAGAGCCCCGGCGCCACCTTCGCGAAGTTGGTCACGCCGCCGCAGAAGTCGTCGTCCGGCGTCGCCGCCACGATGTGGCGAGCCATCGGGCGCGTCGGGGCTGGACCGGGCATCGGCGGCGCGGCGTCGCCCGCAGGCGGCGTCGGGCATGCCGGCAGGGCGAGCAGCGCCGGCAGCGCGAGCTGCGCCAGCCGCGGAATGCCGCGCCTCGCCGGACGGAGGTTCATGAGTCCTTCTCGGTCGGCGCGCCGGCCTCGTCGGTCCGGTCGCCCCACGGGATGAAGAGGAAGTTCCCGCCCCGCTTGTCGCCCTTGCGATCGTAGACGAAGAGCTTCCAGAGGAAGGAGACGCGGCACGCGTCGGGCGCGCTGTCCCACGTCACCGCCGGGAAGATGTCGCGGCGCGTCGTGTCGCCCTTGCGGTCGGAGCGGTAGGCGTAGCCGAGCACGTGGACGCTCTCGCCGCCGGGCGTGCTCTCCTTCTGGAAGGCGTAGCCGCCGAGGACGTGGAGCTTGTCGGTGGCCTCTCTCTTCTCGCGGCTCACCGTGTAGCAGAGGAGGTCCCAGTCCGTGCCGCGGGCGGTCCGCTCGTACTCGTGCACGAACGGGAGGCGGTAGTGCGCGCCTTCGTGGCGCGCGCCGTCGCGCTCGGCGGTGGTCGAGTGCTCGACCAGGAACCAGTCGAAGAGGAAGCCGGCGTAGTCGCGCCGTTCGGTCCAGCGGCTCGGCAGCGCGGTCGGATCGGCGGGGTGCTCCTCGACGTGGCCCACGTTGAAGAAGGCCAGCGTGCGCAGGTTCCACGAACGCTTGTCCTCGCCGAACCGGTCGAGGTCGAACAGCATCGACGTGCCGACGTGGACGTGCGTCTTCCCGAGATGGGGATGGACGCCGACGAGCGTCAGCGGATCGAGCCAGTCGTCGAGGCCGTCGGCGTCGGTCGTCGAGGCGAGCGGCCACAACCGCCACGCGCTCCCCTCCTCCGACCGGGCGACGCGCGCGATCCCGAGCAGCGCGACGTGCTCGCTCGTCCCGCCCGATCGCCCGCCCCAGTACAGCGGAAAGAAGCGCTGCGAGCCGTCGCCGTCCTCGCCGCGCGTCGTGCGGATCAGCGTGAGGTCGTCGAGCAGGCCGTCGGCCCGCGCGTCGGTCGAGCCCGACGCGAGCGGCCACAGCCGCCACGCGCTCCCCGCCTCCGTCGTCGCGTAGCGCCCGAGCCCGAGCAGCACGCTCTGCTCCGAGCACTTCGCGTCGCCGCTCGAGGACCAGAGCGGGAAGACGTGTCGCGACCACTCCTCGCCGTGCGACCAGCTGCGCGCCAGCGTGAAGTCGAAGAGGGGATCGGGCGTCTCCGCCGCGTTCGACTGCGCGTAGAACGGGAAGGCGCGGTACGACGCCGACTTCTCGTCCGCGACCCAGCGGCCGAGCCCCGCGAGCTGCCACGAGTCGGTCGTCGTCGGCGTGCTCTCGACGCCGAGGAACGGGAGCGCGCGCGTCGTCGTCGTGTCGCCCGAGCGGCTTCTCTCGAAGAGCGGCCACGCCACGGCGGTCGACTCGACCGGCACGCCGGCGACCGTGCCCTCGCTGTGGTGGTAGACCGGGCCGAGCACGTTGAAGAAGCTCGAGCCGCCGCTCGCGTCCCAGCCGCGCCCGCCGAACGGCGTCAGCACGAGCCGCGCGTCGCCCTGCTCGCGGTAGTAGTAGAAGGGGACCAGCATCTGCCGCGAGCGCTCGCCGCTGCGCGCCGACCAGTAGAGGGGATAGACGTTCAGCCCCGACGCGCGCACGCCCGTCGTCCCGTCCGCCTCGCCCGCGTGCCACGTGTCGCCGAGCAGCGTCCACCAGTGCGTCGCGTCGCCGTGCTGCGTCTTCGCGAAGAGCGGCACCACGAAGGTGAGCGACTCGCCCTCGTCCTCGACGTGGCCGTAGAACGGCAGGACGAACTGGCGCTGGCGGGACGGCGACGTCTCCCACCATGTCGGCGGCACCAGCAGGGCGTGGCGGCTGCCGTTCGCGTCGCTCCCGCCGTGGTAGAGCGGAAGGAGGGTGAGCGACTCGCCCTGTTCGTCCTTCTTGCTCCAGACCAGCGGGAAGAGTCCCCACGCGTCGGTCGCGTCACCCTTCGGCGCGTGCCACCACGCCGGCCCGATCCAGCTCGTTTCGCCGCTCGTCGCGAGCGGGAAGAGGCCGTACGACGAGACCTCGGGGCCTTCGCGGTTCCACCAGAAGGGCCCGTACCACGAGAGCCCGGCGTGCGTGAAGAGGGGGAAGAGGCCGTAGCGGTCGGAGTCGGGCTGCCACCACACCGGGCCCACGAAACCGAAGGTGTCGTTGAAGTGCGCGATGGGGAAGAGGCCGCCGAATCCGGTGCGGCCGGCGTCGTCGGTGCAGCCGTGCGACCAGTACGCCGGGCCGATCCACGAGAAGCCGTCACGACTCACGTTGGCGATCGGGAAGACGCCGCGATTGCCTCCGAAGGAGTAGGCGTTGAGCGCCCAGCCCTCGCCCGCTGCGGTGTCGAAGTGCGACAGCGGGAAGAGGACGTCGAGGTCGTCGTCGTCGCGGCTCACGAGCGGACGGACGGCGAAGCCGTGCTGGTCGAAGTCGACGAGCGGCCAGAGGAGCGAGCCGCCGTTGCCGTCGAACCACGCGACCGGCCAGAGGTTGGCGCGCTCGGCCGAGCTCTCCTCCGCGTCCGAGAACGGAGAGAGCCGCCACAGGCGGCTCTCGGAACTGCAGGCGGCGAGCGCGACGAAGGCGACGGGCCACGTGCATCGCGCGAGCATCGCGAGCGGCTTCTCGTGCATCGTTCGTCTCTCCGATGGAGGCGCCCCGGCGCGAAGGGCCGGGGCGGCGAGGCGGCGCGCGGGGACACATGGCGTGCCGGCGGGGTTGCACTCCGATCTCCGGCGACGGACTCTTGCGCGGGTATCGGCCTACGCGGAGTTCGCGTCGCGGCCCGGCGACGCACATGACGACGACGCGTCCGCTCTTTTTTTCGGGAGTTTGGGCATGATCCCCCGGCTGCGCCCTTCCCTCGCGCGCTGCAGTCCACGGAGTCGAGAAGGATGGCGTCCTCGCGCCGACGACATTGTCGTTTCGCATCGATCCCGGCGTGGTCGGCGCTGCTCGCGGCGCTCTCCGGCGCGGGATGCAAGGTCGGTCCCGACTACGAGCGGCCCGAGGCCGACGTCAACGCCGCGTGGCTCGACGACGCGCGCGGAACGGCGGAGGAGGGCGCGGCCGCGCCGCTCTGGTGGGAGAGCTTCAAGGACCCGACGCTCGACGCGCTGATCCAGGCGGCGCGCTGCAGCAACCTCACGCTGCGCGTCGCGGGGCTGCGCGTGATCGAGGCGCGTGCGCAGCGCGGGATCGCGGTCGGCGAGTTCTTCCCGCAGCTGCAGCAGGCGTTCGGCACGCTGTCGGCCAACCGCGTCGGCAGCAACGACGCCTTCCCGTCCCTGGACAAGAACTACGCCTCGGCGTCGGTCGGCATCGAGGCGGCGTGGGAGCTCGACTTCTGGGGCAAGTACCGCCGCGCCATCGAGTCGGAGGACGCCTCGCTGCTCGCGAGCGTCGCCGACTACGACGCCGTGCTGGTGAGCCTGACGGCCGAGGTCGCGACCGACTACGTCCTGATCCGATCGCTCGAGGAGCGGCTCGCGAATGCCGTCGCAAACGTCGCGCTGCAGCAGGAGACGTTGCGGCTGATCCAGACGCGCTTCCGGCTCGGGGCCGTGTCGGAGCTCGACGTCGCGACGTCACGCGGGACCCTCGCCAACACGCAGGCGCTCATCCCCGAACTGCAGCGCGCCCTGCGGCAGACCAAGATGGCGCTCGGCGTCCTGCTCGGGCGGACCCCCTCGGAGCTCGAAGCCTGGCTCGCGCCGGCGGAAGGCAAGGCCGCGACGCTCCCGGATCCGCCGCCGACGCTGGCGCTCGGCATCCCGGCCGACCTGCTGCGCCGCCGGCCCGACGTGCGCGCCGCCGAGCGCAGCGCGGCCTCGGCGAGCGAGCGCATCGGCATCGCGAAGGCCGACTACTTCCCGTCGATCGCGGTGCTCGGCTCGACCGGCTTCTCGACCTCCAACACCGACCGCCTCGGGAACCCGGGCCTCGGCGACCTGTTCAGCTCCGACTCGTTCGGCGGGTTCCTCGGGCTGCAGGTGAACCTCCCCTTCCTCAACTACGGGCGCATCTCCGACAACGTCCGCGTGCAGGACGCCCGCTACGAGCAGGCGGCCGCGGCCTACCAGGACTCGGTACTGCGCGCGGCGGCCGAGGTCGAATCGGGCCTCTCGTCGTTCCTCCGGGCGCGGGAGCGCGCCGGATTCCTGGCCGAGAGCGTCTCGGCGGCGCAGCGCTCGGTCGAGCTCTCGCTCATCCAGTACCGGAACGGCGCCGTCGACTTCATCCGCGTCAACGACGCGCAGACCGTGCTCGTCACCAGCCAGGACACGCTGGTGTCGGCGCGCGCCGACGTCGCGCTCGGTGCGATCGAGACCTACCGCGCGCTCGGCGGCGGCTGGGAGGTGCGCGGCGAGGACGAGTTCGTCGACCCGGGGACGATCGACCGCATGCGCAAGCGCACCGACTGGGGCGACGTGCTCAGTCCCGGTTACCACGCGGGCTCCGACCTCGGATGGGACCGGCCGAAGCTCGACGGCCCGCCGCCGAAACCGGAAGAGGCGGACGCGGAAAAATCGGACGCCGAAAAGGCGGACGCGGACAAGGCGGACAAGGACCACCCATGACCCATCGGAAGCATTCGATCCAGCGCGCGCTCGCCGCGGCCGCCCTGGTCGCCGCGTTCGCGTGCAAGGGGAAGGACGACAAGAACGCCTACGCGCCACCGCCACCGCCCGAGGTCATGGTCGCGACGCCGACGCAGCGCGACGTGACGCGCTACCTCGGCTACACCGGCGTGCTCGCCGCCTCCGAGTCGGTCGACCTGCGGGCGCGCGTACCGGGCTTCCTCGAGTCGGTCCACTTCAAGCTCGGCCAGCTGGTCAAGAAGGGCGACCTGCTCTTCGTGATCGACAAGCGCGAGTACCAGGCGGCGCTCGAGCGCGCCGAGGCGGCCGTCGTGTCGCAGGAGGCGACGCTCACCGGCGCGACCAACGACGCCAAGCTCGCGCGCGACCTCGCCGACCAGAAGGCCGGTCCGGAGATCGACGCGATCATCAAGGGGGCGCGCCGCGACGCGAACGCCGGCGACCTCGCGGTCGCCAAGGCGCAGCGCGACAAGGCGAAGCTCGACCTCGAGTTCTGCGAGGTGCACGCCCCGATCGACGGCGTGATCACCAAGAACTACGTCGACCCCGGCAACCTGGTCGGACGCGGCGACGCGACGCTGCTCGCCACGCTGGTCTGCATCCGGCCGATCTACGTCTCGGTCGACGCCAACGAGGCCGACGTGCTCGCGGTCCAGCGCAAGATCTACAAGGAGGGCGGCGGTGGTGAGGGGCGCGAGCGCGGCCAGCTCGAGCAGGGCAAGTGGCTGCCCGTCGAGCTCGCGCTGCGCGACGAGACCGAGTTCAAGACGCACGGCCGCGTCGACTACGTCGCCCCCGAGCTCGACAAGGCGACCGGCACGATGGAGGTGCGCGCCCGCTTCGAGAACGAGAACGGCTTCCTGACGCCCGGCCTCTTCGCGCGGCTGCGCTTCCCGATGGAGAAGTCGCTGTCGCTGCTGCTGCCCGAGGCGTCGCTGCTCTCCGACATGCAGGGCCGCTACGTGCTCGTGGTGAACCGCGAGAACACCGTCGAGCAGCGGCGCGTGCAGGTCGGCGTGCAGGAGGGGACGCTGCGCGTCGTGCTCGAGGGCGTCGCGCCGGGCGACAAGGTCATCGTGCGCGGCGTGCTGAAGGCGCGGCCGGGCGCCAAGGTGACGCCGAAGGACGAGGCCGAGGCGATGAAGGAGGAGGCGGCGTCGAAGGCCGCCGCGAAGGAGGCGGCGCCGAAGGAAGCCGCGCCGAAAGAGTCTGCGCCGAAGGAGTCGCCGGCCAAGGGCGAGGGCGCCGAGAAAAAGGGCGACGAGAAGAAGGGCGCCGACTCCGGCGGCCGCTGAGAGCGCGGCCCCACCATGTTCACCGACTTCTTCATCCGCCGGCCGATCGTCGCCTCGGTCATCTCGATCCTGATCGTGCTGATCGGCGCGATCACCTATCCGAGCCTGCCGGTCGCGCAGTACCCCGACATCACGCCGCCCGTGATCCAGGTCACCGCGACCTATCCGGGCGCGAGCGCCCAGGTCATCGCCGACACCGTCGCCGCCCCGATCGAACAGAAGGTGAACGGCGTGCCCGGGATGATCTACATGGAGAGCACGTCGGCCTCCGACGGCTCCTACACGCTGAAGGTCAGCTTCGAGCTCGGGACCGTCCCCGACATGGCGTCGGTGCTCGTCCAGAACAAGGTCAGCACCGCGCTCCCGTCGCTGCCCGAGGACGTGAAGCGCATCGGCGTCACCACCGACAAGGTGTCTTCGAACATCATCACGATCCTGTCGGTCGCTCCGAAGAAGGGCGAGCCGGAGGGGAAGTTCAGCGACCTCTTCCTCTCGAACTGGATGACGGTGAATCTCGTCGACGAGATCAAGCGCATCCCGGGCGTCGGCGACGCCAAGGTCTACCCGGTCAAAGACTATTCGATGCGCGTCTGGCTCGACCCCGAGCGGCTCAAGGCGCGCGCCCTCACCGTCGTCGACGTGATCAACGCGCTGAAGGAGCAGAACGTCCAGGTCGCGGCCGGCGTGATCGGCCAGCAGCCCGCGCCCGCGGGCACCGCCTTCCAGTACAACGTCTCGACGCTCGGCCGCCTGAGCAGCGTCGACGAGTTCGAGAACGTGATCGTGCGCGCGGAGGGCTCGCGCGTGATCCGCGTGAAGGACGTCGCGCGCGTCGAGCTCGGCGGCAAGTCGTACGACACCGGCGGCCGCTACGAGAAGATCCCGGCCGCCGTGATGATCGTCTACCAGGCGCCGGGCGGGAACGCGGTGCAGGTCGCGAAGGACGTGCAGTCGCTCATGACGGCGAAGACGCCGGCGCTCCCCGAAGGCACGGCGTTCGACACGGTCTACGACACCTCCAAGTTCGTCCTCTCCGCGATCGACGCGGTGTTCCACACGTTCTTCGAGGCGCTCGCCCTCGTGCTCGCGGTCGTGCTGATCTTCCTCGGCAGCCTGCGCAGCTCGTTCATCCCGATGCTCGCGATCCCGGTCTCGATCATCGGCACCTTCTTCTTCTGCCAGATCGCCGGCTTCTCGGTGAACCTGCCCGTGCTGTTCGGCCTCGTGCTCGCCATCGGCATCGTCGTCGACGACGCGATCGTCGTGGTCGAGAACGTCGAGCGCGTGATGAAGGAGTTCCACCTCCCGCCCAAGGAGGCGACCTCGAAGGCGATGGGCGAGGTGCTCGGCGCGTGCATCAGCATCGGCCTCGTGCTCATGGCCGTCTTCGTGCCGACCGCGTTCCTGCCCGGGATCAGCGGCTCGCTCTTCCGGCAGTTCGCTCTGACGATCGCGGCCAGCACCGGGCTCTCCGTGCTCTGCGCCGTGACGCTCAGCCCCGCCTTGTGCGGCGTGATCCTCAAGGCGCACGCGAAGGACCACAAGCCGAACTTCTTCAACCGCGGCTTCAACTGGATGTTCGACAAGGTCTCCACGGCCTACGGGAACTTCATCCGCTTCATCGTCCACCCCGGCGTCATCGCCTTCACGCTCGCCGGGTTCGCCGCCTGCACGCTCGCCGTGGTCTGGTCCTTCACGCAGGTGCCGACCGGCTTCGTGCCGCTCGAGGACCGCGGCGTCGTGCTGGCCGAGATCTGGATGCCCGACGCCGCCTCGCTCGAGCGCACCACCGCCTGCGTCGAGCGGGTGGAGGAGGCCTTCGCCACGACCGACGGCATCCGCAACTACACGTCGATCCCCGGCCTCTCGATGATCAACGGCGCCGGGTCGAATTACGCGCTGCTGTTCGGCGGGCTCGAGGACTTCGACGAGCGCCTGCCGCGGGGACGCGGGCTCGACGTGATCATGGCGGAGCTGAAACAGAAGGTCGCGAAGATCCCCGACGGGATCGTGATCATCTTCACGCTGCCGGCCGTCGACGGCGTCGGCCAGGCCTCCGGCTTCGACCTGCGCGTGCAGGACCGCGGCAGCGTCGGCCGCGAGACGCTCGGCGCGGTCGTGCGCGAGTTCGTGGTCGACGGCAACGCGCAGAGCAAGCTGCGCAACGTGAACAGCGCCTTCCGTTCCGGCGTGCCGCAGCTCTTCGCCGACGTCGACCGCGAGCGGGTGAAGCAGATGGGCATCCCGCTGCAGGACGTCTTCTCGACGCTGTCGGGCTACCTCGGCTCGGCGTACGTGAACGACCTGAACCTGTTCGGCCGCACCTGGCAGCTCAACGTCAGCGCCGACAGCCGCTTCCGCGCGACGGCCGCCGACGTGAACCGGCTCGAGGTGCGTTCGCCCAGCGGCAAGATGGTCCCGCTCGGCACGATGGTCGACGTGCGCGACATGCTCGGGCCCGACCGCATCATCCGCTACAACCTCTTCCCCTCGGCGATCGTGCAGGGCGTGCCGGGGCCGGGGGTCTCGTCGGGCGAGTCGCTCGACCTGGTCGAGGACATGGCGAAGGCGAAGCTGCCCTCCGGCATGTCGGCCGAGTGGACCGCGCTCTCCTACCAGGAGAAGCAGATCGGCAGCCAGGCGATCGTCGTGTTCGCGATGGCGCTGATCATCGTCTACCTGATCCTCGCGGCGCTCTACGAGAGCTGGACGGTGCCGCTCTCCGTCATCCTCTCGATCCCGCTCGCCGTGCTGGGCGCGATGGGCGGCCTGATGCTGCGCGGCATGGACAACAACGTCTACACGCAGGTCGGGCTCGTGCTGCTGGTCGGGCTCGGCGCGAAGAACGCGATCCTGATCGTCGAGTTCGCGAAGGCGCTGCGCGAGCAGGGCAAGGGGATCGTCGAAGCCGCCGCCGAGTCGTCGCGCCAGCGCCTGCGGCCGATCCTCATGACCGCGCTCGCCTTCATCCTCGGCGTGCTCCCGATGATGATCGCGAAGGGGGCCGGCGCCGCGAGCCAGCAGGCGATCGGCACCGCCGTCTTCTACGGGATGATCGGCAACACCGTCCTCGGCCTGGTCTTCACGCCGGTCCTCTACGTCGTGATCCAGGCGGTCCGCGAGAAGTTCGTCGGGCCACCGAAGCCGGCGGCGGTCGCGGCGACGGCCGGAGCTCCCGCCCACGCCGCGTCGGCGGCCCCCGGCGCCCACGACGAGCACGCCACGCACTGAACGGGATCGACCCGCGCGCGCCCGACGGTGCGAGCCCGTTCCTCAGCCCGACTCTCCACGAGACGAGGCGATGAAGATCTCGTTCAAGCCGTCCCTCCATTGGCTCTTCGCGTTCATCCCGGTGACCGTCGCGCTCGAGCACGTCGAGGGACTCGCCCCTCCGCTGCTCTTCTTCTCGGCGGCGCTCGCGATCGTTCCGATCGCCGGCCTCATCGTCCATTCCACCGAGCAGATCGCGAAGCGGACCGGCGACGCCGTCGGCGGCCTCCTGAACGCGACCTTCGGCAACGCCCCCGAGCTGATCATCGCCATGGCCGCGCTGAAGGCCGGCCTCTACGAGATGGTGCTCGCCTCGCTGGTCGGCGCGATCCTCGCGAACCTCCTCTTCGCGCAGGGGGCCGCCTTCCTGCTCGGCGGGCTGCGCCACCACGAGCAGAAGTTCAACGCGAGTTCGACGCGCCTCTACAGCTCGATGATGCTGATCGCCGTGATCAGCCTGATCGTCCCGAGCGCGTTCAGCCGTTTCCTCGCCGACCAGGACGCCGCCGCGGCCGTGACCTCGCTCAACACGAGCCTCTGCCTGGTCCTGCTGGCGATCTACGGCCTCTACCTCCTCTTCACGCTCAAGACCCACGCCGACCTCTTCAAGAGCGTCGAGGCGGCGAAGGAGACCGGGCACGACGGGCACGCGTGGGGCATGCCGCGCGCGATCGGCAGCCTGCTCGGCGCCTCGCTCCTCGCCGCGTGGATGAGCGAGATCCTGGTCGGCGCCGCGGAGGGGACCGGGAAGGCTCTCGGCATGTCGCAGGCCTTCATCGGCATGATCCTCCTCGCGCTGGTCGGCGGCGCGGCCGAGAGCGGCTCGGCCATCGCGATGGGGCGGAAGAACAAGCCCGACCTCGCCGTCGGCATCGCGATGGGGAGCTGCGTCCAGATCGCCCTCTTCGTCGCGCCGGTGCTCGTCTTCGCGAGCCGCTTCGTCGGACCGCAGCCGCTGACGCTCCACTTCAATCGCGCCGAGACGGGAATGCTGCTCTTCGCCGTGATGCTCGGCGCGTTCGTCTCGAACGACGGCCAGTCGACCTGGTTCAAGGGGACGCAGCTGCTGGCGATGTATGCCCTCTTCGCGCTGCTCTACTTCTTCATCCCGACGTGAGATCCCGCGCATGAGCGACGACAAGGCGAAGCGGCGTCAGAGCGTCCTCGACCCGATCGAGCGCAGCTCCGAAGTGCTGTTCGGGCTGATCATGGTGCTGTCGTTCACCCTCTCCATCAGCATCGCCGAGACGAATCGCGACGAGGTCAGGACGATCCTGGTCGGCGCGCTCGGCTGCAACCTCGCGTGGGGCATCGTCGACGCGATCATGTACCTGCTGAACGTCCTCGGCGCGCGCGGCCGCGAGCTCAAGGTCGCGCGCGACGTGCGCGACGCGAAGACGCCGGAGGAGGCGCGCGCGGTCCTTGCCGACGCGCTGCCGGAGGCGCTCGCCGAGGCGCTGCACGCGGAGGACGTCGCGAAGATCGCGGAGCGCGTGCGCGGAACGCGGCTGCCGGTCCGGCCGTCGCTGCGGCGCGGCGACTTCGCTGCGGCGCTCCTCGTCTTCGCGATCGTCTTCGTCTCGACGCTGCCGGTGGTGGTCCCGTTCGCCGTGATGGAGCACCGGTGGCGCGCGATGCGCGTCTCGAACGGGATCGCGATCGCGATGCTCTTCCTCACCGGCCTCTCGCTCGGCCGCTACTCGTTCAGGCGCCCGTGGGTGGTGGGGGTGGTGATGGTCGTGGTCGGGCTCGTGCTCGTGTCGATCACGATGGCGCTGGGAGGATGACGCGATGAGCTCGACGCGACGCACGGGCGGACCGCGGATCGGATCGATCGTCGTCGCGGGCGCCGCGCTCCCATGGCTCTGCGCAGCGTTCGCGCCCGCCCAAGAGACGCCGCCGCCGCCCGGGACGTCACAGGTTCCGCCGCCGTCCGCCGCGCCAGCGCCCGCCGAGGTCGCCGCCCACGCCGAGGCGGCCAATCAATGGACCTTCGACCTGAGCGCCCTCACGATCAACCCGCCCGACGACGACTCCTTCGTGTCGACCATCGTGCGCGCCGACCGCGACTGGCTCCATCTCGAGGCGCGCTGGAACTACGAGGCGCTCCACACCGGGTCGGTCTTCGCGGGATACAACTTCGAGTGGGGGAAGGAGCTGCAGCTCGCCGCCACCCCGGTGGCGGGCGTGGTCTTCGGCGACGTCGACGGCGTCGCGCCGGGGCTCCTGCTCGACGCGAAGTGGAAGTGGCTCGAGTTCTACGACGAATCGGAGTACGTCGTCGCGACGAGCGACCACGCCGACAGCTTCTTCTACTCGTGGAACGAGCTCACCCTCGCGCCGCTCGAGTGGCTCAAGTTCGGCCTCGTCGCCCAGCGCACGCAGGCGTACGACACGCGGCTCTCGCTCGACCGCGGCCTGCTCCTCTCCCTGTCGGGCGGGCCGGTGACCGGCGCCGTCTACTGGTTCAACCCCGACAAGAGCGACTCGTACGTGACCTTCAGCGTCGCCTTCTCGTTCTGAACGGCGCCGCGCGCCTCGGCTACTCCTTCTCGACCGAGATCGCGATCGCCTCGGTCCAGGTGATCTGCACCTGGTCGCCCGGCTTCAGCCCCTTCATGAACTCGCGCCCCTCGGGCCGCTGCACCGAGACGACGCGCAGCCCGCCGTTCGGCGGGGTGAAGACGACGACGTGCTTTTCCTGGTCGACCGACTCGATCTTGACCGTCGCCGTGACCTGTCCGGCGACCGCGGCGCCCGGCTTCGCGCCCGGCTCGGCGCGGCCGGCGGCGACTGCCGCGGTCGGCGGCGCGCCCACCTCGCCCGGCTTCACCAGCGCGACGGCGAGCGAGCGGACGTAACGGATCACGACGGCGTTCCCCGCCGCGATCTGGTCGAAGTTGCGCACCTCGGGCCCGCACTGGACCGGGAAGGTCTTCCCCTCCTTGTTCTTCAGCGTGACGACCCGGGTCGCCTTGTCGACCGCGACGACGGTCGCCTTCTCCGTGGCCTCGTCGGTGACCTTCGCCGCGTCGGGAGCCTTCGTCGCGTCGCCCTTCGAGTCGCCGGACCCGGGTTCGTTCTTGCACGCCGTGCCGAGCAGGCCGCCGAGCAGCAGCGCGGCCGTGAACGCGGAGCGGCCGAGATCGGATCGCATCGAAGTCTCTCCCGTCTTCCCGAGTCGGATCGAACAACGCCTCGCGATGTTGCCAAGCTCCGCCGCGCCGTACCAGCGGCGCTCAGAAACGGAACACCGGTCCGACCGTCGCGATGATCCCGCCGTGCCCGTCGAAGGCGAAGTCGGCGAAGCACTCGAAGCCGCGCGTGATGCGCAGGTTCATGCCGAGGTCGAGGAGCCACGGGTAGACCGGCCCCTGGTCGGCGGCGAAATGGACGCGGCCGACGTTGGGGACGTCGACGTGCCCCTTCGCCACGTTGTTGGTGTCCCAGTACGAGCCGCCCACCCAGAACTGGGCCGACAGGGTGCCGACCTTGCCCTGGAAGCCGGTGCGGATCGACGCGGTGATCGCCCGGAAGTTGTCGTCGAAGCCGATGTCGGTCTGCGAGTAGTTCGAGTCGACGACGAGGAAGAAGTCGCCGTAGCCGCCGGCCAGCGTGATCCCGCCGCCGCCGACGAATCCGTCGAGGCGCGTGTCGACGTCCATGTCGAACTCGTACGTGCCGCCGGCCACGTTCGGGACCGAGACGTGGACGTTGGTCTTCGACTCGTTGTAGACGTAGCCGGCGAGCGCGTAGACGTTGAGGAAGGGCAGGATCCAGGCGTCGAGCTTCAGGTTCGCGTTGAAGACGTCGCTCTCCGAGCCGAGGTCGACGATGTGGCTCACCGAGCGTTCCGGCTCGTTGTTCACGCGGACGCTCAGGTCGCGCACCCGGATGTCGCGGCCGCTGAGCACCGTGAAGGTCGCGCCGGCGCCGAACGGGAGCGGGAGGACGTAGCCGCGCGCGAGCGCCTCGTCCTTCATGAGCGGCAGGAACGACGACCAGCGCTCCTCTTCGACGGCGACGCCGCCGGCCGGCGGCGCGGTCGCCTGCGCCGTCGGGAAGGCGGCCGAGAAGGGCGCGAGCGCCGCCGCGTCGAGTGCCAGGAGCGACGGCACGTCCGACGGCGGGTCCGACGGCCCTTCCGCCGCCGCCACCTCCTCCTGCGCGCGCGCGGTCGCGCCGCCGAGCAGGAGTGCGCCGGCGAGGAGCGGCCGGAGCGGCATGCCGGGTCGGCTCACCGGCCGCGCATGGCGCGCTGCGCCACGTCCGGCAGGTCTCTCGCGATCTGCGCGCGGTATGCAGCGTCCTTGTAGAGGTTGGAGAGCGTCGGGACGTTGAAGCAGGCGAGCTGCAGGTCGGCGGCGCCGCCGCCGCAGACGAGCGTCATCATCCCGATGTGGACGAGCTCGGTCGCGTGCTCGCCGATCACGTGCACTCCGAGCAGCTTCATGTCGCCGCGCCGGAACAGGAGCTTCAGCAGCCCGGAGCGGTCGCCGACGATCGCGCCGCGCGCGTTCTTCGCGTACTCGGCGCGCCCGACCACGTAGTCGACGCCCCCCTTCTTCAGCGCCTCCTCGGTCGCTCCGACGGAGCTGACCTCGGGGATCGTGTAGATGCCGTTGGGGAAGGTCGACGCGACGTCCTTCTTGAAGGGGACGTCGAAGGCGGCGCAGGCGGCGACGCGCGCCTGCTCGGCGCTGACCGAGGCGAGCGACGGGAAGCCGATCACGTCGCCGGCGGCGAAGACGTGGGGCGCCTTGGTCCGGAACTGCGCGTCGACCTCGAGGAGGCCGCGCTCGTTCACCGCGAGGCCCACCGCCTCGAGGCCGAGCCCTTCGACGCAGGCGCGCCGGCCGGCCGCGACGAGCACCGCGTCGACGGCGAGCGTCGCGCCGGAGGTGAGCGCGAGCCGGACCGGGCCGCGCGCCGGCGCGCGGCACACCTTCACGCGCTCCTTCCAGTGGAAGCGCACGCCGAGCCGCTCCATCGCCGACTGCAGGCGGCGCGAGAACTCGCCGTCGAGGAACGGCAGCAGCGCGTCGCGCCCGTCGACCACGTGCACCTCGCAGCCGAGCGCGTTGAACGTCGAGGCGTATTCGCTGCCGATCACGCCGGCGCCGATCACCGCGAGGCGGCGCGGCAGCTTCTCGAGCTCGAGGATCCGGTCGGAGTCCCACACGCGCGGGTGGCCGAACGGGAACTCGGGCGGCTGCGTCGGCCGGCTGCCGGTCGCGATCAGGAAGAAGCGCCCGCGCAGCTGCAGCGGAGCGGCGCCCTTCCCGCGGCGGGCGGCGATCTCGACGACGTCGCGCGCGACGAAGCGCGCCGCCCCGGTGAATCGCTCCACGCCGAGAAGCGCGAGGCGCTCCTCGGCGTCGGCGCGCGTGATCTTCTTGACGTCTCGCTCGTGGCGGAGGAAGTCGGCGACGCGCACCGTCCGCCGCAGCGAGAGGTCGACGCCGTGGAGGTCGCGCGTGCGCAGCCCCGACAGCGCGAGCGCCGTCTCGCGCAGCGTCTTGCTCGGCAGCGTGCCGGTGTTGATCAGCGCGCCGCCGATCACCCGCTCGCGCTCGATCAGCGCGACCTTGCGCCCGAAGATTGCGGCCGCGATCGCGCCGGCGAGGCCGGCCGGCCCGGCGCCGATCACGACGAGGTCGAAGCTCCGCTGCTCCAAGCGCCGCTCCTCCAAGCCCTACTGCTTGTCGGCCGGCACCTTCTCCCAGCCGCCGCTCGGATCGAACTTCGTCACCGCGCGCGCCAGGTCGAAGGTCTTCTCGCCGAGGTCGCGCTGCCAGACGACGCCGGCGTAGTTCACCTGGAAGGTCTTGAGGCCGGAGTTGGCGTACTCCGCCGGACAGGCGATGACCGCGAAGCCGAGCAGCATCTTCCCGTTCACGACGTAGTCGACCTGGCCGCCCTCGGCGCCCGACCACTGCCCGGTCAGGATCCGGAAGTAGTACCCGTGGAACGGACGCGGCTGGCCCCCCTCCGTCTTCGCCGAGGTGTAGCCGTGCTCCTCGGCGTCTGCGACGAGCGCGCCGAGCGGGCTCTCCGGCTCGCCCTCCTGGTTCGGCCAGTAGAGGCCGTTCTTCTTGCCCGGGTCGCTCATGAACTTCATGGCGTACTCCGGGATGCCGTCGCCGTCCGGATCCATGTCGGCGTACTCGCGCTGGGCGTCGACGATCGCGAGGCAGACCTGCACGACGTCGAGCTCGTTGCGTCCGATGCGGCGCGAGAGGATCTCGTCGCGGCCCGACTCGGCGTCGAACGACCAGCGGCCGTCGGCGGAGACGACCGGGATCGGCATCGGCCACTCGGACTTGCCGACGACGAGCGTCATGCCGCCGTCCGCGGCCGGGACGAGCTGGTGCGCCTCGTCGTAGAGCGCGAGGAACTCCGTCCGCGTGTTCTGATCGGCGACCGCGTCCCCCGAAGCGAGGATCTCGTCGGCCCCTTCGCCGAGGATCTCGTGGAGCTTCGGCTGATCGTCGCTGCGCAGCGCCGCGATCAGCGCGTCGACCGCCTTCTCGGCCGAGTCGAAACCGGCCGCCCGGTTCGGGCCGCTGCCGGCGCAGCCGGCCGCGAGCGCCACGGCGAGGAGGCCGGCGCATCGGGAGAGGAGCGAGCGGGACGTCATGTCAGCGCCCCCTTCGTCCGCCGCCGCCGCCGCGCGAACGCGCGCCGGCCGACGGCGACGCCGAGCGGCTCGAGCGGCCACGATCGCTCGCGGCGCGCGCCGAGCTGCCGCCCTGCTTCGCGCCGTCGAAGGCGTTGCTGCGGCTCTTGGTCGATCCGCCGCGGTCGGCGGCCGCGTTCCCCCGTGAGCCGGAGGAGCCGGCGCTCTTGTCGGTCGCGCTCGGCCGGTTCCCCGCGCCGCCGCGGTCGCCCGCTCCCGCGGCGCGGTCGCTCGCCTTCGGGGCCGCGCCGTCCTTGCCGCGGAAGGAGTCGCGCGAGGCGCTGCGGTCGGAGGCCGTGGGCCCGCCGAACTTCTTCGACGTGGCGTTGTCGCGGTAGGAGACGCCCTGCCGGTGGGACGGGTCGTGCTTGAAGTTGCCCTTCCCCTTGTTCGTGCCGTTGCGGTCGAGCTGCTGCGCGTGCTTGCCGCGGTCGATGTTGCGGTTGAATTCGGTGTTGCGGTTGACGTCGATGTCGACGTCGGAGCCGCCCCAGTTGCAGTTGCCCCACGCGTAGCCCCACGCCACGCCCACCGCGACGCCCATTCCGAAGTGGAACGCGGGATAGGGCGGCGGGACGTAGGCCGGCGGATACCAGTAGTAGGGCGGGTAGGCCGGATAGGGCCACGAGCCGTAGATCACCGTCGGATTGTAGGTGGGGACGTAGATCACCTGCGGATTGGACTGCTCGATCACGATGACCTGCTTGCCCTCCTCGCTCTCGAGCGAGACCGTCTGCTCCTTGCTCGACTTGAGGTTGCCCGCCTCCTGCGCCTTCGTGCGCAGCTTCTGGATGGTGTCCATCACCTCCTTCTGCTGGCCGATGAAGGCGTTGCCGACGTTCACGGTCCAGTCGAGCTTCTCGCTCATCATGGTGAGCGCCTGCGGGCAGTTGACGAGCGAGCGCACGCTCGGATCCCAGGTCTGCTTCTCGAGCTCCTTCGCGAGCGCGTCACCGGCGAGCTTCGGATTCGCCTTCAACCAGCGCTCGGCCTGCACGACCTCGACCGGATAGGTCGCCGCCATCAGGATCTGCGAGAGCAGGTCGTCGGGATGGAGCGCGATCGGAGCGAGCAGCTGCTCGAGCTCCTCGGGCTTGAACGGCGCCTTCTCCTTCTCTCCCTTCGGCGCCGCGTCCTGGCTCTTCGCGTCGCCCGGCTGCGGCAGCACGACCTGCTTCGGGATGGAGTTCTTCGGCGGCTCCTGCTTGGGCTCGGCCTGCGGTCCGACGCGGACGCCGACTCGGACGAATGTCGCCCCGGACGAAAGCAGGACGCTCATGCCGAGAAGGATCGCGGTGGAGTGCATCGGCCTTCCTCCTGGATTCGGCGCAGGCGGGCGACGGTAGCCGTTCCGGGGCGGGAATGGCATCGACGTACGTCGCGGCGGCGCGGGCCGTCGCAGCATACGGAGGCGCGACGACGGCGATCGCGGCGCGATTCCTCCACACTTCTTTGCACGCACGACGCTTCCAGGGGGGCTGGTTCTTCGAGCCGGGAAGTCGGTACTGTCGCGCCCTCACCTTGGTCGACGACGCGCGGCTCGCCCCAGCCGCCGTTCGTTGCTGTGTCGCACGTCTTGTGGAGTCATCGGGTACGCCGGTCCAGGAAAAGGGAGCTGCAGCGATGCAGCGAAGGAGGAGAGGGATGGCTCGCATTGTCCCGAGCATCGCGGTCTTCACGTTCGCCACGCTGGGTTCGCAACTTCTCGCGCAAGATGCGCCGCCACCGTCGCAGCCTCCGACTCAGGCTCCGGCTCCGGCACAGGACCCCTCGACCATCCCGCCGATCCCGAAGCTCGAGTGGGCGTTCGGCCCGTACAAGCTGAAGCTCGCCGGTTACGTCAAGCTCGACGCGATCCACGACTTCAACCAGATCGGCTCGACCGACTCCTTCGATCCGCGCACGATCCCGGTCTCGCACGATCCGACGGTCCCCGACAACAACACGGAACTCACGGCGCGCCAGACGCGGCTCAACCTCGACCTGACCGGACCGATGCGCATCTTCATCGAAGGCGACTTCGAGGGCACCGGCAACGCCTTCCGCCTCCGCCACGCCTTCGGCGAATTCGCCGTCGACGCGGAGAACAAGATCCTCGGCGGCCAGACGTGGACGACGTTCATGGACCCCGAGGCGATGCCCGAGACCCTCGACTTCGAGTCGCCGACCGCCTTCCCGCAGATCCGCACGGCGCAGGCGCGCGGGACGCATGACCTCGGCAGCGGCAACTACTTCGCGGTCTCGGTCGAGGATCCGGACAACGACGTGATCCTGCCCGCCGGCGTCGTCGGCACCGCGAGCAATTACCTCCCCGACCTCGACGCGGCCTTCAACTGGAACTTCGAGCAGGGCCACGTCCGCGCCGCCGCGTGGACCAGCGCCGTCCGCTTCGACAACGCGGCCGGGACGACGCAGAACCACGTGCTGTGGGGCCTCAACGTCGCGACGAAGATCAAGACGGTCGACAAGGACAACGCGATCGGCCAGATCACCTTCGGCGACGGCATCGGCCGCTTCCGCGGCGGCGACGCGGCCGCGATCAGCGGCAGCGGCAACCTGGTCGGCGTCTACGTCTTCGCGATCATGGGCTCCTACCAGCACTTCTGGTCCGACGACCTGCGCAGCACGATCGTCTACAGCTGGGCCGCCGGCGACGCGCCGTCGAGCGTCCCGGCCGACACGACCAAGCGCACCGACTACTTCGCCGTGAACCTCATCTGGCAGTTCATGGAGCGCGCCTGGACCGGCGTCGAGGTGCTGCACGGCTCGCGCAGCTCGTTCGGTCAGGAATACGGCGGCGACTACCGCCTCCAGGCCTCGCTCAAGTTCGACATCTGACCCACCTGGGTCTCCCGCATCGCAAAGAGGTACCGATCATGGCCAGCACGAAGGTCCCACCCACCAAGATCGACCATTTCTTCGCCGCTTCGTCGGCTCGCCTCGACCGCTGGCGTGATCTCAACGAGAGCGCGCAGAAGTGGTGCTCGCGCGGCGGGAGCGCGCGCAACGGCGAGCCGCGCGACACCTGCTCGCAGACGCTCGCGCAGCTCTGGGCCTTCGAGCAGTTCCAGGCCTTCCCCGGCCCGCGCCTGATGAACACGCTGAAGGAGCGGCTCGGCGAGGAGGACCCCGCCGGCTTCGCGCGCCTCGTGCGGCGGATCGCGTCGGCGCTGCTCTCGCGGTCGTACCGCAGCGAAGCGGCGGAGTGGGACTCCGACGAGGAGCCGTCCGGCGGGGGACGGACCATGCCGACGGCGTCGCGCGACCCCAAGGCGCGGCCCTACTTCGAGACGCTGTTCGTCACGCCGCCGCCCGCGTCGCGCTGGCCGGCGCAGATCGAGCAGGTCCGCCGGCTGCGGCGCGCGCAGGACGAGTTCGTCTACGAGCCGGTGATGGTCGGGAGCTTCGAGGACGCGCTGCTCGCGGTCATCCTCAACCCGAACCTCGAGTCGGTCGTCATCGCCGAAGGCTTCGCGTACTCCTCCGCGCACGACCTCCCGATCTTCCGCAGCCTGCTCGAGGGCCGCCTTCCCTTCGATCCCGAGGACCCGCCGATCGGCGACCTCGGCCTCCCGCTGGCCGCCGCCATCAAGAAGATCCGGCCCGAGCTCGACCTCTTCCTGCTCGCCGACCGCAACCCGGGCGGCATCGTCAGCGACTCGGCGGCGGCCGGCCTGCGCCGCATCTTCTACGAGGTGGAGGAGCCGCTCGAGATCCACCTCTCGATCCTGGCCGGCGTCGCGGAGCGCTTCGAGACGCCCTACTTCGACAACCTGAAGAAGTACGCGCAGAAGCCGGTCGGCACGTTCCACGCCCTGCCCATCGCGCGCGGCAAGTCGATCTTCCGGTCGAACTGGATCCGCGACATGGGCGAGTTCTACGGGCCGACGCTCTTCCTCGCCGAGTCGTCGGCGACGTCGGGCGGGCTCGACTCGCTGCTCGAGCCGACCGGCACCATCAAGCGCGCGCAGGACGCCGCGGCGCGCGCGTTCGGGGCCGACCGCGTCTTCTTCGTGACCAACGGGACGTCGACGTCGAACAAGATGGTGCACCAGGCGCTGCTGACGCCGGGCGACATCGTCATCGTCGACCGCAACTGCCACAAGTCGCACCACTACGGGATGGTGCTCGCGGGCGCGCAGCCCTACTACGTCGAGGCCTACCCGCTCACGCAGTACTCGATGTACGGCGCGGTCCCGATCCGGACCGTGAAGCAGGCGCTGCTCGACTTGAAGGCGGCCGGCCGGCTCGACAAGGTCAAGCTCGTCACGCTCACCAACTGCACCTTCGACGGGCACGTCTACGACACGTGCCGCGTGATGGAGGAGTGCCTCGCGATCAAGCCCGACCTGATCTTCCTGTGGGACGAGGCGTGGTTCGGCTTCGCGCGCTTCTCGCCGATCTACCGGCCGCGCACGGCGATGGGGGCGCGCGAGCAGTTGAAGGAGGCGTTCGCCGATCCGGCCTACCTCGCGCGCTACCTCGAGCAGGAGAAGAAGCTCGGCGCCGACCTCGACCCGAAGGACAAGCGCGTCCTCGACACGCGCCTGATCCCCGACCCGCGCAAGGCGAAGTTGCGCGTGTACCAGACCAACTCGACCCACAAGTCGATGTCGTCGCTGCGCCAGGGCTCGATGGTGCTGGTCGGCGACCAGGACTTCGCCGCGCACGAGCAGGCCTTCAAGGAGGCCGTCTTCACGCACGCCTCCACCTCGCCCAACCTGCAGATCATCGCGACGCTCGACGTGGCGCGCCGCCAGATGGAGCTCGAGGGCTACGAGCTCGTGATGGGCTCGATCCAGAACTCGCTCGAGATCCGGCGCAACGTCAATCAGCACCCGCTCGTCTCGAAGTACTTCCACATGCTCTCGCCCGCCGAGATGATCCCGGCCGAGTACCGCCCCTCGAAGCTCGAGGACTACATCACGGAAGGGGCGACCTTCGCGGACGCGATGCGGGCGTTCCGCGGGGACGAGTTCGTGCTCGACTCGACGCGCCTCACGCTGGTCTGCGGCACGGCCGGCTACGACGGCACGCAGTTCAAGAACCTGCTCGCCTCCGAGTACGAGATCCAGCTCAACAAGACCTCGCGCAACTCGGTCCTGTTCCAGACCAACATCAACAACACGCTGAGCGACGTCGCCAACCTGCTCAAGGTGCTGGTCGAGATCTCGAAGTCGATCGAGGCGAAGCTCGCGAGCGGCGGCGAATCGGCGAAGAAGTCGTTCGCGGCGCGCGTTAAGTCGCTGATGGAGGACGTCCCCGACCTCCCCAACTTCAGCCGCTTCCACGACAAGTTCCGCACCGACCCGAAGGGCACGACGCTCGAGGGCGACATGCGGTCGGCCTTCTACAAGGCCTATGACGCCGAAGGGTGTGAGTTCCTGCGGCTCGACAGCCCCGAGATCGACCGGCGCATCAAGTCGGGGCCGCCGCTCGTGTCGGCCCACTTCGTGATCCCCTATCCCCCAGGATTCCCGATCATGGTGCCCGGACAGGTCATCGAGGCCGACACGATCGAGTTCATGCGCAAGCTCGACGTGAAGGAGATCCACGGGTACGACGCCGAGCGCGGGCTCAACCTGATCAAGCCCGCCGCGCTCGGCGTGCGGGCGAGCGCCGCCGCCGCCGACGACAAGGCGCGGCGGAACGGGAAGAAGAACGCGGCGGCCCAGCGAGTCGCGCGATGAAGGCGTTCTTCGACTTCCTCGCCGCCAACCCCTACATCCTGCTCTTCTTCACCGTCGGTACCGCGGTCGCGATCGGCAAGATCGCGGTCAAGGGCTACGGGCTCGGCATGGTGGCCGCGTCGATCGTCGTCGGCTGCGCGCTGTCGGTGTGGGCATCGTCGTACGGCACCAAGCTCGCGCTCGACAACTTCGCGAAGAGCCTGTTCTACTACCTCTTCATGTACGGGGTCGGGCTGCGCGTCGGCCCGTCCTTCATCAACAGCCTGAAGGGAGACGGGCTCAAGTTCACCGTCCTCGCCTTCGTCTCGTGCCTGATCGGCCTGACGCTCGTAGTGATCGGCGCGAAGGTGTGCGACCTGCCGGTCGGCGCGGCGGGCGGGATGCTGGCCGGCTCGCAGACGATGTCGGCGGCGATCGGCTCGGCCGAGCAGGCGGTGGCCGACGGCGCCGTCAAGCTGCCGGAGGGCACCACCAAGGAGGCCGCCTCCGCGATGATCGCCCTCTCGTACGGCATCACGTACGTGTGGGGCACGGTCGGCATCATCCTGATCTGCAAGTACCTGCCGCGCTGGTGGGGCATCGACGCGCGCGCGGCCGCCAAGAAGTACGAGGTCGAGCACGGCGTGCGCGGCGAGGACGCCGGCCTCACGGCGTTCCGTCCTTTCGGGGTGCGGGCCTACAAGGTCGAGAACGTCAAGATCGTCGGCAAGTCGATCGCGGAGTTCCGCAAGGACAACCCGGAGTACCGCATCGTCAACGTGCGCCGCGGCGAGCAGTCGCTCGGCGCCGGGGCCGACGTGCGCTTCGCCCAGGGCGACGTGATCGCGCTCGGCGGCGAGACCAAGGCGCTCACCGAGAAGATGGGGCTGATCGGCACCGAGGTGCACGACGCCAAGGCACTGGCGGTGGAGCTTGATCAGGCCGAGATCCTCGTCACCAACAAGGACGTGATCGGCAAGCCGCTGAAGCAGTTCCGCGACACCGAGGTGGCCGGCCAGCTGCAGCTCGTCCGCATGGAGCGCGGCGGCCTCCCGTTCCCCGTCTCGCCCGACACCGAGCTGCAGCGGATGGACGTGCTCTTCGTCGCCGGGCTCAAGAGCGCGGTGAGCCGGGTCGGCGACATGCTCGGCCGCATCGCGCGCCCGAGCTCCGCGACCGACCTGCTCACGCTCGCGGTCGGGATGATCCTCGGGCTGCTGATCGGGTTGATCCAGTTCCCGGCGTTCGGCTCGAAGGTCGGGCTCGGGAACGCGGGCGGCCTGCTCGTCTCGGGCGTGATCGTCTCGTCGCTGCAGTCGCGGCTGCGCTTCTTCGGCAACACGCCGAACGCGGCGCGCAACATCCTCGAGGACCTCGGGCTGGTCGTCTTCGTCTGCATCGTCGGGATCAACGCCGGCAACTCGCTGCTCGCGCAGCTCACCGGCGCGATCGCGCTCAAGATCTTCGTCGTCGGCTTCATCGCGTGCAGCATCCCGCCCGTCATCGTGTGGGCGATCGGCTACCACATGATGAAGATCAACCCCGCGATCCTGATGGGCGGCGTGGCTGGGGCGCGCTCGCACTCCGGTCCGTGCCGCGAGGCTGCCAAGGAGATCGACAGCTCGGTGCCGTGGATCGGCTTCCCGGTCGGCTACGCGATCTCCGGCATCCTGCTCACCGTGGGCGGCTACTTCGCGATGTTGCTCGCGGCCTAGCGAGGCGGGGGGGGACGCCATGCAGGTCTTCGAGCTCAACGAGCTGCAGACGATCGTCATCGGCCTCGCGGCGCTCGGGTTCGGCGGGTGGCTGATGAAGCGGATCCCCTTCCTCGGGAAGTGCAACGTCCCGACGCCGGTGCTCGCCGGAGTCCTCGCCTCGCTCTGCGTCTGGGCGGTGCGCCGGTTCTGGGACGTCGAGGTGCGCTTCGGCACGAAGCTCACCGACTTCATGCTCCTCGTCTTCTTCACGAGCGTCGGGCTCTCCGCGAAGCTCTCGGCGCTCAAGGCGGGCGGCAAGCCGCTCCTGATCCTGTGCGCGGCCACGGTGCTCCTGATCGTGGCGCAGAACTTCGCCGGCATCGCGGTCGCGATGGGGTTCGGCGCGAACCCCTATTACGGCGTGCTGGTCGGCAGCATCTCGTTCGTCGGCGGCCCCGGCACCGCGGCAGCGTGGGCGAAGGAGGCGGAGGCGGCGGGGCTCAAAGGCGCGGCCGAGGTCGCCGTCGCCGGCGCGACGCTCGCCGTCGTAGTCGGCGCGCTGGTCGCCGGCCCGGTGACGGGCTGGATCGTGCGCAAGAAGAAGCTCCATTCGGCGATCCAGCCGTCCGCCGTGCCGTGGCATGTGACCGAGCCGAAGCCGGAGCCGACGGACAAGAAGGCGGAGTCGCCGATCTCGGTCGAGCGCGCGATGAACACGTTCCTCCTGATCCTCATCGCCGTGCTGATGGGCCAGACGATCAACAGCTGGGCGAAGAGCGCCGGCATCGTGCTGCCCGGCTTCCTCACCGCGATGCTGGCCGGCGTCGCGATCACCAACGGCGCCGACCTCCTGCGCCGCAAGCTCGAATTCGAGCCGATCGAGCGCGACGGCGAGCTGGCGCTGCGCACCTTCCTCGTCATGTACCTGATGAGCCTCAAGCTCTGGACGCTGGGCGCCGCGATCACCCCGCTCATGGTGAACGTCGTCGTGCAGGTGGCCGTCTCGGTCGCCATCGCGTACTTCGTGCTGTTCCGCTGGCTCGGGCGCGACTACGACGCGGCGGTCACGGTGGGCGGGTTCCTCGGCTTCGGGCTCTCCTCGATGACCGTCGGCATGGCGTCGATGGACAGCGTCGCGACGCGCTACGGGCCGTCGCCGAAGGCGTTCCTGCTCATCACGATGGCGGGCTCCTTCTTCGTCGACCTCGCCAACGCGTTCATCGTGCAGGGAGTCCTGAAGCTCCCGCTCTTCCACCACTGATGGCGGGGGAGGCACGCGCGGCGCGCTCGTCGCCGCGGCGTTTCGCTACGGCGACGCGGGCTTTTGCGGCGGAGGCGAGGCCGGCGGGAGGTAGAGCGCCGACGTGCGCCAGTTGAACCGGATCGCCAGCATCCGGGTCGTGAAGACGAGCACGATCGTGACGAGCGCTGCCTGGTTCGTCGTCGCGAGGTCCATGCGCAGCAGTCCGAGGTAGAGGCAGCAGCCGCCGATCGCGACGAAGGCGTAGAACTGGCCCGGCTTGAAGAGCAGCGGCTCCTCGCGCACCAGGACGTCGCGCAGGAGCCCGCCGCCGACCGCCGTCAGCGTGCCGCTGATGATCGCGGCCGGGACGCTCAGCCCCGCGTCGAGCGAGCGGTCGACGCCGTAGACGGCGAAGGCGCCGAGTCCGATCGCGTCGATCACCGCGATCGGGCGCGTCATCTTCTCGATCTGCTCGCGGAACGCCAGCGTGAGCAGCGCGGCCACGAACACGACGTAGAGGAGGTCGGTGTCGGTCAGGATCAGCGCCGGCCCGCGCGAGATCAGGAGCCCGTCGCGGATCAGCCCGCCGCCGCCCGCCGTGATCATCGCGAGCATGCTCACGCCGATGAAGTCGTAGCCGCGGCGCAGCCCGGCGAGCGCGCCCGTCACGCCGAACGCGAAGTGCGCGACGGCGTTGAACAGGACCGGCAGCTCGAAATGGGCCTGGGTCGCCGCGGCTTCGCCGAGAAGCATCGCGCCATGTTAGGGCGGACGTGCGGGTGCGCCAGCGCGCGCGCCGAGTCGCCGTCGCGCGCGCGTCGACGGCCCGCCGCGCGTTGACGCGGCCGCCGGCGGACCCCATCATCCGCGGCCGGGTCGAGGATGGCTGCTCCGTCGTACCAGTCGCAGCGCGGTGCCGAGGGCGTCCTCGAAGTCGGCGTCGCCGGCACGGTCACGCTCGACGCGCCCGCCCTCGACGTCGCTCCGCTCCTCGCCGCGCTCGCGGCCGGAGACGTCCGCCGGCTGTGCCTCGTCGACGCCGGCATCGAGCGTTGGGACAGCGCGCTGCTCGTCTTCGTGCGCCGCCTCGCCGCCGAATGCGCGAAGCGCGACGTCGCGGTCGACCGCACTCGGCTGCCGGAGGGCGTCGGCAGGCTGCTCACGCTCGGCGAGGCGGTGCCCCCGCGCGGCGGCGGGCCGCCCCGCAAGCCCGCCTCCCTCGTCGCGCGCGTCGGCGAGCGCACGCTCGCCGCCCTCGCCGGGGCGCGCGAGGTCGTCACCTTCGTCGGCGACCTCGTGCTCGCGACCGGGCGCCTCATGACGGGCCGACCTGGCTTCCGCGGCGGCGACCTTCTCCTGCTGGTGCAGCAGTGCGGCGCCGAGGCGCTGCCGATCGTCGCGCTCATCAGCGCGATCGTCGGGATGATCCTCGCATTCGTGGGCGCCGTGCAGCTGCGGCAGTTCGGCGCCGGGATCTACGTCGCCGACCTGGTCGCGATCGCGATGGCGCGCGAGATGGGCTGCCTCATGACCGGCATCATCCTCTCGGGCCGCACCGGCGCCGCCTTCGCCGCGCAGCTCGGCACGATGAAGGTCACCGAGGAGGTCGACGCGCTCAAGACGTTCGGCTTCGCGCCGATGCAGTTCCTGGTGCTGCCGCGCGTGCTGGCGCTCTCGTTCATGATGCCGCTGCTCTGCATCTTCTCCGACCTGGTCGGGATCGCGGGCGGCGGGCTGGTCGCGACGCTGCTCCTGGATCTGTCGCCGCAGACCTACGTGCAGAACACGCTGAAAGCGCTGACGCTGACGCACGTCGCGCTGGGCGTCGGCAAGAGCGTCGTCTTCGGCGTCCTGATCGCGCTGTTCGGCTGCCTGCGCGGGATCCAATGCGGGAGCAGCGCGTCGGCCGTCGGCGACGCCGCCACCTCCGCGGTCGTCAGCGGGATCGTCGCCATCGTCGTGGCGGACGGCAGCTTCGCGATCGTCACCAGCCTGATGGGGGTGTGACGATGGCCGGCGCTCCGCCGCGACCCGCAGAAGCGCGCGCCCACGTGGTGGTGCGCGACCTCACGATGGCGTACGGGCCGCGCGTGATCATGCAGGAGCTCGACTTCTCGATCGCACGCGGCGAGGTCTTCGTGATCATGGGCGGCAGCGGCTGCGGCAAGAGCACGCTGCTGCGCCACCTGATCGGACTGCTCGAGCCGGCCAAGGGCGAGGTCCTCTACGAGGAGCAGAACTTCACGCGCGCCTCGCCCGAGGAGCGGCGCGCGCTGACGCGCCGCTTCGGCGTCCTCTACCAGCGCGGCGCGCTCTGGAGCGCGCTCACGCTCGCGGAGAACGTCGGCCTCGTGCTCGAGGCCTACACCGACCTCTCATCGGCGCAGATCCGCGAGGTGGCCGCGCTCAAGCTCGCGCTGGTCGGGCTCGCCGGCTTCGAGGACTACTACCCCAGCGAGATCAGCGGCGGCATGCAGAAGCGCGCCGCGCTGGCGCGCGCGATGGCGCTCGATCCCGAGATCCTCTACTTCGACGAGCCGAGCGCCGGTCTCGACCCGCTCAGCTCGCGGCTCCTCGACGACCTGATCCTCGAGCTGCGCGCCAGCCTCGGCGCCACCATCGTCGTCGTCACCCACGAGCTCGCGAGCATCTTCGCGATCGCCACCCGCTGCATCTTCCTCGACGCGGAGACGAAGCGCATGATCGCGACCGGGTCCCCGCGCGAGCTGCTCGAGTCCGGCGACGAGAAAGTGCGCCGCTTTCTCTTGCGCGGGGAGATCGAAGCGAAGAAGGAGTCCCGCCCATGAGCCGCGCCAACCCCACGCTGGTCGGGTCGTTCGTCGTCGGCGGGATCGCGCTCGGGATCGCGGCGGCGATCGCGCTCGGCGCGCAGGGCGCGTCGGGCCACGTGAAGCCGTTCGTCGTGCAGCTCACCGGCACCGTGAACGGGCTGCGGCGCGGCGCGCCCGTGAAGTACAAGGGCGTGCAGATCGGCGAGGTGGACGACATCAAGATCCGCGTGGTCGAGAAGATCAGCGTGGACGAGGCCACGCGCGACCTGCCGATCGCCGTGTTCTGCTCGATCGACGAGAAGCGCCTCCTGAGCTCGACGGTCGGCACGCCCGATCGGCGCGCCTCGGTCCCCGAGCTCGTCGAGTACGGGCTGCGCGCGCGGCTCGCCTCCGAGAGCATGGTGACCGGCATCCTCTACATCTCGCTCACCTTCACCCCGGAGGAGCACGGCACGCGGCACGGCGAAGTCGACGGCCTCCCCGAGGTGCCGGCGCTGCAGTCGTCGTCGGAGCGGATGGAGTCGGGCATCGAGATCGTCCTCGACAAGCTGTCGGGGCTCGACCTGACCGGCCTGCTCGAGGAGGCGAAGACGGCGGTGAAGTCGATCGGCGACCTCGCCGAGACGCTCGACCGCGACGTCGCGCCGCTGCTCGAACGGGTGGGGAAGGCCGCGGAGAAGACCGACTCGCTGGCGGCCGACCTCGGCGCCGGCGTGGCCGACGCGCGCGCGACGCTGGCGTCGGCGCAGCGGCTGATCGAGCACGTCGACCGGGCGCTCGACCCGTTCTCGACGTCGCTCACGGCGGCGGCCGACGACGTCGGCGTCGCCGCGCGCAGGCTGACCGGCACGCTCGACGGCTTCGACTCGACCGCGAACCCCGACGCGCCGCTCGTCGTCGAGCTGCGCGCCTCGCTCGCGGAGCTCGCGAGCGCCGCGCGCGCGGCGCGCTCGCTCCTCGAGCAGATCGATCGCGACCCCAGCCAGCTCCTGAGAGGCCGCTCCGTCGAACCCGGCGGCTCGCGCTGAGCCGATCCATGCAACCCCCCCGAGAGGCCGCATCCGCCATGAAGCTGAAATCGGTGATCAAGAACGCGCGCTGGCTCGCGAAGGAGTTCCGCGTGACCGACGGGTCGCGCTTCCGGCTGAAGGACCACGATCCGGACGAGACGCTCGGGTACAAGTCGGAGGACCGGCCGCGCGCCAAGGAGGCGCTCGCGAACGGCGTCGCGGCGCTCGCCGAGCTGCAGGACATGCTCTACGCGCAGGACCGCTGGGCGGTGCTGCTCGTCTTCCAGGCGATGGACGCGGCGGGCAAGGACGGCGCGATCAAGCACGTCATGTCGGGCGTCAACCCGCAGGGGTGCCAGGTCTACTCGTTCAAGGCGCCGTCGGCCGAGGAGCTCGACCACGACTTCCTCTGGCGCTGCGTGAAGGCGGTCCCCGAGCGCGGCCGCATCGGCATCTTCAACCGCAGCTACTACGAGGAGGTCCTCGTCACGCGCGTCCACCCCGAGTTCCTCGCGAAGCAGAAGGTCCCGCCCGAGCTCTCGACGAAGCGCGTCTGGGACGACCGCTTCCAGGACATCCGCTCCTACGAGCGCTACCTCGGGCGCAACGGCATCGTGACCTGCAAGTTCTTCCTCAACGTCTCGAAGCGGGAGCAGAAGCGCCGCTTCCTGGAGCGCCTCGACACTCCGGACAAGAACTGGAAGTTCTCCGCCAACGACGCCAAGGAGCGCGGCTTCTGGCGCGATTACATGGAGGCGTACGAGGAGACGATCCGCAACACCGCCACGAAGGACTCCCCGTGGTACGTGGTCCCGGCCGACAACAAGTGGTTCACGCGGATCATCGTCGCCGCCGCCATCATCGACACGCTCGCCGGCCTCGACCTCCACTACCCGGAGGTGAGCGACGAGAAGAGGAAGGAGCTCGCGGCCACGAGGCGGGCGCTGCAGCGCGAGTGAGCGGGCGCCCGTGATCGCCTCCTTCGTGCCGCTGCGCTGGCTCAAGGGCTACCAGCCGAAGTGGCTGACGGGCGACCTCGTCGCCGGCGTCACGCTGGCCGCCTACGCCGTCCCGGTCTCGCTCGCCTACGCCGGGCTCGCGGGGCTGCCGCCGCAGGTCGGCCTCTACGGCTACCTGCTCGGCGGCATCGCCTACGCGCTGTTCGGCAGCTCGCGCCACCTCGCGGTCGGCCCGACGTCGGCGATCTCGCTCATGGTCGCGACCACGGTCGCCTCGATGGCCGACGGCAACGCGGTCCGCTACGCTCAGATCGCCGCGCTCGCCGCGCTGGTCGTCGGCGGGCTGAGCCTGATCGCCTGGCTGCTGCGCCTCAGCGCGCTGACCAGCTTCATCAGCGAGACGATCCTGCTCGGCTTCAAGGCGGGTGCCGGGCTCAGCATCGCCTCGACGCAGCTCGCGGCGCTGATCGGCGTGAAGGGGGGCGGCGACCACTTCTTCGCGCGCGTCTGGAACGTCTGCACGCAGCTCGGCGACGCGACGCCCGCCATCGCGCTGGTCGGGCTCTCGGCGCTCGCGCTGATCGTGCTCGGAGAGAAGCTGCTGCCGGGCCGCCCGATCGCGCTGATCATCGTGGTCCTCTCGATCGTCGCGGTCTCCACGACGTCGCTCCGCGAGCACGGCGTCGTCACGGTCGGGACGATCCCCGGCGGCCTGCCCGCCTTCCAATGGCCGGGGCTGCGCATCCGGGACGTCGACGGCCTGGTCCCGCTCGCGCTCGGCGTGCTGCTGCTCGCCTACATCGAAGGGGTCTCGGCGGCGCGCACCTTCGCGGAGAAGCACGGCTACCCGCTCGACGCGCGCCAGGAGCTGCTCGGGCTCGCCGCGGCGAACTTCGCCACCGGCCTCTTCGGCGGCTACGCGGTGGCCGGCGGCCTCTCGCAGTCGGCCGTCAACGAGAAGTCGGGGGCGAAGACGCCGTTCTCGATCCTCGTCGCGTCGGGGACGATCTCGCTCTGCCTCCTCTTCCTGACCGGTCTCGTCGCCGACCTCCCCAAGGCGGTCCTCGCGGCGATCGTCCTGGTCGCGGTCTCCGGGCTGATCAAGGTGAAGGAGATCGTGCGGCTGCGCCGGGTGAGCCGCATGGAGTTCCGCATCGCGATGATCGCGCTGGTCGCCGTGCTCCTGCTCGGGATCCTGAAGGGGATCCTGCTCGCGGCGATCGCGTCGATCCTCTTCCTGCTCCATCGCGCGGCGCGGCCGCACGTCGCGATCCTCGGCAGGATCCCGGGTACTCGCCGCTTCTCGGACCTCCTGCGCCACACCGACAACGAGCCGGTGGCCGGCACGCTCCTCGTGCGCGTCGAGTCGTCGCTCCTCTACTTCAACGCCGCGCACGTCGCGGAGACGGTCCTCGCGCGCGTCCGCTCCGCAGGCGACGGCCTCGAGCGCGTGATCTTCGACCTCTCCGCCTCGCCGACGGTCGACCTCGCCGGCGCGAAGATGTTCGAGCGCCTGCACGACGAGCTCGCCAAGCGGAAGGTCACGCTGCACCTCGTCGAGGCGCGCTCGAGCGTGCGCGAGCTGCTGCGCGCCGAGGGGCTCGAGGCGAGGGTCGGCAAGATCGACCGCTTCAGCACCGTCGCCGACGCGGTCGAGCGCGTCGAGGCGAAGGGCCCGGCGGCAGCGTCCGGCTGACCCATGGACGCGCTGCACGACGCCGTCTTCTGGCACCGGCTGCAGTTCGCCTTCACGATCGTCTTCCACTACCTTTTCCCGCCGCTGACGATGGGGCTCGCGCCGCTGATCGTCGCGCTCAAGTGGGCGTCGCTGCGACGCGGCGGCGACGCCGGCCTCGACGCGGCCGCGCGCTTCTGGGTCCGGATCTTCGGGATCAACTTCGCGGTCGGCGTCGTGACCGGCATCCCGATGGAGTTCCAGTTCGGGACCAACTGGGCCGGCTTCGCGCGCTTCGCCGGGCCTGTCGTCGGCCACACGCTCGGCATGGAGGGGCTGTTCGCCTTCTTCCTCGAGTCGAGCTTCCTCGGCGTGCTGCTCTTCGGGGAGAAGCGCCTCTCCCGGCGCGGCCACCTCGCCGCCGCCGTCGCGCTCTTCGTCGGCAGCTGGCTCTCCGGGTACTTCATCATCGCGACCAACGCCTTCATGCAGCACCCGGTCGGCCACGCGGTGGGGGCCGACGGCCGTCTCGAGCTGGTCGATTTCGCGGCCTTCGTGCTGAACCCGTGGGCCCTCCTGCAGTACGCGCACAACATGATGGCGGCGGTCGTGCTCGCGTCGTTTGTCGTCGCCGCGGTGGGCGCCTGGTACGCGCTGCAGCGCCGCCACGACGGCGCGGCGCGGATCTTCCTGCGCTGCGGCACGACCGCCGGGCTCGCCGCGTCGCTGCTCGTGATCGTCCCGACCGGCGACCTGCAGGCGAAGATGGTCGCGCGCCACCAGCCGATCGCGCTCGCCGCGATGGAGGGCCGCTTCGAGAGCGGGACGCGGGCCGGGATCGTGCTGATCGGCCAGCCCAACGTCGCCGGGCGCTGCCTCGACAATCCCGTCGAGGTGCCGGCGATCCTGAGCTTCCTCGCCTACGGCACCTTCCACGCCGACGTCCCCGGCCTCGACGCGTTCCCGACCAACGACTGGCCCGACAACATCGAGCTGCTCTACTACGCGTTCCACGTCATGGCCGGGCTCGGGACGGTGATGGTCGTGCTGATGGCCGCCGGCTGCTTCTGTTCGTGGCGCAGGACGCTGCCGAAGCGGCGCGCGCTCCTCTGGGCGCTGCTGCTGTCGTTCCCGCTCCCCTACATCGCGACGACGGCGGGCTGGATGACGGCCGAGCTCGGCCGCCAGCCGTGGGTCGTCTACGGTCTGCTGCGCACGAAGGACGCCGCGAGCCCGTCGGTCCACACCGGCACGGTGGTCTTCACGCTGATCGGCTTCTGCGGCCTCTACCTGCTGCTCGGCCTCTTCTTCCTCTTCCTGGTCGGCCGCGAGATCGCGCACGGGCCGGAGGAGCGGCGGTGATCGAGCTCTGGTACGCCATCGTCGCGCTGCTGCTCGCCGCTTACGTCGTGCTCGACGGCTTCGACCTCGGCGCGGGCGCTCTGCACCTGTGGATCGCCCATGTCGACCGCGAGCGCCGGGCGGTGCTCGGCGCGATCGGCCCGTTCTGGGACGGCAACGAGGTCTGCCTGCTCGCCGCCGGCGGCGCCCTCTTCGTCGCCTTCCCGACCGCGCTCGCCTCCGGCCTCTCGGGCTTCGCGCTCGCGATCTTCCTCGTGCTCTGGTCGCTGATCCTGCGCGGCATCGCGATCGAGTTCCGCAGCCACGTCGGCGACCCGCTCTGGCGCTCCGCGTGGGACGCGATCTTCTGCGGCGCGAGCACGCTGCTGCCGGTGCTGCTCGGCGCGGCGCTCGGCAACGTGCTGCGCGGCGTCCCGCTCGACGAGCACGGCTGGTTCGAGCTGCCGCTCTTCACCGACTTCTCGGCGAGCCCGCCGGTCGGCGTCCTCGACTGGTACTCGGTGCTGACGGGCGTCTTCGCGCTGGTCGCGCTCGCGGCGCACGGCGCCGCCTTCCTCGCGTGGCGCGCCGCCGAGCCGGTGCACGAGCGGGCGCGCCGCGTCGCCGCCGCGCTCCGCCTCGCGACCGCCGTGCTCTGGGTCGCGGCGACCGCCGCGACGGCCCACGTGAACCCGACGCTCTTCCACCATCTGCGCGACCGGCCGCTCGCGTGGCTCGCCGCGGCGGCGGCGCTCGCCGCGTTCGTCCTCTCCGTCGTCGCGGGGGGGCGCGGCCGCGAGCGCCTCGCCTTCGTCGGGTCGTGCGCGTTCCTCGGCGGGCTGCTCGCCGCGACGGCTGCGTCGCTCTACCCGATGCTGCTGCGCGGGGTCGGCGTGGGCGCGCACTCGCTCGACGCGGCGAACGCGAGCTCGCCGCGCCACGGACTCGCCGTCGCGCTCGGCTGGTTCGCGGTCGGGCTCCCCTTCGCGGTCGCCTGGTTCGTCGTGCAGTTCCGCCTGCACCGGCCGCGCGAGCCGGTCGCGTCCGAGGGCGAGGGGTACTGACGGCGGCGCCAGGGCGCCGCCGCGCCGCCCCGACCCATATGAGGAAGGAACGCGGCTGGCATGCACGGAGCGGAAGCGAGGCTTCCAGATCGCGGCGCGCGCGGCGGTCGAACAGGCGCGGCTACCATCGGCGCGCGGTCGCGACGGAGTCGAAGAGCAGGCGCGACATGGTCGAGGAACAGGAGCTCACCGGGAAGAGGCTGCGGACGCCGCGTGCCGCGGCGGTCGCAGGCATCCTCTTCTCGCTGCTGCTCGGGACCTCCCTCTTCCTGCTGCGCCTCGCCACGATGGGGAGCCTCGCGGGCTCGAAGCCGCTGGCCGAGGTCGACCCGCGCCGCGTCGACGTCGCGCTCCAGCTGATCCCGTTCGCCGGGATCGCGTTCCTCTGGTTCATCGGCGTGCTGCGCGACCGCCTGAGCCACCGCGAGGACCGCCTCTTCGCGACCGTCTTCCTCGGCAGCGGGCTGCTCTTCCTGGCGATGCTCTTCGCCGGCGCCGCGGTGATGGGCTCGATCATGCTGGTGCGGACCACGGAGCCGGCCGGGGCGATCGACACCTCCCCGTTCGCGCTGGCGCGCGCGCTCACCTCGAACATCGTCAACATCTACGCGATCAAGATGGCGGCCGTCTTCATGGTGGTGACGTCGACGATGGCGTGGAAGACCGGCGTCACGCCGCGCTGGATCGCCATCGTCGGCTACGCGCTCTCGCTGCCGCTGCTGTTCGGCACGCACATCGTCGACTGGGGCTTCCTGTTCTTCCCGACCTGGGTGCTGCTCGTCAGCATCCACATCCTCTCCGACAACCTGCGCCGCCACCCGCCGACATGAAGACTCCGTCGTCGCTCGCGCCCTGGTACTTCGCGCCGCCCGACGCCGCCGCGATCGGCGACGCGAGCGCGGACGATCTGGTGCGCCTCGCCTGCATGGACTACGGCGGCTGGAATCCGGAGCGGGCCGCGCGGGCGCGCGCGCTCGACGCGGCCCGCCCCGATCTCGCGCGCGGCGACCTCCACGCCGCGGCGGCGGTCGGCGACGTCGCGGCCGTCGCGGCGGCGCTCGACCGCGATCCGGCCGCCGTGAATCGCAAGGGCGGCGCGCTGAATTGGGAGCCGCTGCTCTATTCGTGCTACTCGCGCTTTGACTTGCGCTTCGATTCGCGCTTCGACGGCGCCGACGAGAGCCGCGCGACGCTCGAGGTCGCGCGCCTGCTCCTCGCGCGCGGCGCCGATCCCGACGCCGGGTTCCTGTGGAAAGGAAACGTCCCGCCCTTCACCGCGCTGACGGGCGCGTTCGGCGGAGGCGAGGACGGCAACAACGAGCCGCCGCACCGCGACGCGGCGGCGCTCGCGAAGCTCCTGCTCGACGCGGGCGCCGACCCCAACGACGGGCAGACCCTCTACAACCGCCACTTCTTTCCCGCCGACGACCACCTCGAGCTCCTCCTCGCGCACGGCCTCGGCCGCGGCGCCGGCGGGACGTGGTACCGGCGCTGCGGCACGAGCATGGGCACGCCGGCGGAGCTGCTCGTCGAGGAGCTGTGGGCCGCCGCCGCGAAGAACTACTTCGCGCGCGTGAAGCGGCTCGTCGCGCACGGCGTCGACGTGAACGCGCCGGGCCGCCGCGACGGCCGGACGCCCTACGAGTCTGCGCTGCGCGCGGGGAACCGCGAGGTCGCGCTCTTCCTGCGGGAGCACGGCGCGCGCGCGGTCGAGCTCGGACCCGCGGAGGAGCTCGCCGCCGCGTGCGCCGCCGGCGATCGCGCGGCGGCGCGCGCGCTGCTCGCGAAGGACGCGGGGCTGCTCGCCGCGCTCGGCGCGCACCGGCGGATGGAGCTCGTGCTCGCCGCGGTCGAGGCGCGCCGGACCGAGGGGCTGCGCCTCATGGCCGAGCTCGGCTTCGACCTGAGCGCGCTCGGCCGCATCACCGCGCTGCACCAGGCCGCGTGGATGGGCGACGTCGAGTTGGTGCAGCTCCTTCTCGATCTCGGCGCCGATCCCTCCGTCCGCGAACCGACCCACGGCGGGACGCCCGCCGACTGGGCGACCCACAACCGGCAGGCGGAGGCGGCGGCGCTGCTTCGCGCGCGCGGAACGCCGCCGCCGCGCTCATTTCCCGGCGGAGCCCGCGGGGAGTGACGGGGCGGGCGACGCGTGGATCGCTGCCTGCAGGTCGAGCAGCGGCTGCTGGCTCACCAGGATGAAGCCCTCGCGCGGCCGGTCGAGGTCGATGATCAGCACGATCACCGCGACCAGCAGCAGCGGGATGAGCGAGCGCAGCCAGTGGCGCTGCTCGCCCTTGCGGCCCGCCGCGTAGCCGACCAGCCCGACCGAGGCGAGCGCGACGGAGATCAGCAGCCCGATCACGATCGAGGGCACGTGGTCGCGATGGGCGCGCAGCCGCTCCGCATGCACGTCGATCACGGCGTTCACCGCGTCGATCAGGAGGGAGTCGGTCAGCGTGGCCGGCCGCCCCGCGACCGAGCGGACCGTCGCGCTCCAGATCGACTCCTGGAGCCGGTCGCTCTTCTCCAGCAGCGCCGCGTGCGTCTTCGGGTCGCGGCCGGCGTACGAGAAGCTGCAGCGCAGGTCGACGTAGTCGCGCATGAGCTCGCGCAGCTCGCGGCGGGACGTCTCGGGCGCAAAGTCGGTGCGCAGCCACGCCGTCCCGATCGCGTTCGACTCCTTGACGACCAGCTGCTTGCGGTTGTCGAAATGGGCCGACACGACGGAGTAGGTGAACGCGAGCAGCAGCGCGAGGAGCCCGAGCGCCGCTCCCGAGAGGCTCCACCCCTCGTCGTTCTTCTCGCCGAAGCGCGCGCGGTCGTGGTCGCCGTAGCGCCGGCCGAACGCGAGGGCGCCGAGCATCGCCGCGAGCAGCCCGAGCGCGACCAACCACTCCGGAACGTCGAACATGAAGGCGTCCACTTCCATGCCGCGCGTTCTCCCGAAAACGAAGCGTCTCGAATTGGGAGCCTGCGCCGGATTGAAGGCGCGGTGTCGGGCGGTACGGTACCGCGTCTCGCGACCGGCCGGATCGACGGGAACCAGGAGACGCGCGCATGCGACGAGCGAGCGACGGCGACCGAGTCGAGGTTCCCGCGGCGGGGCGCCGGGTCGGAGCGGTCGCGCTCGCGGCGCTGCTCGCGGGCTGCAGCGCGGCGCCGCCGCGACCGCCGTCCGCGCCCGAATGCGCGTCCCCGGCCGCCGAACCGGCCGCCGAGCCGTTCGCCGAGCCCTTCGCCGAACCGTTCACCGCTCCGTTCGCCGGTTTCTCCCTCGATCCCGACCCCGTGGAGCAGGACCGCGACTCGATCCCGCCGCCGATGGACACGCGCATGTCCTACGAGCGCGGTCCGAGCGAGCGGTTCAACTGGGGCCACATCACGCTCGACGCCGAATGGATCCCCGCGATGTGGGTGACCGCCGACGTCGACTCGGACGGCGTGTCCGGCACGCGCGGCGACCTCGACACCGGGAGCGGGATCGCGCTGCGCGCCGGCTTCGGCAGCAATCAGCAGAACATCGGCGTCCTCTACATGGGGACGTGGCACGACGAGGCGGTCTCGGGCCGCGGCGCGAGCACGCAGCAGCTGCTGCTCGACTTCCTCTACCGCGCGCCGGTCGCGGAGATGAACGGCCTGGTCTGGATCGAGGTCGACGCCGGCGTAGGCGGGGCGGAGCTCGCCTTCGACAGCGACCAGTTCGACCGCCAAGTGACCGGCTCGGCGCTGCTCCACGGCGACCTCGAGTTCATGCTCGGGCGCAATTTCTGCCTCGCGGTCGGCGGCGGCGGCTTCATCTGGGGCAACTTCGGCGACACCATCGCCTACGGCACGTACATCACGCTCGGCGCCAAGCTGCTCTTTTGAGGTGACGCCCGCGCGCGGCGTCAGTCGAGCGTCTTCTGGTAGCGCCCGACCCCGAGCACGATCGCGACCGCGGCGAAGAGGGCGATCGGCCAGAGCTCCTGCCCGATCTGCGGCGCGCCGTTCCCCTTGAGCAGGATGCCGCGCACGATGCGCAGGAAGTGGGTCAGCGGGAGGACCTCGCCGATCCGCTGCGCCCAGACCGGCATCCCGCGGAACGGGAACATGAAGCCGGAGAGCAGCAGCGACGGCAGGAAGAAGAAGAACGACATCTGCACCGCCTGCAGCTGGTTCTTCGCGAGCGTCGAGAAGGTGATCCCCATCGCGAGGTTGGCGACGATGAAGAGGAACGCCGCCGCGAGCAGCAGCCCGATGTCGCCCAGCATCGGCACGTGGAACAGGAAGCGCGCCGCGACCAGGATCAGCCCGACCTGGAGGTATCCGACCAGGATGTAGGGGACGATCTTCCCGCACAGCACCTCGAGCGGGCGCGTCGGCATCGAGAGCAGGTTCTCCATCGTGCCGCGCTCGCGCTCGCGCGTGATCGCGAGCCCCGTGATCATCACGAGCGTCATGGTGAGCACGACGCCCATCAGCCCGGGCACGATGTTCCACTGCGTGTTCGCCTCGGGGTTGTAGAGCGCGTGCACGCGCAGCTCGACGGCGTCGGGCACCTCGGCCAGCCACGCGAGCGCCCCCTTGAAGTCGTCGTGGAACGCCGTGTCGAGGAGCGAGCGCACCGCGTTGGTCGCGTTGCTGGTCGCCGCCGGGTCGCTCGCGTCGGCCTCGAGCAGCACCGCCGGCCGGTCGCCGCGCAGGAGATCGCGCGAGAAGTCCGTCGGGATGTCGACCACGAACTGGACCTCGCCGCGCGCCAGCGCCTGCTTCGCCTCCTCCTCGCTCCGGACCTCGCGCACGAAGTCGAAGTAGTCGCTGTTGCGGATCGCGGCGAGCAGCGTGCGCCCCTGCGGCCCGCGGTCGGAGAGCAGCACCGCCGCCGGCAGGTGCTTGGGGTCGGAGTTGATCGCGTAGCCGAACAGCACCAGCTGCAGCAGCGGGATGCCGACCATCATCCCGAACGTCACGCGGTCGCGACGCATCTGGATGAACTCCTTCACGACCATCGCGCCGAACCGGCCGATCGAGAAGGCGTTGCGCGCGCTCATCGGGGCCTCATTGCGGGAAGTTGTCCTTGGCCCGGTCCATGAGGTGGATGAAGACGTCCTCGAGGCCGCAGCGGACCTGCTTCCAGTCATGGGGTTTCGAGCGCCACGGGGCGATCGCGCGCTCGAGCGCCGCCGCGTCGTCGCCGCTGACATGAAGTGCGTTGCCGAATGCGACGGCCTGCTGCACGCCGTCGCGCCCGCGCAGCTCGCCGGCGAGCCGCGGCAGGTCGGGCCCGCGCACCTCAAACGTCGTGAGCGCGGCGCCGTCGACCACCTCCTGCACCGTCCCGCTCGTGAGCAGCTGGCCGTACGCGATGTACGCCAGCCGGTGGCAGCGCTCCGCCTCGTCCATGTAGTGGGTCGTGATCAGGAAGGTCAGCCCCTCGGCGGCGAGCTGGTGGATCTGCTCCCAGAACTCGCGGCGCGCTTTGGGGTCGACGCCGGCCGTCGGCTCGTCGAGCAGCAGCAGCTCGGGGTCGTGGATGAGGCAGGCGGCGAGCGCGAGGCGCTGCTTCCAGCCGCCGGAGAGCTGGCCGGCGAGCTGCTTCTGCCTTCCTGCGAGGCCGAGCCGCTCGAGGCTCGCGTCGACGCGCGCGCGCCGGCCCGGCACCGAGTACATGCGCGCGACGAAGTCGAGGTTCTCGCGGATGCTCAGGTCCTCCCAGAAGCTGAAGCGCTGCGTCATGTACCCGACGCGCCGCTTGATGCGCTCGCTGTCCTTCAGGACGTCCATGCCGAGGCAAGTGCCGCTCCCGCCGTCGGCATTCAGCAGCCCGCAGAGCATGCGGATGAAGGTCGTCTTGCCGCTGCCGTTGGGGCCGAGGAAGCCGCAGATCTCGCCGCGGCGGACGCGCAGGTCGATCGCGTTCACGACCACGCGGTCGCCGAACTTCTTCGTCATGCCGGCGACGTCGATCGCGAACTCGCCGTCCATCGATCAGTGCCCGAATTCGACGTCGACCGGCTGCCCCGGATTGAGCTTCGTCGAAGTCGCGTCGTCGAAGCGCAGCTCGACCATGAAGACGAGCTTCTCGCGGCTCTCCTGGCTGAAGATCACCGGCGGCGTGAATTCGACTTGCGGCGAGATGAAGCTCACGTGCCCCTCGAACGGGCCGGCGCCGCCGTCGACGAGGACGCGCGCGCGGTCGCCCGGATGAAGCGTCGCGACGACCGCCTGCGGCACGAAGACGCGCACCTTGAGGTTGGCCGGCGGCAAGAGAGCGACCACCGGACGTCCGGCCGCGACCCACTCGCCGTCGCGGTAGAGCGTGTCGTAGACGAGGCCCGCCTGCGTCGCGGACTGCCGCTTCTGCGCGAGGTCCCATTCGGCCTTCGCGAGCGCGGCTTCCCGTGCCTTCACTTCGGCGTCGGCCGCCGCGATCTGGTCCTCGCGCGCGCCGAGCTGCGCCGTCTTCAAGTCGGCCGTGAGCTCGGCCACGCGGTCGCGGTCGCGGTCGCGCGCGGCGCGGGCGCGGTCGAGGTCGGTCTTCGACGTCGCGCCGCTCGGGATCAGTTCCTCCTGACGGGCGAGCTCCTGCTCGGAGAGGGCGAGCGCCGCCTTCGCCTGGCCGATCTGCGCCTCGAGCGACGCGATCTCGCTCGGCCGCTGCCCCTTCTTCGCGTCGTCGCGGCTCGCGCGCGCCTGCGCGAGCCGGCGCTCGGCGCCGTCGCGCTCGGCCTTCTCGGAGCCGCATTCGAGCTCGAAGAGGAGGTCGCCCGGATTCACGTGACCGCCGCGCTGCACGGCGAGCCTCTCGAGCTCGCCCGCGAGCGGCGAGGCGACGTAGACGAACTCGCCCTCGACGTAGCCCTGGTGGCGGCCGGAGTCGGGGCGGGTGCAGGAGGTCGCGAAGGCCGCGAACGTCGCGAGCGCCGCGAATGTCAACGCATTGCGCGCGGGGTGCTGCGCCATCCTCGCAGTCTACAGTGACCCAGCGGACCCAGCGGACCCGGCGGGACCCGCGGCGCGCCGGAACTCGCAGAGCGACGCGACGAAGTCGGCCGAGCCGTCGCGCACCCAGCCGTCGAGCTGCGCCGGATCCTTCAATTGTTGGCCGCGCTGGCGCGGGACGACGACGAAGCGGCAGGCGACGCCGGGCAGCGCGGTCACGTCGCTCCAGAGCTTCTCGAACTGCAGCACGGGGAAGACGTCCTCCTGCCCGTGGCCCCAGCGCTTCTTCACTTCCTTCAGCGTGATGTAGGTCGGGAGCTGTCCGGTCGCGCGGCGGATCGCGGCGGCGATCTTCACGTCGGCCGCCCGCGCTTCGGCAGGCGAGCGCGCGGCCGGAGCCGCGAAATCGCCGCGCGCGAGCCCGAATGCCGCGAGCAGCAAGTCGAGGTCGATCCAGGTCGTCTGCGTGTTGTAGTACGAGAGGCCGAACTCGTCGTCATCACGCGGGAGTGCCAGGCTCTCGACCAGGCGCGGCCGGCCGTCGACGCGCGCGAGCCCGCCGCCGCGGTCGTCGATCTGGCGCGTGATCACCTCGAAGGTGAGCGCCGCGCCGCGCTCGACCTCCCGCAGGTGCAGGCCGAGCAGCTCCGCGTCGACGTCGGCGCCGACCGTGTCGACGTTGTGCAGCAGGAGCGTTTTCAGTCGCGGCCGCCGTGCCAGCACCTCGCGCAGCACGCCGTTGCGCAGCAGGTTCGGGATCTCGTACCCGTGGCCGACCGGGTGGATGCACTGGGTCGGGACGTTGTCGGTGTAGTCGGTGCCCTCGCCGGCGCCCTTCGCCCACGCGATCCAGGCGGCGTGCACGCTCTCCCGCATCTTCTGCTGCTGGACGTCGAGCCGCTGGTGCGGCGTCGTCTCGAAGGCGAATCGCAAGTCGCGCTCGGTCGGGACGAGGCGCAGCCCGACCATGCGGCCGGGCGAGAGCAGGACGTCGACGCTGGCGTCGATGTTGGAGTTCGCGGCCGCGTCCGCGTCCGCGTGGGCATCGACGCGCCGCGCGAGCGCGTCGTGCGTGAAGTGGCCGGTCGTGACGAGGTGGACCAGCGGCACGCCGGCCGCGCGCCCGACGCGACGGCTCTTCGCGAAGTGGACGTCGAGGAAGCTCCGGAAGCGTCCCTCGCGCTTCCAGAACGGGAAGAGCCCCTTCACGACGCCGGCGCCGCCGGTCCAGCGGCTCGCCGCGCCGGCCGCGAGCGTGACGACGGCGACCTCGCCGCAGGCGAGCGCGCGCCGGCCGCGTTCCACCAGCGCCGCGTCGCGCTGCTCGCCACGCGCGTCGAGCACGTCGTCGGCGCGCGCGTCCTCGATGCGCGTCGCCGCCGGCAGGCGGTTCTGCGCCAGCCCGATGCGGCCGGCGAGCAGGTCGCGCCGCACCTGCTCGTGCAGCTCGCGGTCGAAACCGCATTCGGCGAGGAGCGTGCCGAGCGAGCTGTCGGTCTTCGCGGCGGCGGCCGGCGCCGGCGCGGGCCGCGCGTCGCGGGGAGGCGGAGCCGCGGTGTCGGCGTGCTTGTCGTCCTCGCCTCCGTCGAGCTCCGCGACCGTCCCGCGGTCGTTGATCGCGAAGTCGTAGACGACCGGATCCATGGCGAAGGGGAGCGCCGCCTCGAGCTCGCGCTTGGTTGCGGCGAGCAGCGCGCCGAGGCCGTCCTTCCGCCGCTCGATCGTTCTCTCTCGCGCGGCGCGGTCCTTCTCGACCGGCGGCGCGAACACGAAGCCCATCCCGCCGCCCGACATGCCGCCGAGCATCCAGAAGCCGAGCCACTCCGCCCCGAACTGCGCGCGCACGCGCTCGATCACCGTCTCGGTGAAGGCGTTGCTCGCCCACGGGATGATCGTCTGGATCGGGCCGAAGAAGTTGCGCGTGGTCGCGCGCGCGAGCGCCGCGACGTCGCCGCTCGCGAGCGCGGCGCGCAGCTCGGCGAGGATCGCGAGCGTCTCGTGACGCGCCTTCCACTCCGATTCGCTGCGCAGCAGGTACTTCTCGGTCACCATCTCCAGGATCGGGCCGACGTTCTGCGCCATGCCGCCGTGGACGAGGACGAGCGAATCGGCGAGCGCCGCGCGCGTCGCGGCCGGCGCCGCGGCGCCGTCGAGCAGCGTGTGCTTCGGCAGCAGGCGGCCTTTGCTGGTCCCGAACTCGGGATCGCCGTCGCGCGCCTCGACGCCCTCGATCAGCTTGATCCCGGGCCAGAGGCCGCCCGAGTCCTGCCAGCCGCCGCCCGAGCCGCCGAGCCACTCGCCGAGGATCGCGCGCGCCGCGCAGGTGCGCCGCTCGCCGTCGTCGAGCGGACCGACGAGGCTCTTGGTCTGGCCGGTCGCACGCATGCACAGCGCGATGATCGACGCGAGCAGGCTCGTCGAAACGGCGAGGCGCGACCCCTTCGGGATGTCGGCGACGCGCGTCTCGAGCTCGAGGCCCAGGCCGGGACCGACGAGGCGCGCGAGGACGGAGGCGACCGTCGCGCCGCTCCCCTCCATGCCGGGCGGGACGATGCCGGCGGCGAGGAGGCCGGCCTTCAGCAGTCCGAGGTGGTCGCGTGCGAAGTCGAAGAGCTCGGAGAGCTCGCCGATCTCGGCGCGCGCGCCGAGGTCGCGGCTCACGAGGCGCAGCACCGGCTCGTCGAGGACGCGCAGCCGGCATTCGATCGGCGGCGCCGGCGCGCGACCGCGGCCGCGCACTGCGAGGTCGATCGAGACGTTCAGCACCTGCGCGCCCTCGGGGTGGTCCATCCCGAGGAAGAAGATGTCGCTCCAGCCGCTGTGCGAGAGGTCCATTCGCACGGGCGTGCGCTCGCGCAGGAGCGGGAAGACGCGCTCCGTGCGGCGCGTGAGCTCGGGCCGCAGCTTCAGCGGATGGTCGAGCGGGTGGCCGCAGCGGAACATCCACTGGTTGCCGCGCACGCTGCGGACGCTGCGGCGCACCTGGTCCGCGAGCGTCTGGAACGCGAGGCTCTTGCAGGCGGCGGCCAGTGCCGAGGAGAGCGCCGCGTCGACGCCGCGGCGGCGCTGCTCGTCGATCAGGAGCGCGATCGCCTCCTCGAAACGGCGGTCGAGCAGGAAGCGCTGCGCCGCGGCGGGCACGTGGGCCGGCGCGCCGCGCTCGAGGCGGTTCGCGAAGCGGAAGCGGTGGACCGCGTAGAGAAAGAGCAGCGCGCGCACGCGCTCGTAGAGGTTGCCGGTCCGGTGTCGAAACTCCTCGAGCGCGGTGCACTCGCGCAGCAGCTCTCCCGTCGAGAGGCCGGCGATCGCCGTCTCGAGGCCGGTGTCGCGCGTCGCGGCGTCGCGCGCGGTGATGATCGCGACCAGGCGGGACATGGATGGTGGGGTGGGCAAGGCGGACACGGCGGCCAAGGCGACGATTTCAGCGGCCGCGCTCGCGCTGCGCGAGCAGGTCGGTGATCAGGGTCAGGACTTCGTCGCGGTCGGGCCCGGTGAGCGAGAGCGAGAGCTGTGCGGCGAGCAGGCCGTACTTCTCGCCGAGGTTGATGCGGCGCGCCGGGAGCTCGCAGGCGAGCCAGCGCTCGGTGCCGATCAGCCGCGCGAGTGCGGCCGTCAGTGAGGGGCGCGCAACATGGCGGGCCGCCGCCTCCGGCGACGTGGCACCCAGCACCGCGTCGAGGTGCGCGAAGATCGACGCCGACAGCACGTGCATCCCGAAGAAGCAGAGGTAGTGGCCGGCGCGCATTCCGGGGACGAACAGGCGCTGCTCCGCCTCGGTCGGCGTCGGCTTCTCGAGGACGGCGTCGATGGTCCAGCGGTTCTCGGCGCCGCGCAGCCGCGTGCCGCCGATCGCGCCGTAGAGGCCGAGCTGGCCCTCGCGCGTCGACTGCACCGCGGAGATCGCGCAGCCCTCCGCTTCCGCGAGCGCGACGAGCTCGCGCGCGGCGCCGCCGTCCGTCTTCGCGCGCGGCGCGCCGTCGCTGACGAAGAGGTGGTCGCCGACGAAGTGGAGGAACGGCTCGCTCCCGACGAACTCGCGCGCGCACGCGAGCGCATGCGCGTAGCCGCGCGCCTGCGCCTGCGGGACGAAGGTGAGACTCGGCGCGAGCCTCGGCCCCGGCGCGCCCGCCGCCGCCTCCGCGTAACGTCCGCGATCGTCGGGATGGACGACGACCGCGATCTCCTCGATGCCCGCGCTCGCCGCCTCTTCGAGCTGGATCCGCAGCGCCGCGACGGTCTTCCCGGCGCGATCGACCAGCGTCTGCAGCGGCAGCTCGCGCTGGTCGGGGCCGGCCGCGGTGATGACCGCCTTGCGGATGCGCACGGGACCCTCCGAGGGGAGCGGACGATGAAGGGGGCGAGAATTGTAGTCGGCATCGCCGTGCGACATGGCGCCCTCTCCGGGCGAGGGATACGCTCCGCCCCTCGTTCCTTGCGCGATCTCGGGTCGCAGGGTCTGTCAGACCATCGGCGCAATGTCGGAAGGGGGTGGTGATGTGCAATGCAATTCGTTTCGGCATGGTCGCTTGGATCGTCGCGGTCGCGGCGAGCGCGAATGGACAGGACGTCACGCGGGTCAACGTCAGTTCCAATGGAGACGAAGCCACGGATCTCAGCGGCGACGTCGCGATGTCGTCGGACGGGCGCTACGTGGCATTCAGCAGCTATGCGAGCAACCTCGTCGCCGGCGACACGAACTTCGCGAGTGACGTCTTCGTGCACGATCGCGTCACCGGCCAGACGACTCGGGTGAGCGTCGACTCCGCCGGAAACCAGGCGAACGGCTTCAGCAACGGAGCCGCCATCTCCTCCGACGGCCGCTTCGTCGCGTTCTACAGCGACGCGACCAATCTCGTTCCCGGCGATACGGGCGGCCACAATGATGCGTTCGTCCACGACACCCTCACCGGAACGACCACGCGCGTCAGCGTCGACTCGGGAGGCAACGCGGGCAACGACCAGTCCTACGGCGGCCTGTCGCTTTCCGCCGACGGTCAGCTCGTGGCGTTCGAGAGCTGGTCCACGAATCTCGTCGCCGGTGACACCAACGGCTGGCCCGACATCTTCGTCCACGACCTCGCGACCGGGACGACCGCACGCGCCAACGTCGCCTCGGACGGGACTCAGGCGAACCAGTTCTGCACCCGGCCGGTGCTCTCGGCCGATGGCCTGCTGCTGGTGTTCTGGACCCAGGCGGACAACCTGGTTCCGGGAGACACGAACGGCTTCCAGGACATCCTGGTGCGCGACCTCGTCGCGGGAACCACGATTCGAGTGAACGTCGACTCGTCCGGCGCTCAAGCGGACCACACAAGCGACGACATCGGATTCGGGTTCTCCGCCGACGATCGCCTCGTTTTCTTCGCCAGCCTGGCGACGAACCTCGCCCCCGGCGACACGAACCAGGAATGGGACGTCTTCGTCCACGACATCGTCTCGGGCGTCACCGAGCGCGTGAGCTTCGCGGACGACGAGAGCGAGGCCGACAACGCCTGCTTCGGGCCGTCCATCACCCCGGATGGGAACCAGATCGCCTTCTTCAGCTACGCGGACAATCTCGTCACGGGCGACGTCAACGGTGCGATCGACGTCTTCGTGCGCGATCGCGCCGCCGGCACCACGCAGATGATGACGATCTCGTGCGCAGGCAACTTCGGGAACCGCGACAGCTACCGGCCGGTGATCTCGGCGGACGGCACGCTCGTCGCCTTCCTGAGCGATGCGGACACGCTCGTCCACGGCGACACCAATGGATTCACGGACGTTTTCGTCACCGATCGGACCGTCGTGCCCGAGCAGGCCTACTGGAACAACTACGGCGTCGGCCACGCCGGCACTTTCGGAGTTCCGGGCCTCACGCTGAGCGGCGATCCGGAATTCGCCGCATCCATCTCCCTCAACGCCACGAACTCGCGCGGAACCTGGAGCGTCGGCTTCGTCGTCGCCGGCATCTCGCAGGTCTCCATCCCGTTCAAGGGCGGCACGCTCCTCGCGAACCCCAATCTGATCCTCGTCGAGCCGCTGTTCCCGTGGGGCTGGTCGCTGCCGATCACCATTCCGCGCGACGACGTCCTCTGCGGCGTCTCGGCCTTCCTCCAGATGATCGAGATCGACCCCGGCGCTTCCCACGGCTTCTCGATGTCCGAGGGACTGGAGATGCACTTCGGCCACTGAGCCATGACGAAGACGTGGAAGAAGGGGCGCGGCAAGCTCGGCTTCCTGCAGCCCCTGCTCGGCCGCTGGAAGGCGCAGGCCGAGACTCCGATGGGTCCGGTGCTGTGCACGCGCGAGTTCACCGAGGTGCTCGGCGCCAACTACGTCGAGCTGCGGGCGACGTGGACGTTCGGGGCTCCGGCAAAGGGCGCCGGCGCGGGCGGCTTCGAATGCCCGGACGAAGTCGCGAGCTCGAAGGCCGACCCGAAGTCCGAACGGCTCGCGAAGATGCGCGAGGCGATGTCGAAGTACGCCGGCAAGGTCTACGAGGAGCGCGCGCTCATCGGCGTCGGCAAGGACGGCGCCGTGACCTTCTGGTCCTTCACCTCCGACGGCAAGAACTCGAGCGGCGTCGTCGCCGACGTCACCGACCTCCACCCGAGCGCGATCGGCTTCGAGGCGCAGATGGACGCCGGCCTCGCCCGGATGGCGTATTGGCCGGACGAGGAGGCGGAGGGGGAGGGATTCCGCTGGGTCGTGGAATCGCTGAACAGGAAGAAGGGTTGGCGGCGTTTCACGGAGCACAGGTACCGGCGGGCGTAGGCGACTGCGGCCGATCCGCGGCGGGCGAGCGCCACCGGGGGTGACGAGAGCGCGTGGAGAGTGGAGCCGTGAGGCCGAAGGCGGACAGGGAGCCTCGGATCGTAGGTGCGACGATGCGGACACCGAAGCCGTAGCTGATGCAAGTGAAGCTGTCGAATTCAAGTTAGGCGTACATGCAGGTGGTCGACCGATGCAAGGTCAATCAGGATCGCGTCTGAGTCTCTCGCTCTGGGATCCGCCCGGCATGAATGCAGTCATGTTGGTGGGCGCGATTGGGCTCGTTGTTCTTGGGATTCGCGTGTATCGGCTCATCATGCGGCGAGATGCCGCGGAGTCTTGGTGGGCGGCACGGGCATGGGGCTGGTCGACGGTCATGTCGGGCGTGTTCTTCTGCGCCGCATGGTTGCTCCCAAGACTGGCGCTGAATCTCTTGCGCCTCAATCGCGGTGTGCCTGCTTTCATCGCGGTCGTCGCCGGACTGTTTTCGTTTGCGGTGATTCTGGGTCGAATCACGTCCGGAACTGGCGGAAAGAATGCTGGCGTCGTGTCGGGACTGCTCGCAACGACGTGCTTGGCGGGCGCTGTGTTCGTGTGGGTTATCGGAATTGGGATGGCCTATCTGGGTCCGGGCCTGCACTAATGACCTGCCCCCCAAGAACCGGTCCACCCGATATGAGAGTCTTTCGGCCCCGAACGGGGCAAGGAGAGACTCGTGTCGAAGAGGAAGAAGCACACGCCGGAGCAGGTGATCGAGAAGCTGCGT